>SDBS01000698.1_pt1 | contig 33344 bp, 25 predicted proteins | sample 2277091 | NCBI WGS metagenome assembly SDBS01 (sample SAMN10404972, study PRJNA504765) | marine sediment metagenome | isolation source: marine sediment core GS10_PC15, 163 cmbsf | place: Arctic Ocean: Southern Knipovich Ridge | collected 2010 | reverse complement strand
CGAAGCGGTCCCAACCCATGAATTTTCTCACATGAGTCCAGTTCTTCTGCTCGATATGGGCATTGTCGTCTTTTTTGTAGGGACGGCTGCGGGTAAACTGAATTTCTCTCTTCTCACACCAGTGAAATAGATGATAGTTGATAAACTCAGAGCCGTTATCGGAATCTATTCCTAAAACTTGGAACGGCACTCTTACCGAGAGCTTATCTACAGCCTTGACAACGCCGGCCTCCCCTTTGCCCATAACCGACTGAGTCTCCACCCAACCAGAAAGAATATCCGTTAGATTAAGCGAGAAGATAAACTCCCCGAAACTTGATCCTCCACTATGAGAGACTAGATCTGCCTCGAGAAAACCAGGGCGTTTGACATCCCAGGTATCGGTGCGAACCGGAATCTGATGGTGTAATAACGTGCCAGGCTTTGTTCTTCCGTATAATCGACGTTTAAGCTTTCGTTTCTTATCCTTGAGAGCTCGGTCTATAGTGGAGGGACTTATCGATAAAAGCTTTGCCTCTATCTCAGGACTTGTCCGATAATGCTTTCTTATCCACGGAAGCCAAAGACGAAGGATCTCTTTTAGCCTTAAAGACCAAGGATAATTGGCGGCTTTCCACACCTTCTCTATGACTCCCAGCACCTGATGATCATATTTTTTCGATCGTTTTCGCTTCGGTCCTGCACGAGGCTTGCCCTTATTAGGCAGCTCTCTGAGCTTGGTGATGGCGTACTTTCTGTTGTATTTACACACATTACATAATTCATCCAAAATCTTGGTCTTCGATGACTTAGGGGATTGTCGGTATCGCTTATAAACTGACTCGACATATTCCATCCGTGACTCCTTCTTCATAACCTAATCTCCTCTCAAGAAAAATTAGGCTATTATTATGACTGATTTTCTCCTCCTCTACGGTTAGATTTTTAAATGACAAGACATTATACCTACGGTTAGATTTTACATGATTCGATTCGGGTTGTTTTCCAATCGTATCCCATCTGCTATAATAATCTCGTGGAAATAAGTCAAAAAACCGTATTTTCCCTGCTGTTAATAAGCCTATTTTGGATATCCACCCTTTCAATGGCTTTAGAGCCGGATGCAGAAATCGACCATTTAATTTTACAGATACAGGATGCTTTTAATTCAAAGAATATAGAAAGTTTCTTAGGTTTTTTTCACGCAGATATAAGGGATGTAGAAAAAACTAAAATCATAAGTAAATTTGAAGATTTTCAGATGGAACGGATTGCCATCTATAAAGTTCTGCTGCGATTGATCGACGAGAACCAAATCAATCTTCATCTGCGTGTCAAATATGACAATGTTTTTTCTGTCATTATAGAGCTTTGGCGACTGAGGCTTGTCAAGATAGACGGAGACTGGCTGATCAATTTTAAAGAGGTGGCCGGAGATATTCAAACTCTGTACAAAATCTCTATCCCTTCCGACAGAATGGAAAGGGCAGAGTCTGTCGAGATCAATCACATAGATATTCAACTTGTATTCCATAATGCAGCCGTTTTTTATGATAATCTTCCGAACCGTGATACAGCGTTGTTGATAGTCGGGAAAGGGGACATTCGGTTTGCCCCGTCTTTAGAGAGAGAGCAGCATCAACTCGAACTCCTCTATGGTAAACCTGTTCTTACAGATAATCTCAAATATGTCTATATCCGCTGCTCTAACTCCTTTTTCAAAAAGAATATTTTTATAACCCAACCAAGTGAAAATGCAGCACCGATAACACAGTCAGAACGAAACAAGGCCTACTCCTTATTCATCAAGCATTATTCCCGGTCCTTCACCATCGAGAACTCGCTCAACAGTGAACGGCTGTCATTTTTGCCCCAGGGTGATGAGGTAGTGCTAGAATTCGAAGGTAAAAAGATCGGGATTTATACCTATCTTTATTCTCCTTTCGCCGAGGAGGAAATTTCCTTTTACCAATGGAAGGAACGAAGGATTGTCAATCTTTATTCTCCTCAAACAGACGATGACAAGCAGCAGCTTTTTATATCTATAGGTCAGAAATTTAATATTACCCACCTTGATATTGAAATCAACTATCGTCCTCTTGATTATTATTTCTCCGGGAAGGCCAAGGTGGCGGTCGAATATGAAATTGGCACCTTTAATATGTTGAAATTCAAAATCAATTCGGAGCTGCAGATCCTCCGTATCCATGATGAGGAGAAACAACAATTATTTTATACATTGGACAAGCTGAGACAGACTCTTTATGTGTATCTTTCTTCTTCTCTCGGGAAGCGCGATACGGCTTTGGTAGAGATTTATTATAGAGGAAAAGTCGAACCGAATAGGGCCACAACAGAAATGTTGCGGGATTCCCAGGATAAAAAAGTATATCTCATGATCCCGATTAGATATGAGACATACATGTACACTCAATCTTCTTACTGGTATCCTTCTCCGGCAGATGATGACTATTTTACAGCCAATGTCAGAATCACTGTTCCCCCAGGATATTCTCTTGTTGCCAATGGTGTCCTGGTTGAAAAATCTGAATTGACGGGGCTGGAGGGTATCCAGGATGTCGAACATATTGGTTCTCCTGTGTTTGTTTTTGAATCGAAAAAGCCTGTTAAGTATCTTTCATTTATTGTGGGAAAGCTGTCTAAAATTGCAGAAGATTCAAGCCTTTTGCCTCTCCAGTATTACCAGGCCTCAGATGTTCGAGGACAGCCGTGGAATTATTTAGAAGAAGCAAAAAGAATTCTCATTCTCTACGAATCCTGGTTCGGATCCTATCCATATAGGAACCTCAGTATTGTTCACAGGTTGTGGCCCCACATTGGAGGACACAGTCTTCCCTCATTTATCGTGCTCAACGATATGCTTCGGATTTCCCAGGAGTATCGCCGATCCCTCAGCAAAAGCCCCGTCGATCTTTCGCGATGGAGGGAGTACTTCATGGCCCATGAAATTGCACATCAATGGTGGGGTCAAGGTGTGACGTGGGATTCCTATCACGACCAATGGTTGAGTGAAGGATTGGCCCAGTTTGCTTCTGTCCTTTATCTTAAGGAAAAGTATGGGGAGAAAGCGTATTCTGCAATACTCCGAAAATTTTCTTCATGGACAAAAAGGATGACGAAATGGGGAGCCATAACCATGGGATCACGTATAAGCCATTTTAATTATGAAGCTTTTCAATCCATCGTTTATGACAAAACGACGCTTGTGCTTTTTCTTCTCAAAGATTATCTCGGTCAAGATGTCTTTTTTATGGCTCTCAAGGAATTTTTTATTCAGAAACGATACAGTCCGGCTAAAACCGGCGATTTTATTCGAATCTTCGAAAAAGTCTCTGGAAGGAATTTAAGGCCATTTTTCGAAAATTGGTTTAATTCTTATCTCTTGCCTGAAGTCAGAGTGACTCATTCTTTGGAAAAAACCGGTGATGGGTACCAGCTCAAATTCACGATTGTCCAGCCTAAAAAACTATTTGTCTTTCCTCTTTGGATTGAGTGGAAAGAAGGGGGAGAAAAAAAGCGTAAGAGATTGCTTATCGAGAAAAATAGACAGAGCTTCAGTTTTTCAACCTCGGAAAAACCAAAGAATATTGTTATCAATCCTGATGAGGCGGTTCCCTGTGTTTTCCGCTAGCTTGAATAATCGAAGGTGCTGATTTTCAAACGCTTGATCATCTCATTAAGTGTTGTCGGTTTAACGTCAAGAAGGGCCGCGGCCTTCTTCTGAATCCCATCGGATTTTTGCAGAGCTTCGATGATTGTTTCTCTTTGAAAGGTTTGCAGTTCATCTTTCAGGCTTCCTTTTCCATGGGAACCGGAGAACGAGCTGTGTTTTTCATTTTGGAGAGAAAGAAGGAAAGAAGGTAGGCTCTCCCTGTTTATGACCGATGTTTTTGTCAAAACCACGGCTCTTTCAATGAAGTTTTCCAGTTCTCGTATGTTCCCCGGCCAGTTGTAGCTTTCTAACACTTTCATCACGTCTTCTGAGATGCCGTCAATTCTTTTGTTATTTTCTTGACTGTACACCTGCATGAAATGTTTGACGAGAAGCGGTATGTCTCCTCTTCTTTCCCTAAGAGGGGGGAGCTCGATTTTGATAACGTTGAGGCGGTAGAAGAGGTCCTCTCGAAAAATCTTTTGAGCGATGAGTTCTTCCAGATCTGTGTTGGTCGCGGCCACGATCCTCACGTCCACACGGATGGTGCTGGTGCCCCCCAGGTGCATGAACTCTTTGTCCTGAATGACACGCAGAAGCTTGGCCTGGGTTTCGATGTTCAAGGAGGAGATTTCATCGAGAAAAAGCGTTCCTTTGTCGGCGGCCTCAAATAGTCCTTTTTTGTGGCTGACCGCTCCTGTAAACGCCCCTTTGACATGTCCAAAAAGGTGGCTTTCGAGCAAATCCGGTGGAAGGGAGCCCGAGTTGACAATGATGAATGGTGCATTCGATCGATTGCTGTTTTGATGGATGGCCCGGGCGACCAGTTCTTTTCCGGTCCCGCTTTCCCCCTGAACGAGAATGGTGCTTCGTGTGGGGGCAGAGGCTTTGATGAGTTCGAAAACATCCTGCATGACTTGGCTTTTTCCGATGATATTTTCGAAACTGAATTTCTTTTTTAATTCATCCTTCAGACGAACGTTTTCTTCCTGGAGTTTTTTGTGACTGATGGCCCTTTGAATTGTGAGAAGGAGCTCATCATGTTTGAAGGGTTTCTGGATATAGTCGAAAGCGCCTGTCTTCATAGCTTCAATAGCTGATTCGACCGAGGCGTAGGCCGTAATGATGATAATGACTGCACACGGATCGATTTTTTTTAATTTTTTGAGCACGGTGATTCCATCCATCCCTGGCATGAGCAGATCCAGGAGGGTGAGATCGAATTCAAATTCCGGCTGCTTTTTAAGGGCCTCCTCACCATTGGATGAGAGTTCGATAGTGTACCCTTCGGATGTTAATAATTCACCTAGAACCTCGTGAATGATCGGCTCATCGTCGATAACGTGAATAATTCCTTTTTGTGTCATTGTTTCACTGTTGTGTTTCTAGAGATTTGTTTAAGTGACGTTTATCGAGATTTGTGGGGATGGTTATAGAAAACATCGTCCCCTCCCCGTGTTGACTTTTTACCGTGATATTTCCTTCATGTTCTTTGATGATGGCATAGCTGATAGAAAGTCCCAAACCCGTTCCTTTGCCGATTCCTTTGGTGGTAAAAAAGGGATCAAAAATATGAGGAAGATGCTGTGGTTGGATTCCAGTACCTGTGTCGCCGATTTGAATCACGGCCTGCTTGTTGGCCTGGATAAGGTCAATTTTAAGAGTGCCGCCGTTCGGCATGGCATCGAGAGCGTTGAGAATGATATTGATGAAAACCTGCTGAAGTCTTTCTCCCTGAGCCCAGATGGATTTAATGGGAAAGAGGTTCATCTTCAGTTGGATGTTCATGTTTTTGAGCTTGTAGTCGATAAGGGAGACAATCCCTTGAAGGCTTTCTCTCAAATCCACCTGGTAGAAGGATGTCTCTGAGGGACTGCGGGCGAAATTGAGGAGGTTGTTTACTATACGGCCGACCCTCTCTGCCTGGGCTTCGATTTTTTCTAGAATTTGTGAATGCTTGGATTTGGCGAGTTTTTTCTGCAGAATCTGCACATAGCTTGATATTCCTGTCAGGGGAGTATTGATTTCGTGAGCCACTCCGGCAGACAGCAGACCGATGGATGCCAGCTTTTCTGACGTGAGAAGCTGCTGCTGCATGGACAATTTTTCTGTGATGTCCTCAAAAACGATGATTGTGCCGTAAGGTTTTCTGTTATTGTCGAGGAGTGGAGTTTTGACGATGTCAAAAATTCTACTTTGACCTACCGGCAGTTCCAAAGATATCTCACTGGCCAGGCGAAAATCCTGCTGGGTGTCTGATGGGAAAATAGCTCCAAAATTTTTCTTGCCGATCACATCGATAAGGCGGTTGCCCACAACCTCACTCTTTCTCTTTGAGAATATTTCTTCGAGGACTCGGTTCCAGCCGCTCACTTTTCCGATCTGGTCCAGAACCGCCACTCCAACTGTCAGGCTTTCGATAATGTTTTCACTGTAGTCTTTGAGTCTCTCCAATTCCAAAGCCTTGATGTGGGATTGGTCATAGAGATAGGCATTTTCAAGGGCCAGAGCGACGGGTGAAGAAACGGTTCTCAGCAGCTCCCAGTCCTCAGAATTGAGATAGCTGTTGTCCTCTTTTTTCCCCATGCCAAGACAACCAATGAGTTTGTCTTCAACTTTGAGGGGCATCATGTGAAAAAATCCGAGTGCCCGCATTTCTTTGAGGTCTTTTTGCTGCTCTTTTTTTTCAACAAAGGAATAGGAGACGAGGGATTCTTTCTTTTTGAGAAGGGTGTAAAGACTGTCATTAAAGGAAAAGAGTGTCGCTGAAGTAGGGAGTTTGCCCATGGACTTGAGGATAAAAAATTTCTTGTTTTCACCCTCGATGGGCAGGAGGAGAGCAATGTATTCAAGGGTCAGGGCATTGGCAATCAACTCGAGAATAGATTGGGATAATTTTTGGAGATCCCTTTCCCGGCTGAGTTCTTGGCTGATATTGAGAAGCGTCTTTCTGTATTTATAGCTTCTCTTATAGATGAAACGGTCCAGCAGGGATTGTATGAGTTTTTTGAGCGGAGTGAAGAGGGTGGCACCCAGCAGAATTGCCAGAATTCCCAACATCAAGATGTTCATTTTATTTTCGGGAAATATTCTCGTCTGTGAGCTGACCACAATGTAGATGGAAGCGATGACGACATAGGACACGATGAGGGTGACCGCCTTTTTAAGGATGACTTCCAAGTCTAAAAGTTTGTATCTTGAGACGGAGTAGGCCAGCGTCAGGGGAACAAGGGCTTGAAAAATGACGGTGAACTCTGTGGCCTGTGACGGAACCTGCCCCAGCAAAAAGGGAATGATATAAATTGTTGTGAATGGCAAGATCCCAAAGCCCAGCCCATAGACCACCCATTTCAATTGTTTTTTCATAAGAATGTTTTTTGCCTTGATAGATTCAGTCAAAACAACACTAAAAGCAAATATTGAAAAGAGGGCAAAATGAAAGAGATCTAATTTTCCCAGAGATTTGTAAAAATGTGTGATGAAAGGGGCATTCAATTTTAAAAAGTTTGGAAGGTAAATAAAGATGTTGGCTGTCAAAAGGACGAGGGCAGGAAGATAGAGAAGCCAAAGCCGGGACGGTGATGTTCGCGTGAATTTTTTTCTTTTTGGAAAAAAGATAAAGATATGAAAAAGAAGTGGGGGAAAGAGCAGGAAGGCAATCTTGTCCAACCAGTAGAACAGAGAGTCTAAGGTGTCCAGTTGTCCTGTCGGGGAAAAGACAAAAAAGGAATAGAAGACGATAGATATTAGCAGAAAAAAAACATAGGGAAGCGTCAGAGGCCGTTTTGAATTCAAAAACACAATCAGGCCGATGACCAGCATGGTCAGCCCGATTATCGCCATAAAAAAGTAAATAAAATCGGTTCCCTTTGTCTCTAGACGGGAGGAGCGAAAGGTCAGAGGGTCTCCTGTTCGGTAGATTTCATATCGCACGAACTGTTCCCGGGCTACGGCTTCCCATTGGTTTTTTAACACGTCGATTTTTGTCTCAATAGGATTGTCGTTGATCTTAAAAAGGATGTCTCCTTTTTTTATCCCCATGATGTCAGCGGGGCTGTCCATTTCGACTTTGAGCGCAGTCAGTCCCCGTGGTTTTTCCTCCCAGACGACACCATCGTAAGGCTCTTTCCAGGTTGCCTTCTTTACGATATTCAAACCACCCAGAGCAAGGAACAGCGCGAAGATCGCAACAGCCAGGATGGTTTTCTTGTTCATAAGCTTAGCTCATGGGGACGAGGAATCCAAAAAATTGAATCATTTTGAGAAAAAATATATGTCCTCTCAGTTCAAAATATGTCTTTGTTCGGACCGTATCACCCATTTGATCTGGGGCTGTTCGAGAAGTTGTTTCAACGGTTTGTTTTCTTTTAATCCGAGAGGATCTGTATCTCTTCCGAGTAAGCGTTTCATGTAATCCTTTTCCGTCTGAAGTTCCGTTCTGTGATTATCTGCGGAGAAAAAAGCACGGTGATTTGGAGTGTATCTTGAGGCATAAGAGAGGAAGAATGATATCAATAGAATAAGTAAAAAAATAGACAGTCCTTTACTTTTCATTCATCCTAAAAATAACCCTTTCCCCTTTTTTTGTCAAATCATCAGAAAATGGGGACTGTCCCCATTTTCTGATGAAATCTCATCCGGGAGTTCATCTTAAAAGGCGATTTACATAATTCTGTAACATTTAGATAATGTGTCAGGTAATACTTTTATGGGAGGTCGTCTCGTTTGACAAAAAATAGAGGATACCTTACTATTTAGAAAAACTTTCTATTTTTAAAAAGACGTTGAACCGAAATGCCACACTTTCTTTGTAGATTAGCTACTGATGACGGTCAAGTTCAATCTCTGTCCTTTTTTGCCACATCCCTCCAAGATTGTCACAAGCATTTTGAATCGGAAGGATTCTGCATTCTTTCGATAAAAAAAGACTGGAAAAAAATACAAATCTCTGCATTGCCCCTGGAAAAAAAGATCAAAGACAAAGATTTTGTCATGTTCAACCAGGAGCTTGTCGCCCTCATCAAGGCCGGATATCCCATCCTCAAAAGCATCGAGGTCATTGAAAGCCGGGCGAAAAATGTGCATATGAAAGAACTGTTGATGCGCATAGAGAAAGAGATCCGGGCAGGAAAATCTCTCTCAGAAGCCTTTGCTCCGTACGATCAGCATTTTCCAAAGGTCTATATCGCTTCTCTCATGGCTGGAGAACGTAGCGGTAATTTGGCTGAAACCATCACCCGCTATAACAATTATGCCAAGGTCATTGTGGCCACCAAATCAAAAATTCGTTCGGCTCTGGCCTATCCGACACTCTTGCTCTCTTTTTCACTTGTTCTCCTAGGAATCCTCATCAATTTTATCATTCCCCGTTTTTCTGATTTTTATCAAAATTTTGAATCCGAGCTTCCCACCTTGACAAGATCACTCCTGGCATTTTCCAATTTTGCCAAAAATAATGTTTTCTTTATCCTGATTTTTATACTCGTGCTTGTCTTCATTTATTTTAAGATGAAAAGAGGGGATAAAAGCGCCCTCCTGCTGGAAAGACTCAAGCTGAAAATTCCGTATGGGCGGCCCATCTGGATCGAATCCGCTATATCTCTTTTTTGCAGGACTCTGGGCCTCCTTCTTGAAGGGGGGATATCTCTTCTGTCCTCCATCGGCGTGGCCTCAAAGGCGGTTCCCAATAAGTATCTTGTTGAAAAAATGAAGGATCTCCCCAATTTCATCAAAAATGGAGAGAGTTTAAGCGAATCCTTAAAAAAAGTGGAGTTTTTTTCCCCGCTCGCATTAGATATGATACGGATCGGTGAGACATCCGCTAACCTGGAAGGGATGTTGGCCGAAGTGGCCGACGTCTATGATGAAAGAATCCGGTCACGCATCGATACGTTTGTTTCGCTTATCGAACCCGTTATCATTATCATCATGGGAGTTGTCGTAGCGGGGATGCTCCTATCGGTTTATCTTCCAATATTTAACATCATAAGAGTTGTTCAATGACAAACAAAACAACAAAAGAGGAACAACAGGATTTTCTCCGTAATGAGGAGGAAGAAACTAAGAAGATTGCAGAGAGATACAAAATTCCCTATATCGATTTGGCCTCTCAGGTCCTCAACAGAGAATTGGTTCAGTCCTTTCCTGTGGATTTTCTCCACCGTGCCAATTTCATCCCGTTAGATGAGAACGGAAATGTGGTCAAAATAGCTATTGCCGATCCCTCTGATTTTGCCACCATCGACTCCATCGAGTCTTTTCTCGGCAGAAAAGTCAAAGTTTTTGCGGCTTCGACCAGGGCTATCCATGAAGCTCTCCGCCGAAGTGAAACCGCACTTCAGGTCCTCAAGGATGCCACTGAAGGATTTATTATGCAGGTCGTTGATAAAGATGGGGGAGAGGACGACGAGGTGATTTCCGTTGAAAAATTGGCCGATCAAGATGGATCCATCATAAAGCTCGTTAACTCCATTATTTTTACGGCAGTTCAGAAAAGAGCGAGCGATGTCCACATCGAATCCAGAGAAGATGGCCTGGCCATCAAGTTCCGGATCGATGGTGTGCTGAGCGAAGCCATGGAACCTATCGATAAGAAGTTCCAGGCTCCCATCATTTCAAGAGTCAAGGTGATGTCCGATCTCGATATCACAGAGAGGCGGGTCCCCCAGGATGGGAAGTTCAGGCTGAAAATCAAGGATAAAACCATAGATTTTCGTGTCTCCATCATGCCGAGTGTTTATGGAGAGAGTGTTGTGATACGAATCCTCGACAAGGAGATGATCACCGAAGCCATTACAGAGCTGCGGCTGGATCTCCTGGGTTTTACAGACGATCTCCTCAAAAATTTCCAGAGGTATATTGTCAAACCTTATGGCATGCTCCTTGTGACCGGTCCGACGGGAAGTGGCAAAACGACGACGCTTTATGCCACATTGACGGAAATTAAATCCCCTGAAGATAAAATCATCACGATCGAAGATCCGGTGGAGTACCAGATTGAGGGAATCACACAGATTCCAGTGAATGAAAAAAAAGGACTGACTTTTTCCCGGGGATTGAGGTCCATCCTCCGGCATGATCCGGACAAAATCATGGTCGGTGAAATCCGTGATCCGGAGACGGCCCAGATCGCGATCCAGTCTGCGCTCACGGGGCATCTCGTATTTACCACCGTTCATGCCAATAATGTGTTTGATGTGATCGGTCGTTTTCTTCATATGCAGGTCGATCCCTACAGTTTTATTTCTGCCTTGAACTGCATCCTCGCCCAGCGGCTCGTAAGGGTCCTCTGCCCTACCTGCAAGAAAAAAATCAGCTATGCAGATCACATCCTCATTGACTCTGGTCTTGATCCAAAAAAGTACAAAGACCATGTCTTTTTCGAAGCGCAAGGGTGTGAAGAATGTAACTTCACCGGGTACCAGGGGCGAACCGCGATCGCTGAGCTTCTTGAACTCTCAGACATCCTCCGTGAAATGATCTTGGACAGAAAACCTCTTTCTGAAGTGAAAAAACAGGCTAAAAATGAGGGAATGGTCTTTCTGAGAGAGGTCGGTGTGGAAAAAGTGGTTAAGGGAATAACAAGCCTGAAGGAATTGAATAAAGTGACATTTGTGGAAAAGTGGATGAATATAACGATAAACAAGAAAGGAATAGGATGACGTTTATAGACAAAACGAAGGATTTTTTTCTGGATTTGCCAAAATCCCTCTCGGCTTTCCAAATAGCCTCCAATTACCTGACAGGTGTACAGCTTTCACCCAAGGATAGGAAGATCAAGAATTTTTTTATGCTTTTTTTAGATAAGGGTCTTATCGAACCATCCTTTTACCAGAACAATATTAAAAAAAGAGATCCCTTATCCAAACTCTTTGATCGGGAAATGAAAAAATTTCCTCTAACCGATAGACGTATTGTCTTTGTCCTTCCCGAGCTGTCACAAAAAGCATTTGTTTTGGCCTTCGATAAACTCCCGATACATTTGAAGGAAAGAGACCTGCTCGTGCGGTTCAGAGTGAAAAAACTGCTGCCTCTCCTGCCTGATGACGCACGGATTTCTTATTCTCTGATACCAACGGAAAGCCAGGTTCGTGTTTTGGCCTCTGTGGTACGTGTCTCAGTCGTCAAGGAATATGAAGATTTTTTCGGTCAGCTCAAGATCAAGGTGCGTTCGGTGGGAATACCCTTTGTCGGCCTTGTCAATTTGATAGGGAAAAAGGAAGAGAATGTGATGCTGGTAAACATCGAAGAAGAGGCAATCAGTCTAGTCGGCATCACTTTTTCTAAAATATCTCTCTACCGGCAGAAATCCTTTGTGCTCGAATCGTTTGATGAAATATCTCTCAAGCAAAAGAATGACGACATCATCCTGGAGATCGAAAACACCATTAATTATATTGAGGACAAAGAAGAAACCAAAATGAGTACTCTCTGGGTACGAACAGGATTACCAAGGGATGGAGACGGTATTTTATCTGATTTAGCCGAAAAATTGTCGATTCAAGTGAAGGGTATCGACTCCTGCCTTCCAGGAAATCTTGTCCCCAATGAAAAAAGACTTTTGTCTCCCCTTGTAGGGCTTATCCAATGAACAATAGTGCCAAACTGAACCTGGAGCTAGCCTCCAATCCTCTACGTAACAGAAGATTGTTTTTTTTATGTCTTTTTTTACTGGTAATCCTTTCCGTGAGCGTGACAGTTGTCTCGGCCAACCTGTATTTCAAATTCAAGAATAAATTGGACCAAACACAATTAGAGATCGATAAAGTCGAAAAGAAAAGAGGACGCGTCCAACGGGAGGAAATCCAGATGGGCGATCAAATCGAGAATGAATCAGCGGTCAATTTATCAAAGATAAACTTTATCAATGGCTTGATCTACCGGAAGAGTTTTTCATGGATCGATTTTTTATCCGATTTGGAAAGCGCTCTTCCTGCACGCTGTTATATCGTGTCTCTGGCCCCCTCCGTGAGGGGAGATTTGGGAATAGAGGTCAGGATCAGAGTCGCATCCCCAACTCTGGAGGATCTTTTAAAACTGTACTCTCAGCTGGTTAAGTTAGGATTCGAGAATGTCCTTATCCGCAGCGAGGAACAAGCCAATAACGGCCTGCTCATTTCAGAGGTTTCATTCATCTATGAAAGACATATTTAGTTTTATCACACAAAAAGAGCGGAGGGTCCTTGGACTGCTCTGTCTGATTTTAGGATTAGCTCTTTTTTTCTATGCCTTTTTTGGTTTGGGAATGAAAAGATCGTACTCTCGTTCCGTGGGTCTTTTGTCTGCCGTTCAAAGGGACTTTCAAACCGCGGAAACGAGCAGGTCCCAAAAAGAGACGGAAAGCCAAAAATGGGAGCAGGCCAGGCAAGATATGCAGGAACTGCGTGAGACGTATTTTTACAGTGATTCAGAATGGGTGAAAGATCTTCGGATGGATCTCCAGCGCATTTTGGAAACGTCGAGAATCCAGCATTCCCGGAAAAATTTTAATTATGCCGTTTTTGAAAAAGAAGAGATCAGGAAGGTCATAGTCGAGTTTACTGTTACGGGAAGATATGTATTTCTTAAAAACTTTATCCATGCTGTGGAGAGTTTCCAGAAATTTCTGATGATTGAGAGAATTGATTTCCTTGATATCGATCCACAAGGACGGGGTATCAAGTTAAAGATTCAATTGGCAGGGTATCATGCGATATTTTAGACCCATTGGTTTCAGTCTTGTTCTCTTTCTGTTTTTTACGGCTTTTATCTTTTCTCAGGACAAGAACCAGGAAAAAACTGAAAAAAAACGGCTTTCCATGAGTCTGATAAGAAAAGATATCCTTGCTTTAGACGTGAAAAAATTAGATCCACCTAAACGGAATATTTTTACACCAAACAGTGCTGGAGGGCAGGAGATCGGTGAATTCGAAGATAAGAATAAAAGACAGCAAGCCGAACTTCAGAATCTTGGAACTCTGGGAGCAGAGCTGTCTTCAGTGCGTGCGCTCGGTTTGAGGTATATCGGATATGTCAAATCCGGGCAAAAAATTACGGCCTTGATTCTTTTCGAAGGGGAAGCCCTAGCTGTAGATGTAGGTGAAGAGATAGCGGAAGATGTGAGCATTTCAAAGATCACACTCGAGAACATCACAATGATAGGCCCAGACCAAGAGCCTCGGACGTTCCCCTTAGAAGGAGAAACACCATGAAGAAGATGAGTTTAATGCTGGTAGTAATTATGACCCTTTGGGGCTGTGTGACGTTTAGCCATACCTATAAATTAGGAATGGAAGCCGCCATGAACAAAGATTGGGACAAGGCCGTTGAACTCTACGAAAAGGCCTATGCAGAGAATCCCAATAATTCCGTCTACCGTCTGGCTCTGCAGAGAGCTAAGGTATCGGCCAGTCTTTTCCACCTGTACGCGGCCCGTCGGTTTGCCATCTCGGATCAAAAAGAGGAGGCATTAAAAGAGTATGAGAAATCTCTTTTTTATAATTACAGCCGATTAATTGCCGATGAGGTCAAATCTTTATCCGAGGGACCACTCAGAGAGGAAAAACCCGAAGCGATTCATATCGAGCCTCCGATCAAATTAAAGGTCGGGACTGAACCCATTGAACTGCGGTTCAGACAGCAGACCAATCTCCGTTCAATATTTCAAGCTCTAGGTAAATCCGCAGGCATCAATATCATCTTTGATGAGCAGTTTCGCGATATTTCCTACGCCATAGATCTGACCGACAGGACGTTTGAACAGGCTGTGCGTATCCTCTGTCTGGCCACCAAGAACTTTTCATCAATTTTTGATGAACAGACGATCCTCATTGTCCCCGATCTGCCTGCAAAACGCATCCAGTATGAGTTGACTGCGGTGAAAACATTCTATCTGTCCAATATCGAGGCCGCCGATATTCAGGGGATTCTCAGTCAGCTCCTTCGTTCCCCATACAAAGCTCCAGTCATTATGATCGACAAAAACTTGAATTCTGTAACTATAAGAGATGCTCCGGCCATTCTGGAGCTGGCAGGAAAAATCCTGAGAGTTTGGGATAAACCCAAAGGAGAGGTTGTCATCGATGTGGAGATCATGGAGGCCTCAAGAACCAAACTCAGGCAGCTGGGCCTTGATATTGATCCACTCTCTGTAGGGATTGCATACAAGAGTGAAAATGAAGGAGGAGCGCTATCCCTTGGTGGATTGAATTTTTCCAATGCCAATAACTTCCAGGTCACACTTCCTTCGGCGTTTTTTGATTTCCTGGAGTCAGATTCCGACACAAAAATCATCGCCCAACCGCGTCTGCGGGGTTTAGATGGCGAGGAAATCTCCTATGTTGTTGGTGATGAAGTTCCAATCCCAAGGACGACCTTTCAGCCCATCGCCACTGGCGGTTTTGGGCAGCAGCCTCTGACGTCTTTTGACTACAAAAATGTGGGCATCGATATCAAGATCACACCGAGGATCCATCTTGAAAATGAAGTGACTCTAGAAGTCGAAATAAAGATCAAATCTCTTGGGGAAGCGGGTTATGCCAATATTCCTATCATTACCACAAAAGAAGTGACAAACGTCATTCGGCTTAAGGATGGAGAGACAAACCTGTTGGCTGGTCTACTCAAAGACGAGGAGCGAAAGACGATGCGTGGTATTGCCGGGATTAAGAACCTGCCGATTCTGGGAAGCCTTTTTTCCAGTACGGATCAGACCATCCAGCAGACCGAAGTCATCATGACCATCACTCCTTACATAATACGGCCCTTTAAGATTTCCAAGCAGGATACAGAACCTATTTGGGTTAACCTGTTTACCACGCCCAGTTCCGCATCAATTGGAAGCTTGAGGATGCCTGGAGAAGCCCTCCTGGATGAGGAAATGAGAAGAACCAGGATGCTTCAGCAAAGACAACAGGCCGCTTCCCGGTCAGGGGGAAATGCTATCAATCTCAGCCCTGGAAACATCGAGGTTCCTCTAAAAAGGGAATTCCGTATCACCGTCAACCTGCGGAGTCAGGAAGACATATACAACATGTCTCTGAATCTGTCTTTTGATCCGTCTGTTCTCAATTTAAAACAAGTTGTGGCCGGGGGATTTGTGAGGAGGGAAGGCCTGGATTCTTCTTTTCTCCAGACTGTTGACAATGGTTCGGGTGCCTGCACTATCGCTTTTTCCAGTTCGGATATTACCAAAGGCGTCAAAGGCACGGGAGGGATTGCCACTCTGGTATTTGAAGCCAAGGAAAAGGGTGAAAGCCAGGTTATGGTCAACAGCGTTGTGGCTGTCGATACTTCCGGGAAATCTGTCGTGTTTGAATCTCAGAATGCCCGCGTTGTCGTCCGTTAATTGACTTTGATAGGGGGTTCGACTAAAATCTTTTTTACCGGCGGCGGTGTAGCTCAGGTGGTTAGAGCATACGGCTCATATCCGTAGTGTCGGGGGTTCAAATCCCTCCACCGCCACCATTTTTATACAGGTCATCTCCATTTTCGGATTTTAGAACGAGTTTTGTAAGGTGATTAGAAAACACGCTTCGTTTTCCGTTTTTTAAAGATGCTGTTAAATAAGGTTAAAGAAACCATTCAAAGACACAATCTTTTCCTTAGGGAGGAGAAAATTCTCATTGCCTTTTCAGGAGGTATCGATTCGACAGCGCTGCTGCATCTGCTCAGAGAACTGCAAGAGGAGTGGCAGATAACGCTTGCTCTGGGACACTTCAACCACAAACTCCGCCAGAATGCCGAAAAAGAAGAGCTGTTTGTTCGAAAAGTTGCAGAAAAGCTTGCTCTTCCTCTCTATGTGAGTTCGAAAGATGTCCGCGCCTATGCGGTCGAACATAAACTAAACATCGAAGAGGCGGGTCGAAATCTGCGTTATGATTTTCTGAAAGACACGGCAAAAAAAAACGGTTTTTCCAAAATCGCAACCGGACATACCAAAAACGATCAGGCCGAAACCTTTTTCATACGGCTTTTTAGAGGGAGTGGCCTAACTGGCCTGTCCGGCATCTTTCCTGTTGTCGACGATCTTATAATTCGTCCACTCCTCTACACAAAAAGAGAAGAGATTGCTGCCTATCTCAAACATATAAATGCCGAATTTCAGGTGGATGAAAGCAATTTAGACAGGAAGTTTTTGCGTAACAGAATCAGAAGTGAACTTTTGCCCTACATCATAAAAGAGTTTGATCCTCACTTGATTTCCAGGATAGGAAAAGTGACCTCCCTATTTCAAGAAGACGAGTTTGTCCTAAAGAAACTGGCCGATAAGGAGCTTCCAAAGGCTGTACAGAGGAGTGAAGGACAGATTTTCCTCGATATGAAAGTGCTCTCTACGTTGCCGGTCGGATTAGCCAGGCGTGTGACAAGAGAATTTATTGCAGAAATCAAAGGGGATTTGAGAAGGATTTCATTTGAAAACATCGTTTCGGTTCTCGGATTGGCAGAAGGGAAAGAATATCCTTTGACAAAAAACTGCTTTCTGCGAAGAGAACAGGATAAAATATTTTGTCCACAGCCAGACCTTGAGACATTGTCTTATGAGCTATCTTGGACAGGGAAAAATTCACTGGTTATCAAAGATTTGGATATGTGTTTTTTTGGAATGGAAATGACCAGCCTCCCCGAAGACTGGGAGTTTGATAATTTTAAAGGAATCTGTCTTGATCTGGGAGAACTCAAGTTCCCCCTTACCGTCAGATCACGTCGAGAGGGCGATAGATATCAACCTCTAGGATCTCCAGGACGCAAGAAGCTCAAAGAAATCATGCGGGCTAAGAGAATCCCTGTTCGCGAGCGAAATAGACGACCTGTCTTTCTCTCGGCTGGAGAAATCATTTGGATATACGGACTTCCCGTAGCGGATAAATTCAAGATTGTTCCTGAGACAAAGGACGTTTTTTGTATTTCTTTAGAGGAGAAATCCTGCGCATTCAGTTCTTGAACCGCCTCACAAATATTTCTTTTTCCAGATCTCAAAGATGAGAAGCGCCCAGAGTTGGTGGCTGAAATTTTTTTTCCCAGCGAGATGAAGATCCATCATGTTTTTAATGTGACCAAAATTGAAGAGGTTGTCCTCCTTGATCGTTTTTTCATGGAGTGTATCGCTCATCAGGTCTCTCAGGTCTGTCTTTAACCAATGCTTTATGGGGATGCTGAAACCTTCTTTTTTTCTGTAGATGTTTTCTCGAGGCAGTAGGCGTTCCATTGTTTTCTTAAAAAGCCATTTGGTCTCGAGTCCATGCAGTTTCAGATGTCCTGGAAGCTTAAAGAGAAACTCAACTATTTTATGATCGATAAGGGGAACTCTTGTCTCGAGCGATGAGGCCATGCTCATGCGATCGACTTTAACGAGAATGTCATCGACCAGATACGTTTTCAAATCGAGAAAGAGCTCTCCATTGATTGAGTCATAATTCTCTAGGCGAGGAAAAATTTGAGAAAACGGATTGACTTCATGCAGGGAGCGGATGCCGCCTATCTCTTTTTTAAAATCCTCTGTGTAGAGAGAGTGTTTGTCTTGTTCGGATAGAAACATCATCCAGCGAAAATGCCGCGATGCGGGATGGAAAGAGAACCCTTGATTAAAACGCTGGAGTTTGTTCCATGCCCCCTTTTTTTTAGACGAAGGAGGGAATCCTTTGATTAGAGGAGATAATATTTTTTGTGAGGCGGCAACCAGGGGAAGGCTGGCCATCTTTTGGGCCAAATAGTGTTCATATCCTCCAAACACCTCATCTCCACCGTCTCCCGACAGGATAACCGTCACATGTTCGCGTGCCATTTTGGACACAAGGAAAGTGGGAAAGATGGAAAAATCTCCGAAGGGCTCATCTAAATGATTGATGAGTTGTTCCGTCAATTCCAGAGCTTGAGGACGCAGTGTTAATTCATGGTGATCGGTGTCAAACTTACGGGCAATGTTTCGGGCAAAATCGAGCTCATTATAGCTCTTGTCCTCGAAGCCGATGGAAAAAGTTTTCAGGGGCTCTGTACCGAGCTCTCTCATCAGCCCCACGATGGCCGACGAATCAATCCCTCCGCTCAGAAATGCACCCAGTGGGACATCGCTGAGGAGGCGCATTTTGACTGATTCTTTGAGAAGAGTGTACAGTTCCTCTTTGAGGGCTTCTATATTCGGCTTTTGTGAGGGGAGTGAGTCGAGTGAGGAGGGCTCAAGATCCCAGTACTTTTTGATAGTGATGTATCCGTCCTTGTAGACAAGCAGGTGTCCGGCCGGCAGTTTGAAGATGTCCGTGAAGATCGAGAATGGTGCGGGGATGTATTCGAGTGTTAAAAAAATATCAAGGGCCTGTGGTTCAAGAATGCGTTTAACCTTGGGATGGACGAGGATGGTTTTGAGTTCGGATCCGAAGACGAGCGTCTGGTCCTCAAGAAGAGTGTAGTAGAGAGGTTTGATCCCCAGCCTATCCCGAATCAAAATGAGTCTATTGTCTTTTCTGTCCCAGACAGCGGTGGCGAACATTCCTCTCAGTTTCTGGACGAAGTCCATTCCCCATTCCTCATAGCCGTGCACAAAGATTTCTGTATCCGTGTTAGACTTGAAGATATGGCCGCGCTCCTTGAGCTCGTTCCTCAGTTCAGGACAGTTATATATTTCTCCGTTATGAGCGGCCCAAACGGATGAATCTTCATTGGACAATGGTTGGTGGCCGGCCTTCACATCGAGAATGCTCAAGCGCCGAGCGCCGAGACCGATGTTGTTCTCTACAAAAACACCTTGATCATCGGGCCCCCGGTGGATAATGGTCTGGCACATAGAATCGACAAGTGAGGGGGGGACATGATGATCTTTAATTTTATGAGCGATACCACAGATGCCGCACATCAGTTCCCGCGCACAATCTCGACACCGAAAAAGACACCGATAAAGCGGTTTTCTTTGTTTTCCCGATATTCGAGGTAAGGAATGGACCCTTCGGAAGCTTTGATTTTTATCTTGTAGAGACGGTTTTCTTTCATTTTGAAAATACGTTTTACGGGGAAACTCAAGGTGCCGCGCTGGTTTTTTCCAAGAGTGATTCTTTGGGTTTTTCCACCCACTCTGAGCTTGATCTCATTAGACGCACGGGGATTATTCAAGAGATGAAAGCGGAGTTCTTTGACTGGAAACCAGGTTTTGAGGATCATTTCGCAAGTACGGTCTCCCTTGGTCCAGAATCCGGCCTCCTCTTTGCGTTTGGGAAAAAAATTGTCATCTAGAAAGTGAAGCCAAGCCTTGTCCTCCGGTTTGCCGACTTTTTGTCTGTTGGCATTGGGATTGGTCGTCGTAGGATGGTTGTTGACCAGAGACATCTCCACAGGGAGGAGTTTAAAAGGGAATTTTTTGGCGTGAGTGGCAGGATATTGGGAGTGAAGAAACGGACTGATGAGGATGGGAGAAACGAAGATGGCTGCCATTACCCATGCAGAAATCAGCTCTTTTGGTTTCTTTTTGATTCCGGGAAGGAAGAGAAAAAGAGGGTAGATGTTGAGGAAGTACCTGTTGGCGAGAGCCCCACCGCCGCCTGCGTAGTTATCAGGCATGAGGACGATGTAGATAAGGATTCCCCCTGATATGGCACAGAGAATCAGCCACTGTTCCCAATTTTTTTTACGGATGAAAAACAAGAGGAGGAACAGAAAGGCAGGGAAAAAATACCATATCATGCCTGTAAACCTGCCGATAAAGTAATAGAAAAAGTTATAGACCGAGATTTTTGCCGGGAGCAGGTGGGCCAGACCATAGCCTTCTGAGGTCATGGGCCAGCCCGTGTTGTCAAATGTCAATTTCTTGGCTTCAATAGGGAATCCTTGGCCATCAGCAGAATAGAATGTTTTTCTCTCTCCCCCTTGGTAATTCCAATCTCCGGTGACGAGATAGTTTGTTCCCCAGAATGCGCTCGTAACCGTGATAAAGATGAGGAGGATAATCGCCGTTTTTACAAATTTCTTTTTGAAGAGAGTATGGACGACTATTGGGCCCAGCAGAATGATGCTGGGAGGCTTGGAAAAAAAAGCCATCCCTGCAAGAGCTGCAGCCAAATAATCCGACCAATCGGAAAGGAGAAACCGGGGGCCCCATTTTTTTGTTGTTTCCTTTGTTTTTACTTCTCTATGTTTGTGCTTGTAAAGCCAGAGAAAGATGACTGTAAAAGCCAAAAAAATGTTGAAAAAATCGGGGGAAATCCAGATAAAATACACTATGGCTACCGTAGCAAATAGGAAGGTCAAGGTTGCGGAGAGGGAGAGCAGAGGCGTGTTATGGAGTGAAAAATAAATGGTGCCCATAAGCACCATCAGCATCAGGAGGATTGTATGAAACACAAAAAATCCATTGACTCCAAAGATTCTGAGAAAGGGGGCGGAAAACAGCGGATAGATGAAGGATTTGGCAAAAAATATTTTTCCATCCTTTCCTTTTTTCAAAAAAATCCCCTGAGGTCCTGATCCGAATTTGCGGTAGTATCTGTTGAGATCCTGGCCCTGCATCGAATATTCCAAATCAAAATCATACGCCAAGCTCTGGGTGATGGCGAAATAGGTGGCCTCGTCCGCGAAGAGAAATTCCTTTTGGAGGGCAGGAATATTGATAAACAGGGACAATCCCAAAGCAAACAGAAAGATCAGAATCAAGAGACTGCGTATGGGATTTTTCTCTGTTGGCATTTGTTAAACCAATACCACAGACAAGTGGAAATATCAACAGATCGAACTCGAGGAAAATCACTGCTTGCCATCCTAACAGGGTATGTAAGACGAAATTTGATTTTTTGAGCGTTGTTGAATTGTAGGAAGATCATTCAATCCTACAGGGATTGGAGCGACTAAATGAATAGAAGAAAAAACATGAAAAAGAAAATCCGAAAGCATCATCCAAAAGAGCGAGGAGTTGTTCTCATCATTGCCATTCTTGTGGCACTCATGATGCTTCTTTTAGCCATGCCATTTCTGACCAAACTTTCCGGACAGTACGGGATCACCGAAAAATCATACAGGCAGCTGGCTGCCTTCAATCTGGCCGAAGCCGGAGTTGAGCGGGCCATATGGGAGCTCAACCATGGGGATATCTCATACTGGGAAGGTGATGATAACCTGAGGACGATGACCATCTCCTCTTTTCAGGCCTCAGGGGGTACGGAAGTTGGAGATATCGTTATCGAAGCATTTGGCCCTGGAGGAGACAATCCCATCATCCAATCCACAGGTCGTGTGCCCCACATAGGCACAGCAACTGTGGATAAAACAATCAGGGTTATGCTGGAGGTCAGCGGAGGACGATCCCTGTTCGACTATGGTGTTTTTGGTGACGAGGGAGTCGAGCTGGCTGGGAATGCACAGATAGACAGCTATGATTCCAGGCAAGGAGAATATGGGGATGATAATGTCGGTGATCAGGGTGATGCCGGTACAAATGCCTCTCACTACAGCTGCCTATTTCTGAGAAACAATGCGGACATTAATGGCGATGCCATCGTAGGGCCGGGAGCCGATCCCGCGAGTGTAATTGTGACGCAGAATAATTCAGGTATTACTGGAGAAAAATCGGCATTGGATGAGGAGAAGGGGCTTCCTTCAATTCCTGTTCCCGAAGGACTTCCCTGGAGAGGAGACTATACCGTCGGACACAATGATACGGATATGATAATTGAAAACGGAGAATATACGTCTTTTGCTCTTCAAAGCAACTCAAAGGTTGCGATCACTGCCGATGTCACTCTTTATATATCCGGTGAGTTTTCCATGGAAAGCAACACTCAGCTGGAGATAGCCGAAGGCGTGACGTTGACCATTTATCTGGGTGGAACGTTCACACAACACAGCCATTCTAAAATCAACAATCTCTCGCAGGACCCGGCCAAGCTCCAAATATACGGGACTGAAAACTTTACCTCAACAATGACCTGGAAATCAAATTCCAGTTTATATGGCGCTATCTATGTTCCGGATGCAACGGTTCATTTCGACAGCAATGCCGATTTTTTCGGTTCGGTTGTTGCCGATTTTGTTGAAATTGATTCAAATTCCCGACTGCACTACGATCTGGCACTGGGAAACTTGGCCTCAATCTTCAGTGAAGATTCAAACTCATATGTAGTCAAATCCTGGCAGGAAAAAAGATCTTTTTAGATTTTTGACCTGTCAAAATTCAAAATGTTCAAGAATTTGGCCCATCATTTTTCTTTTATAAAACGAAAGGAGGCGTGATTTTTCAATTCAGCGAGGTTTGAATCGACTATATTCTTAGATGATTAAAGCATGAAGAAACTAGATTTAAAACATGACGAAAAAGAGCGGGGAACTGTACTTGTCATCGCCCTTCTTGTCACCGTGATGCTGCTCATCCTGACTATGCCATTTTTGACCAAACTTTCCGGGGCCTACAGGTTGACCGAAAAGTCGTATCGAACTCTCGCGGCCACGAATCTCGCCGAAGCGGGTATCGAACTTGCCGTTTGGGAGTTGAACTACGGCAGCATATGGACTTGGGAGGGAGAACCCAATAGTCGGACTTTAGAGCTCTCTGACATGCAGGCATCGAGTGGAAGAGAGATTGGTGACGTTTCGGTCAGTATTCAGTCTCCGCTTGGACAACGGCCTTTCATCGAATCAACAGGAAAGGTCAAACACATCAGTCCTACCACCATCGATCGAACTGTCCGAGTGCTTTTGGAGAGATTAGACAGTCCATCTGTATTTATGTATGGCATCTTCGGAGATGAGGGACTCGATATTGTTGGTGCCGCATATATAGATAGTTATGATTCAAGGAAGGGTGCCTATGGTGGAGACAATGTTGGAGAAAAAGGACATTCGGGAACAAATGCGACAAATCAAGGATGCATCGGTCTCCGGAACAACGCCACCATCCATGGAAGTGCTTTTGTCGGGCCGGGGGCGGATCCGGAGAATGTAATTGTCGTCCAAAACAACTCTGAAATCACCGGTGTACAAGAGGCCTTGCTTGAAGAGAAATTACTTCCATCCGTTCCTCCTCCTGAGGGGCTGCCATTTCGCGGCGATTATTTTCTTTCGGTAAACAGCGAGGACGCAATCCTTTCCAGTGGGGAATATTCTTCGTTTAGACTCATGCCCAATACCACAATAACAATTTTGACAGATGTGATTCTCTATGTCTCCGGCGATTTTAAAATGGAAAGCAATTCCGATCTGGTCATTACTTATGGGGCGAGTTTAATCCTTTATCTTGGAGGAACGTTTATCCAACGCAGTGAAAGTGAAATAAATAATTTGACGATGGATCCCACCAAACTGCTTATTTATGGGACCGATAGTTTTAATGGAGTAATGGAGTGGCGTTCTAATGCCAGTTTCTACGGGGCCATCTATGTGCCTCGCGCGGAAATCCAATATAACAGCAATGCCGATTTTTACGGTTCTCTTATCGGAAAACACATCGAACTTTTCTCAAACGCACGATTTCACTATGATCTCGCTCTCGGTGATGTGGATACCGTAGGAGAGGGCAAAAGCTGGACCTATTCGGTCAAATCTTGGCATCAAGCCATCGGAAATTAACCTGCATAAAAACGGCCGACACCATTGAATTATCCAAGTTGACCACAAAATTAAATACAGGAAAATTTTGCTTTATTAGGGGATAAGATCCTTAAACTGGCTGAGATAGGAACGTATAATCTCTTCTCCCCAAATGAGAGCCACATAGGCCGCTGGTGTCAGGAAGGTCCCGAATGGGAGGGCAAACTGGAGTTTTTTCTTTTTGATAAAAATGAAATAGATGCCCACAATCGCTCCCACGAATGAACCGAGGATGAGAGTCAGGAAAGATCTCTGCCAGCCCAAAAAAGCGCCCACAAAAAGCATCAGTTTGACATCTCCTATCCCAAGGCCTTCTTTTTTCCGAAAAAAGTAGTAAGCTCCGTAGATGAGTAGGAGGAAACTAGTACCGGACACGGCTCCGAAAAGAGCTTGGGTCAAGTTAAAATCGGCCCGGAAAAAGGAATAGATAACAGCCAAAACTAAACCCGTCAAAGTGATCTCATCAGGAAGGATTTGGTGGTAATAATCGATCACGGCTAGAACAATCATGGCGCTGGCAAAGAGGCAGGAGGCAAAAAAGAAAAAACTGAAAGCATATTTTGAATAGAGGAGAAGAAAACTAGCGGGTGTCAGGATTTCGACAAGAAAATAGGAGAAAGGAATTTTTGCGCGGCAGTGACGGCATGCTCCTTTGAGAAAAATATACGACAGGATAGGGATGTTGTCGTAAAATTTGATCTTTGTTTCACATTCCGGGCAGCTGGATGGAGGTTTGCTGAAATTCATATCCCGGGGGAGCCTGTAAATGACCACATTCAGAAAGCTACCCCAAGCGATGCTAAAAAGTGTGATCAGAACTATCTTTTCGACCATACTGTTGCAGCCCTGACTTCTCCTGTCTGCGGATCATAGATATAGTCCTTCTCGTCCATATCTCTCGGCACACTGCCGAGAAAGCCTTCCCTCACAAGCTGTTCCAGGGTGAGGGGGTGGCGGCCGAATTTTTCTAAGTACCGGGCAAGATTTTTTTTGATGAGTTCGATATCTCGAGATGCCCAGACATTATAGAGGTGATTTGCCGCGATTTTTTTGATCCTTTCGTCTGTGGCTGTCTGGTAGATTTCCTGCCAGCTTTGCCAGGCTGTTTCGTAGTCCATCATTTTGAATGCGGCATTGGCTGCAAGTATTTCTGTCTGGGAGGGTGCACCTTCAATCTTCATCGTCTTTTTGTAGTAGTCTCTGGCTATATTAAAATCTTTCAAAAACATTTGTGCATAGTGTCCGGCCTGGAATGGGAAAATCCATTCCCCGGGATTATTTTCCAAGCCTAGATCTAGAATTTTTAAAGCCAGCGGCACGTCCTTAGCTTCAAAAATGGCGATGAGTGCACCAACTTCGTAGGGATCGAGGTAGCGAGGGTCAAGTTCGGAAATGATAGAAAAAATGTGTTCCAGATAATCATATCGGTCTTGGATGTTATAGTTGCTGTAGAACTGAATGGCCCAGAGATAAATGATGTCTGCCATCATTGCGGAGTTACCAAAGGAGGCAAACTTCAGGTACTTTCCAGTGGGCACATAGATGATAGATGAGCCCGGAACTTTTGTGCGCGGGATCCCGTCGATTTTGAGTTTGAGGGCCATGAATATTGTGCAGCTTAGGATGACGATAACAAAAATAAAGCTTTTTTTCATGGGATCAGATAAAGTCTCTTTTTCTAAAGACGAGGATGGCCAGGAAGAGGACAAAAACCGTATAGGAAATACCGTAAATGGTTGAATAAATAAGAACTTGAGGAGGAATGGGAAGATGGTGAACGATTTCGGTTTTAAAATTAAAGTTTTCAAGGTCAGGAAGTAAAGTGTAGAGAATTTGGGCGGTCACTTTTCCCACTCCGGGCGTCATTTTTTTGAAAAGAGCTTCCAGGCCCCAGCTCAAATGACCGATGAGATAGAAGGCCAGAGAGAAGATGGAGCTGAGGATTGGGGTTGAAAAACAAGAGAAAAAGAGGGCCACGGCTGTGATGAGACAAAGCTCAAGAAAAATATAAAAGAGTGCAATCAGCATAGACCACTCTATCTTGAGGGCATGGAGAAAGTAAATGATGAAAAAAATCGCTGTCATCAGAGACAGCATGACAAACAGAGTCAACACGAGGCCGAAATATTTTCCTAGCAAAAATTGGTGTCTATGGATGGGCTTAGACAGAAGAGTGTAGATGGTCTTTTTATCGATTTCCTTATAGACAAGACCCGTGCCCATCAGAATGGCCATTAAAGCTCCAAAGAGTGAAATAGAGGCCAATCCGACATCGGTGACGATTTTGATCCGGTCGCCGACAGTCAGGAGGGCTAAAAGGCGGGAAAACAAAAGACTGGTGAGGGCGAAAAAAAGGAGAAGATAGAGAACTCTGTCTCGGATAGCCTCCCTAAAGGTATTGAGTGCGATGGCTTTAATTTTCACTTTTTTTCACCATGCCTACAAACAGGTCTTCAAGAGTTTCTGTTCTGGGAGTCAGGGAGTGGATTTTTCCTCCTTTTTCTTGGATGAGCCGGAATACGGAATTTATCTTTTTTTCGTCGTGGATTTTCAGTAGGGTTTTTCCTCCAGGCGTCGACAAGCTCTCGCCCCACTCATCTAAATCTCTTTTGTCCAGACCCGAGATAATGATTTCTGTGAAGAGTATCCTTTCTGATATGAGTTCTTGTAAATATCCCTGGTTAACGATCTCTCCATCTACGAGCATGGCCACCCGGTCACAGATCATCTCAATGTCCTGAAGAATATGTGAAGAGAGGAAGACGGTCTTTCCCTCTTCTCTAAGCCTGACGAGGATATCTCGAATCTCTTTTCGTCCCAATGGATCGAGGCCTCCAAGAGGTTCATCTAAAAGAACGAGATCGGGATTGTTGAGCAGAGCCTGGGCTAGGCCTATCCTCTGCAGCATTCCCCGTGAGAATTTGCGGAGCTGAAGGTTTTTTGCTTTTTTTAGGTCGACCAGCTGAAGGAGCTCTTCAATTCTTTTCTCTTTGTCCAACTTGGGGATAACGAAGAGTTGGCTGTAGAAGCGGAGGAATTCTGATGCGGTCAAATAATCATAAAAATATGGATTTTCAGGAAGAAATCCGATACGTTCCTTGGCTTTAAGCGAGAGATGTGGTCGATCGAACAGTTTAATATTCCCCTCCTCAGGAAAAATCAATCCCAGGATGCATTTGAGAGTAGTGGTCTTACCTGAACCATTCGGGCCGAGATACCCGAAGATTTCACCCTGCTCTACATGGAGAGAAATCCCTTTGAGGATTTTCTTTTTTTGGAGAAGGAAACCGATTTTAAATGATTTGTGAAGGTTGTCGATCCGGAGTGCTGTGGCCATAAACTCCTTTTCATTATATAAAATTCGACACCTATTTCAATAAAAAATAAAATCTTAAGGGAGGACATGTTGGAGGGACTTGGGGGCGATGGTGATATAGAGATCGCTGCCAAGGTAAAGGAGGGGATGAATTTTTGCCGAGTCGAGGGCTCCATCCTGATTGAAACACCCTTCGTCTTCATGGACGGCAAGGACTTCTCCGACAAAGAGATCGTGATCTCCATAGGGCCGGATATCGAGCAGCTTGTTTTCGAGACAGACATATGCGCAGGCAAGGATAGGGGAGCGGATTTTTTTTGAAGGAGCCAGCTCGACTTGAAATTCTTTTATTTTATCCGTGTCATGCCCGGAAATTCTTCCCATCTGCGCTGAGAGTTTCACCCGGTCAATGCCGATGAAGTTGACGGTGAATTCACCTGCTTGAGAAATGACTTGATGTGTGCGCCTCTTTTTTGAGATGAGGACTCCAAAGAGTGGGGGATCGAAGGACAGGGCCGTATGCCATGCACAGGCCATGTAATTGATCTGTTCTTTAAATTGAGCGCCGACTATATTCACTGTGTAAGGATAAAAATATTGAAAATTGTCCAGGTCTGTGGTGATTTTTTTCATGTTTTCTTTCCTCGAATGTTGAGAATTTTATGTCAATCCTTTGATTTTCCTAGCATTTTTGAGAAGCTTTTCCTGGGTGAAAAGATGTTCCCGCTTGAGAGCAAGATGGTGTTTCAGCTGCTCTGCGATGTCCTCGTTTGAGATCAAGGGGATGAGTTTTTCGTACAACACGATAAGTTCTTCTTCTGAAGGGATGAGTGTCTCCAGAGCACTGAGCCTGTCTTCACCGGGATAAATGGAGGGCATCGGACTTGTGCTTTTTTCCACTCCATCGGCATCTTTTTCTGCATTTTCTATTCGGATGACATCTCCTAATTTAATAAGAATCCCAGCATTTTTATCCCAATGACGCATGTGATTGATAGAATTTTTGAGCAATCTTTGGCTGAGATCCTGATGTTCACTGAAATCGATGACATACTTCAGATAGCGGTGAAGAAGCTCATTTTCGAGCCTCATTATCTGATGGAGAGTTTGGACGTCCTCTTTATTTGAGGCGTCCGGGTTGGAGGGAAAACAAAGGGTTTCTTCTTTTCCCTCTTCTTTCATAGAGCAAATCATGGCTGCGAACTGCTCGGCATGGCGGACTTCGTCGTAGGAAATGTTAAGAATCATGTTTTGAATTTTCGGGAAGGTTCCGGCTTCGAATTCAGTGGTTTGATAGAGATGAGTGACAAAGTCTTCGGTCTTTTTGTCCCGATACAAATTATCGATAACCTTGGGGAATCGCAGTACTTCGTCGGTTTTAAATGAGGGAGTGCCTCCCAATTGTTTTATGATGATACCGAGTTGAAGAGAATGATACATTTCATCAATGCCGATCTGAATGGTTTGTGCTCGTGCATCCATAGCTGTTTTGAGAATAGGATCGTGATAGAAGAGTTTTCCCTTGGGCATGGAATAGGCATGGATAATGTATTCGAAGCTCACGGCCCATTCATGTTCCAGTGCAATATTCAAAAGCCGAATGGTGTCTTCTTTTGTTTGGATCCTTCCAGGTTCTGTCATGCTTCTGCCTCCTTGAAATCGAAGATTGTATTATAACCACATAGGGGTGAAAAGAAAAGATGAGAGTATATCACCCCATATTTCATCGTGAGAGGTGATTGTGCCAAAAATAGAGACATGGCATTATGTTATTGATTTAGCAAGTCTTGGCGCAGGAAATGACTCCCATCCAAGGCAGCGCCAAGGTTTTGAAAAGGGAGAGGAAGGCTAATTCCTCTCCCATCCTCCTTTCTCCCTCCAGTTGCATTTAATAAGGATTCATTGTAAAACGTGTGCATGAGCACTCCCAGATTTAGATCAGATCTTGATATAATCCCCACTCTTTATAAAGAAGAAAGGGTGTTTGTTGTCAAGGATTCCCTGGGCTTGATCACTCAGCCTATTCTTTTGCAGGAGGACGATATTCGGTTTCTCCAGCTTCTTGATGGGACAAAAACAGTTCAAGACATCCAGCTCTTCTTAATGCGCCAGCAGGGTGGTCTATTGGTGAGTTCTGATTCAATCCAGAGAAGACTCGAGCAGTTTGATTCGCTGTTCTTACTGGACAGCGATTTTTACCGGAATGCAAAAAATAAAATTCTCGAAAATTTTTCTCAGCAGGATGTCCGGAAGGCTTCTCTTGCAGGGCACGGTTATCCGGAAACCGAAGAAGACCTTCGGCACTATCTAGGTTCTCTCCTCAATGGGTGTGTCCAGGGAGATGTTCATGTTGAGAGTGGGCCGCTTAAGGCTCTCGTCTCGCCTCATATCGACCTGGAAGTTGGAAAAAAAATATACACTGCAGCCTACCGGATGCTTCGTGGTTCCACCCCAAAAAAAATATTTCTTTTCGGGACCGGTCACAGCCTTAATGATGCTTTTGTCTCGCTGACTGAAAAAGACTATGAAACGCCCCTGGGATTAGTGAGAACAGACAAAGACATAGTCCGGGAGCTTAAGAGTGCTGCGGATTCTGTGTCCGCTCCTACTGATTTTTCTCATCGCAATGAGCACTCCATTGAATTCCAAGTCCTTTTTCTTCAGTATTTGTTTGGAGAAACATTTGAGATCGTGCCGATTCTTTATGGTTCTTTTTTTGATGTTTTAGCCTTATATTCCCGCCCTTCTCAAATACCAGGTCTAAACGTTTTCCTGGAGGCTTTGACAAAAATCCTCACGGAGCATTCTTCCGATTCTCTCTGCGTGGCAGGTGTAGATTTTTCCCATATAGGCCCCAAATTTGGCCATGCGGACCCCTCGAGTGTTATCATCCATCAGGCTAGAGCTCATGATAAGAAGCTTATCGACTTAATATGTTCAGGGGATGTGGAAGGATTTTGGGGAGAAACGCAAAATGTGAAAGGATATTACAATGTTTGCGGTTTTTCAGCTCTAGCCTGTCTTTTAGAGGTCCAGCCTCAAGTTAAGGGCCAGCTTTTCGGATATGACTTTTGGGAGGAAGAGCCCACACAATCGGCCGTGAGCTTTGCAGCCATCGGTTTAACCTGAATAATTCATAAAAAATGTCTACATTTCGCACAATTTGTGAATTATCCAGGCTTAGGAGATTGAAATGACTGATTTTGGAGGAGCCATCCAGAAAGGTCCAGATTGCGATGTGGCCATCATTGGCATTCCCTATGATGATAAATCCAGCTATCTCAAAGGTCCGGCCAAAGGTCCTCAGGCCATAAGAGAGGCCTCAACTAGTAAAATGATCAATGCATGGACGGAGCTCGGTGTTGACCTTGAATCTGAGATCAGGATGACAGATTTAGGGGATCTGGACGTCACCGGTCATTTTTTAAAAGTTTTTTCCAGGATAGAAGAAAAGATAGACGTTATCCTATCGAAGGATATGGTGCCGATTGTTCTCGGCGGAGATCATTCTGTCAGCTATCCTATAGTCAAAGCCTTCTGGAAAAAATATGGATACCTGGATATTCTTCATTTCGACGCCCATGCTGACCTCTATGAAGAACTCTATGGAGATCGGTATTCACATGCCTGCCCGTTTGCCCGCATTCTGGAAGATGGATTGGTGCAAAACATCGTTCAAATCGGAATCCGAACCGCAACAGGTGAGCATAGAAAACAGGTCAATAAATACAGCATCCGTATGATTGAGATGAAAGATTTTGATGATTCTCTTGTGTTTGATTTTCCAAATCCACTGTACATCTCTTTTGATTTGGATGCTCTAGATCCCGCGTTTGCGCCCGGTGTTTCCCATCATGAAGCGGGAGGATTATCAACAAGACAGGCCGTTAATATCATTCATAAACTCAATGCGAAAATTGTAGGGCTGGACGTTGTCGAAGTCAATCCCGACCGAGATGAGAGTGGGATTACGGCGGCGGCCGCCGTGAAGGTGATCAAGGAGGTTGTGGGCAAGATTGTATTTGACCGCAGGAAACAATATGAGGAGGGGATATGAGACACCGAAAGTATATTTTACTTTTAATTTTAATATGTCCATTGGTCGTCTGTGCTCAAACAGACATCCGATTTGATGAGTATTTTGTCGATAAGACCATGCGTGTCGATTATTTTCATATCGGAAATGCCGAGGAGGAGCTGATCACTGTAGATCAGGTCTATCAACAGAGCATCTGGGCGGGGAGTCAGCTCCATTTGATAGACGAATTCAATAATGGGCGATACTTCGTAAAGATCTTTGACCTTGATTCCGGAACACTCCTCTACTCCAAGGGATTTGACAGCTATTTCGGAGAATACAAGACGACGGATAAGGCGATAAAGGGAGAAAGAAGAACGTTTCATGAATCGGCCATCATTCCCTATCCCAAAAAAGATATCCGGTTTACACTAGAAGCCAGAGACAGGGAAAATCGTCTTCATTCCATCTTTAGCCAAAATATAGATCCCGCTTCCATAAGCATTCTCAAAGACAAATTAAGTCAGGATGTGAAGGTTTTTGAAGTTCAAAAAACCGGCGATCCCCACAAAAGAGTGGATATTGCCTTTATTGGGGAAGGCTACACATCGGAAGAAGAGGGAAAATTCAAAGCCGACCTGGATCGTCTGAAGGGTGTTTTTTTTAACCACGAGCCGTATAAAACGTACCAGGACCGCTTTAACATATATGGAGTCCTCAAGGCTTCTCAAGAGAGCGGGTGTGACGAACCAAGGCATGGTGTTTACAGGAATACCGCGGTCAGTGTTTCGTTCAATTCATTAGGTTCTGAGCGCTATCTTTTGACAGAAGATAACAAATCAGTCAGAGATATTGCTGCCCACGTTCCCTATGACGCCTTGTTTATTTTGGTCAATCACAAACGGTACGGAGGGGGAGGGATCTATAATTTTTACTGCACATTCACGGTTAATAACCAGTGGTATAAATATCTCTTCCTTCATGAATTCGGACATTCCTTTTCCGGACTTGCTGATGAATATTACACGTCGTCTGTGGCTTATAATGAGTTCTACCCAAGAGGCGTTGAGCCGGTGGAAAGCAATATCACGGCGCTCTTCGATCCCCAAAATGTCAAATGGAGGGATGTTTTAACAGAGGGAATAGAGATACCCACTCCCTGGGAAAAGGAAGAATTTGACAGAATGGATAACGCGTATCAAAAAGTGCGCCAGGAACTCAACGAAAAAATCGCGAGATTAAAAAGAAATAATGCTCCACAAGAGGATATCCACAAAGCCGAAGAGGAGGCAGAAGATCTCTCCCGCCGGCATGCCATAAGAGTGGATGACTATCTAGCGAAGAGCCGGTTCACGGGCATGGTTGGCGTTTTTGAAGGGGCCGGATATTCTGCCCAGGGGCTTTACCGTCCTATGCTCGATTGCCTCATGTTCACTAAAGGTGACAAACCATTCTGCAAAGTCTGTGAACTTGCGGTGATAAAGATTATCAAATTTTATACTGAATAATTCATAAAAAATATCGATGTTTACTTTCTCGAATCGTGAATAATTCAGACTGGGAGCAAAAATGAAGATAAAAAAACGAATGCTTATAGGAGTTGCCTGTCTAATTTTTCTGTCTGCTCTAAGTTTTGGAGAGGAGTCCTTGTTCACCGTGGATATTGTCCAGCGCCCTCTTGTAAAAAAAGTGTTCAACTTTATCACGGTCAACAGGGAGAAAATTATTGAGGAGTGGATTTTTCTCACAGAAATTCCTTCTCCCTCCGGATTTGAAGAGAAGAGAGCCGTTTTTATGAAAAAGCAGTTTGAAGCTGCAGG
>SDBS01000678.1_pt1 | contig 33352 bp, 28 predicted proteins | sample 2277091 | NCBI WGS metagenome assembly SDBS01 (sample SAMN10404972, study PRJNA504765) | marine sediment metagenome | isolation source: marine sediment core GS10_PC15, 163 cmbsf | place: Arctic Ocean: Southern Knipovich Ridge | collected 2010 | reverse complement strand
CGACCCTTCTTTGGCTGCTGTTTCCGGGCTTGTTCTGGAAGGAGCTGATTTTGGGGATGATGGAGAAGGAATTTTAGGACGCATCTGGTCAAAAATAAAAGGAATATTTAGAGATTTCAAGCCATAGAATTACGAAATACGAATTTTTTACGAAACTACGAAAACGTTTTCGTATATTCGTATGTTTTTCGTATTTCGTAGCCTGATTGGTAAAACAATGGATTTTTCAACAAAGGTTAAAGTAGTGGGAGTGGGAGGGTCGGGGACTAATACCGTTTCCCGAATGGCTAGATGTTTTATTCAAGGCGTGGATTTAATTGCCGTAAATACCGATGCTCAATCTCTTCATTTTTGTAAAGCTGAAAAGAAAGTTTTAATTGGTGAAAATATTACCAAAGGCCGGGGAGCAGGAATGGATGTTTCTTTAGGGGAGAAGGCTGCCAAAGAAAGCAAAGAAAAAATAGAGGAGCTTTTAAGAGAAGCAGATATGGTTTTTGTTACTTCAGGACTTGGTGGAGGAACCGGTAGTCCCGGAGCTCCGATTGTTGCCGAGATTGCTAAAAACCTCGGCATTTTAACTATAGCCGTAGTGACAAAACCATTTTCCTTTGAAGGGGCTCAAAGAAAAAGAATTGCCAATTTAGCTCTTCAGAAATTGAGAGAGAAAGTTGATACTTTGTTAGTTATTTCTAATGATAAATTACTTAGGTTGGTTAATGAAAAAACAAAAGTTTCAGACGCTTTTTGGATTTGTGATGAAATTTTAAGAGAGGCGGTTCAGGGAGTAACTGATTTAATTTTGGTTCCCGGGATAATTAATGTTGATTTTGCCGACATCAAAACGATTATGAAAGATTCAGGGCGGGCGCTTTTTGGAGTAGGAAGAGCGAAAGGGGAAAAGAGGGCAACCGAAGCCGCACTCTCGGCAATTAACTCTCCCTTGCTTGATTTTTCAATTACGGGAGCGAAGGGAGTTTTGTTTAATGTTTCCGGTTCGGACTTAACTCTTTCCGAGATAGCAGAAGCGGGTGAAGTTATTACTAAAAATCTCAATTCTCAAGCTCAAATAATTTTTGGAGCGGTTCAAGATAGGAAATTAAAAAAAGGAGAGATTAAGATAACAGTTATTGCCACCGGCTTTTGAAAGCCACTTATCCACAATTTTAGGTCCTTGACCAGTTTCTCCAATAAGGTAAAATGAAACAATTTAAAGGATTGTTTTATTATTTTTTTTGATAAAAAAAATGAAAAATAAAATTACTAAAGTTCAAAAAAGAGATGGCACAATTGATGATTGGGACCAATCCAGAATTACAGATGTTATTTTTAAAGCCCTGACTGCAACCAATCAGGGCGATGGAAAAAAATCTAAAAGAATTTCAAATAGAGTAGTCCAAATTTTAAACCGTCGTTTCAAAGGTGAAGAGATTCCTAAAGTTGAACAAATCCAGGATATTGTTGAAGAAGTTTTAATTTTAGAGAACTTGGTAGAAACTGCCAAGGCTTTTATTTTATACCGCGAACAAAGAAGAAGAATTAGAGAAGCAGGTGTTGTTATAGATGAATCAAGCGAAATGGTTGACAAATATCTTCAAGAACTTGATTGGCAGGTACATGAGAATGCCAATATGACATATTCTTTGCAGGGATTAAATCAATATGCGACCTCAGATATTTCTAAAAAATATTGGTTAAATAAAATTTATCCAAAAGAAATAAGAGATGCTGCCTTCAATGAGGATTTTCATATTCATAACTTAGAAACCCTTGCTCCTTATTGTATGGGTTGGGACCTTTATGATTTATTGTTGCGAGGGTTTGGCGGAGTGCCAAGTAAATTAGAATGTCGGCCTCCAAAACATTTCAGGACAGCCTTAGGTCAATTAGTTAATTTCTTTTATACGGTTCAGGGTGAAGCAGCAGGTGCCGAAGCCGTTTCAAATTTTGATACACTTTTAGCTCCTTTCATCCGTTACGATGATTTAAATTATTCTCAAGTCAAACAAGCGATGCAAGAATTTTTGTATAATTGTATGGTGCCAACCCGAGTAGGATTTCAAACTCCGTTCTTAAATGTAACCCTTGACATTAAACCACCTAACTTTTTGGCTAAACAGCCCGTAATTATTGGGGGTCAAGGCCAAAAGGAAACCTATGGAGAATTTCAAGAAGAAATGGATATGTTTATCCGGGCTTTCTACGAGATATTGATGGAGGGAGATGCTAAGGGAAGACCATTTACTTTTCCTATACCTACAGTTTCTATAACCAAGGATTTTGATTGGGATGAACCTGCGCTAAATCCTTTATGGGAAGCGACGGCAAAGTATGGAGTAAATTATTTTCAAAATTTTATCCACGGGGATATGAAACCTGAGGATTATAGAAGTATGTGCTGTAGGCTTCGTCTTTCAAATAAAGAACTTTACAAAAGGGGAGGAGGGTTATTCGGATCAGCTCCGCTTACCGGAAGTATTGGCGTGGTAACGATTAATATGTCAAGAATTGGTTATCTCTCTAAAACTAAAAAAGATTTTTTTGGGAAATTAGAATATTTAATGGATTTAGCTAAAGAAAGTTTGGAAATTAAAAGAAAAGCGTTAGAGAATTTTATGGAAAAAGGACTTTACCCTTATTCAAAATATTATTTATCCTCGGTTAAAAAAATAAGAAATTCTTATTTTGGAAATCATTTTTCAACAATTGGCTTAATGGGAATGAATGAGTCTTTATTGAATTTTATCGGAGAAAATATAGGTTCTCGTCGGGGAAAAAGGTTTGCTGTTGAAGTTTTAGATTTTATGCGAGAAAAATTAGTAAAACATCAAAAAGAAACTGGCAATTTATATAATCTTGAGGCTACCCCTGGTGAAGGAACAAGTTATAGGCAAGCAAAAGTTGATAAAGAAAAATACCCGAATATTATTACTGCCGGAACAAAAGAGGTTCCCTATTATACTAATTCCTCAATGCTGCCGGTAAATTATACTGATGATCTTTTTGAAGCATTAAAACTTCAAGACGAACTCCAATGCAAGTATACGGGTGGTACGGTTTTACATTTATTTTTAGGAGAAAAAATCTCTGACGCCAAAATCGCTAAGGCGCTGATTAAAAAAGTTTTTGAAAAATTTCGCCTTCCTTATGTTACCTTAACTCCTACTTTTTCAATTTGTCCTGTTCACGGTTATTTAACCGGGGAGCATTTTGAGTGTCCGAAATGCACCATCAAACAACCCTGCGAAGTTTATTCCAGAGTCGTTGGGTACCTTCGTCCTGTATCCCAGTGGCATTTTGGGAAAAAACAGGAATTCAAAGAGAGAAAAAATTTCAAATTAAAACCCAATATTTAACATTACAAAGGTCGACCTTATAAATCTTTTAGAGTAAAACAAAACAAAAATGACAGTACTTATTGGCCGTTGGGCGCTTATTATCGGAATAATCCTGGCAATCTTAGCCGGGTTTGCCGATATACCTTCTTTGGCATTTATTCTCTGTGTATTAGGTTTGATTGTAGGTTTTCTTAACATAGGAGAAAAAGAAAGTACCCCATTTTTAATAGCAGTCATTGCTTTGCTTGTTATCGGATTGTCAGGTTTACAGGTTGGAGAAAAATTGACACCAACACTGGTTTCAGTTTTGAGTAACTTTATTGCCTTTATTTCAGCTGCTGGATTGGTTGTTGCTTTAAAACAAGTATTGAGCGTAGTCAGACCCGCTATTTCAGAGTAGACAAAAAGGTTGTAATTCTAATATATTTCGATATTTTGTCTTCATCATTAAATTATTTTAATGAGAAATTTTTAGTATTGTAATGATAATTATGAAAATCGGCGGTTTACAAAAACTTACTTTAATTGATTTCCCCGGCAAGCTTGCGTGCACGGTTTTTTTAACTGGGTGTAATTTTCGTTGCCCCTGGTGTTACTCACGGGAGTTGGTCCTCCCAGAAGAAATAAAAAAGCAGCCACAAATTCCAGAAAAAGATTTTTTTGCTTTCTTAAGCGAGAGAAAAAAATTATTAGAGGGTGTGGTAATTTGTGGGGGAGAACCGACAATTCAAAAGGGCCTCCCAGATTTTATAAAAAAAATAAAAAAAATGAGCTATGCTGTAAAACTTGATACTAATGGTTCTAATCCCGAGATGCTAAAGAAATTAATTAATAAAAATTTAATAGATTATGTGGCAATGGATGTTAAGTTGCCAAAAGAAAAATATCCGAAGATTTTTAAAGGAAAAGTGAAAATTAAAGATATGGAAGAGAGTATTAAAGTTTTAAAAAATAGCAAAATAGATTATGAATTCAGGACCACAATAATACCCACTGTCCTTAAAAAAGAAGATGTTATCAAAATAGTAAAGTGGATTAAAGGTGCTCCAAAATATTGCTTACAACAATTCAGACCGGAGAAAACCATTGACCCAAGATTTGAAAAAATAAAACCTTATCCTGAAAAATATCTTTTAGAAATTCAAAAAGCGATTTCTCCGTTCTTTGAGGTCTGCGAGATAAGGTAAATAGAAACATAGAAGTAATGACTAATTCAAAGAAACTTTTGTATTTCTGCCTTTCTTTTGTTTCTGGGATATTTCTAAACTCAATAATTAAAGCTCCCCAGACATTTTTACTGGGGTTTTTGTTTTTAGGGGTTTTATTAATTTTTATCCCGCTTTTTTTGAAAAAAGACAAAATTGTTGTCTTGGGTTTTTGTATTTTATTCTTAATTTTGGGAATTTCCCGGCATCAAATGGCTGAATTTAAAATTATTAACAATGAATTAGGGAAATATAATGATTTAGGAGAAGAAATTACTTTAATCGGAACAGTTTCGACTGAGCCGGACGTAAGAGAAAATAACACAAAAATAACAATAGAAGTTAGTAAGGCAAAAATTTTAGTAACCACTAATAAATATCCAGAATACAAGTATGGCGATGAACTAAAAATTACTGGAAAACTAAAAACACCTGCTGTTTTTGAGGATTTTAACTACAAAAATTATCTTGCTAAAGACGGTATCTATTCCGTTATCTATCGTCCGAAAATTGAACTCTTAAACAAAGGAAAATACAGGGCTTCGACCCCTGCAATTTACGCTAAAATCCTGGAGCTCAAAAACAAACTAAGAGAAAGCATTTATCAAAACCTTTCTCCTCCTCAAAGTTCAATTTTAGGAGCAATGATTTTGGGGGATAAAAGAAGAATGTCAGATGACCTGAAAGAAAAACTAAATATCTCAGGTCTCCGTCACATCACAGCGGTTTCAGGAATGCACGTTGCTATTTTAACCACTATTTTAATGGTTTTATTAATTGGTTTAGGTTTATGGCGAGGGCAAGCTTTTTATTTAACAATTGTAATTATTTCTCTTTTCATTATTATGACCGGCCTTCAACCTTCAGCCATCCGAGCCGGTATTATGGGAGGGTTTTTCCTTTTAGCCCAACACTTAGGAAGAATGAACAGCGCCCCTCGCATTATATTTTTTGTTGCTGCGGTAATGCTACTTCAAAATCCATTACTTTTAACGTTAGATGTTGGATTCCAGCTGTCCTTTCTTGCGATACTCGGCATAATTTATCTTTTACCCTTTTTTCAAAACTTGTTTAGAAAAATTCCCAACATTTTTCAATTCAGAAATATTTTGGCAATGACTTTATCGGCTCAGGTTTTTACTCTCCCAATTTTAGTCTATAATTTCGGCTACATCTCTTTGGTTTCTCCTCTTACTAATATCTTAATCGTTCCTTTCCTCCCTTTTATCGTTGGTTTTGGATTTTTGTTTGCATTCGTAGGAATAATTTGGCAATCCTTAAGCTGGATTCTTTCTTTCCCTTGCTGGTTATTGTTGACCTATTTAATGAAAATAGTAAATTTCTTTTCTCAACCCTGGGCGATAAAAACTTTTGAAAACATTCATTGGTTTTGGTTGATTATTTTCTATTTAATTTTAGGTTGTTTGGTTTGGCGTTTAAACAAAAAAGAAAGGTTAAACTTTTTGAATAATTAAGGTATAATTAATAGTAGCGAAGCTGCAATAATAAAAACAATATGAACAATAGAAAAAAAGCATATGTGATTGCGGTGAATATGGGCTATGGTCATCAGAGAACCGCCTATCCTTTGAAGAATTTGACTCCTGAGCAAAAAGTCATTAACGCCAATAGTTATGAGGGAATACCTGATAAAGATAAGAAAATCTGGGAGTCAAGCAGAATATTCTACGAGTTTATCTCAAGATTTAGAAGGTTTCCTTTAATAGGAGAAGTCACTTTTTCGCTTTTTGACGAGTTTCAAAAAATCCTTAGTTTTTATCCGAGAAGAGACCTTTCTAAAGCAAACTTCGGCTTAAAAAGAATCTTTTCTCTCATTAGAAAGGGGTGGGGCAAAGATTTAATTTTAAAATTAAGAAAGAATCCCCTGCCCCTAATTACCACTTTTTTTACCCCGGCTTTTATGGCTGAAGTTTTTGATTATCCCGGGAAAATCTATTGTATTGTTTGCGATGCTGACATTGCCAGAAGTTGGGTCTCTTTAAATCCTTCAGAGAGTAAAATTAAATATTTCGCTCCTTGTAACTGGGTAGTAGAGAGATTAAAACTTTACGGAGTGAAAGAAGAAAACATTTTTTTAACCGGCTACCCTTTACCTAAAGAGAATATCGGCGGTAAAGATTTGGAGGTTTTAAAACACGATTTAAGCCACCGGCTTTTAAACTTAGACCCTAAAGGAAAATACCGCCTGCGCTATCAACCTTTAATCAAGAAATATATAGGTGCTTTACCAAAAAAATCAAATCATCCATTGACAGTAATGTTTACTGTCGGCGGAGCCGGAGCCCAAAAAGAGATCGGAATTAAAATAGTAGAAAGTTTGAAAAAGAAAATTAAAGCAGACGAGATTAATGTAATTTTAGTGGCCGGAATTAGAAAAAAAGTAGAAGAATATTTTTTGGAGAATATAAAACGACTCGGCTTAGAGAATAAATTAAATAAAGATATTAAGGTAATTTTTGCCGAAGATATACAGGATTATTTTGAAAAGTTTAATCGGGCTTTAAGGACAACTGACATTTTATGGACAAAGCCGAGCGAACTTTCTTTTTATTCCGGGTTAGGCCTTCCCATTATTATTGCCCCCTCAATTGGTTCTCAGGAAGATTTTAATAAGAGATGGCTTTTAAGATTACGCACCGGGTTCTTGCAAGAGAATCCAAAATATACCGAGCAGTGGCTTTTTGATTTCTTAAACGGAGGAAGATTGGCAGAAGCTGCAGTGAGGGGGCTTATAGAAGTGGAAAATTTAGGAACCTATAAAATTGAAGAAATATGCTCTGGTTAATAGCTGTCATTTCGTCTTATCTAATTTTGGCAATTGTTCTATTAGTAGATAAGTGCTTAATATCTGGGCCTGTTCCTAATCCTAAGGTTTATGCTTTTTACGTTGGAATTCTAGGGGCTTCGGTTTTGGTTATCGCTCCTTTTGTTGGTTTTTATATTCCTGGACTTTTTCAAGTTTTTCTAAGTCTTTCAGCGGGCGCTCTTTTTGTTTGTGCTCTCTTCTGGTTCTATAAAGCTTTGCGTATTTTTGAGGCGTCTCGGGTGGTACCGGCAATTGGGGGACTGGTTCCTGTATTTTCTCTTGGGCTCGTTTATCTTTTTTCAAAAGGGAAAGAGATTCTTCAATTCCAAGAATTTTTAGCCCTTATTTTCCTGATTTTAGGAGCAGTTTTAATTGTCCATAAGAAAACAAAGATTTCTTTAAAAAGTTTTGAGTTTTCCGCTTTTTCTGCTTTCTTATTATCATTGTCCTTTGTTTTAACTAAATATGTTTATTTACAGCAGCCCTTTTGGAATGGATTTATCTGGATAAGGATTGGAGGGGTAGTGTTTGTTCTTTGTTTCCTGCTTTTTTCAAGAGAACTAAAAAAAGAAATTTTCAAAAAAGCAAAACGTTTTACCAATTCTCTTTCCACCAAAAAAACAGCAGCGCTTTTTATTTCAAATCAAGCAATGGGCGCCGGGGCTGGTATTTTGCAAAATTGGGCGATATTTCTTGCTCCTTTAACTTATATTGCTTTAATTAATGCTCTTCAAGGAATTCAATATCTGTTTTTACTGATTTTCGTTTTGATAATTTCTCTAACCTGGCCTCTTTGGGCTGAGAGGATTGGAATAAAAGAGGAAATTTCAAAAAAAATTATTTTGAAAAAAATATTAGCAATTTTATTAGTAGGAATAGGTTTAGCTTTACTAGCTTTTAGATAAAAGATGAAAAAAATGTTAAAAATAATTCTCTTAGTTTTACTTGTATTATTTTTAGTTTTAATTTACTATTTTTTCATTGGAAGAGCGCCCCGGGCAAAAGAAATAGTTTGGGGAGTTAATTTTTCTCAAATGCATACTGAAAAACTGGGATTAGATTGGAGAAAAACTTATTTAGCTTTATTTGAAGATTTGGGGGTTAAAAATATAAAATTAATTACTCATTGGGATTGGATGGAGGGGAATAGAGATGAATTCTTTTTTGATGATTTGGATTGGCAAATAAAAGAAGCAGAAGAGCATCAAGCAAAGATGATTCTGGTAATCGGAATGAAAACCGGCCGTTGGCCAGAGTGTCATCTTCCAGAATGGGCAAAGAATTTAAATAAAGAAAAACAACAGGAAAGAATATTAAATTTAATTGAGAAAATTGTTCTGAGATATAAAGATTCGGATTCTATCTGGGCTTGGCAGGTGGAGAATGAAGCCTTTTTCCCTTTTGGAAAATGTCCCTGGAAAGATAAAAATTTTCTAAAAAAAGAAATAGAATTTGTAAAATCGCTTGATTCCGCAAGGCCAATAATTATATCTGATAGTGGAGAATTTTCTTTATGGTTCAGAGTAGCAACTTTAGGCGATATTGTTGGCACAACCCTTCATCGAAAAGTTTGGTTCAAAGAAATTAAAAATTACATCTCATATCCTTTCACCCCGGTTTATTATTGGCGGAAAGCTCAGATCATCAAGAAATTTTTTGGTAATGAAGTGATTTGTGTTGAACTCCAGGCTGAACCCTGGGGACCAGAGCTTTTATATAATCTTCTCCCTGAGGAGCAAAGGAAAACAATGAATTTGGAACAATTCAAAAAAAATATTGAGTTTGCTAAAAAAACTGGCTTAAAACGATTCTATCTCTGGGGAGTAGAATGGATGTACTGGATGAAAGAGAAACAAAATAACCCAGAGATATGGAATGAAGCAAAAAAGTTATTTTAATAACCACTAATAACATTGAATTATTAGCGTAAATCAGCTATAATCAGCGTTAATCAGTGGTTTCATAAAGTGAAACTAAGTATAATTATTCCAACCCTAAACGAAGAACACCATCTTTCTTTATTGTTGGAATCAATAAAAAAGCAGAGTTTTAAGGATTACGAAATAATTGTGGCTGATGCCGGCTCAAAAGATAAAAGCATTGAGATTGCTAAAAGCCATGGTTGCAAGGTTGTTCCGGGCGGACTACCGGCAAAAGGAAGAAACGAAGGAGCAAAAATAGCAAAAGGCGATTTAATTTTGTTTTTAGATGCCGATACGACTTGGCCAGAAAATTTTCTGGCAAAAGTTCTAAATGAATTTAAAAAAAGAAATCTTAATGTTGCTACTTGTTTTTTGAGACCTTTTGGCAAAAGTAGATTTGCTGAGTTTTATTATAATTTCTTTTTTAATTTCCCTTCTCTATTTTTAGAAAGAATTTATCCAAATGGTAGCGCTTTAATTTTAATAAAAAAAAATTTACACCAAAAAGTCGAAGGATTTGATGAAAAATTAAAGCTTGGCGAAGACCATGCCTATTTAAGAAAATCCGCGAAGTTAGAAAAGTATCGGGTGTTAAGATCCAGTAAAATTTTCTGGTCTCAAAGAAGATTTAAAAAAGAGGGCTGGTTTAGACTTATTCTTAAATATTTTTTAGTTCATCTTCATGTAATCTTTTTGGGCCCGGTTAAAACCGATATTTTTAAATATAGATTTGGCCGTCATAAAGATTAAGAACCTGCCTTCGGCGAGAACTCAGAGCACATAATGCGGTTATGTGCTCGACCGAGCATATAAATTGAAAATTTATGTGCTCTGGCTTGAATGTTTGCCCTTCGGACAAGCCATTGACTAAATTATGTTATCAATTATTATTCCAACCTTGAATGAAGAAAAGCATCTTCCTCTATTGCTTGAATCTATTAAAAAACAGAATTTTTTGGATTACGAAATAATTGTTGCTGATGCTGGTTCAAAAGATAAAACTATTGAAATAGCCAAAAAATATGGATGTAAGATTGTACCTGGCGGACTGCCGGCAAAAGGAAAAAACGAAGGAGCAAAAATAGCAAAAGGCGATTTAATTTTATTTTTAGATGCTGATATGGTTTTGCCTTCTAATTTTTTTGAAAATTTTTTAAGAGAATTTAAAAAACGAAATCTAGATATAGTATCTTTTCCGGTTACTCTTAAGGGAAATAAATTTGATAAACTTGCTTACGGAGTTTATAATTATTGGGCGAGAGCAACTCAAAAGTTTTTACCTCATGCCGCTCAGGTAATTTTAGTAAAAAAAGAGGTTCATCAAGCCGTCAAAGGGTTTGATGAGGAAATAAAATTGGCAGAAGACCACGCTTATGCCAGAAAAGCCAAAAAAATTGCCAAGTATGCATTTTTAAAAACAGGGCCCGTTTTAACTTCTGCCAGACGATTTGAAAAAGACGGCAGTGTAAAAACTTGTTTAAAATTTATTTTCGCCGAATTTTATACGATTTTTTTTGGTCCGATTAAATCAGATGTTTTCAAATATAAATTCAAACACTATAAAAAAAACCAAAAACCAAAAATCTAAAAATGTCTCTTTACGATCTACCAAAATTTAAGATGCCAAAATTAAAACTCAAAAACCGAGTTCTTTGGGTTTTAATTTTATCTATCTTTGTTTCTTCTGTTTTTGGTTTTTTAGCCGGAAGTATTTGTAGTATTTATTTTTATTTCCAAACCAAGGATTATTTAGAGAAGTTAAACATTAATTTACCTCCGCTATCTTCACTAATTATAGAGGGAGAATTTCCCCAAGAATCTCTTCCTCAGATTTCCTATGAAGAAACAATAATTTCAGCAGTTAAGGAAGTTTCGCCTTCAGTAGTAAGCATTATTATTACCAAGGAACTTCCGATAATTGAGAAGTATTGGATTTCTCCTTTTGAAGGGTTTGAGTTTAAAATTCCCGGCTATCGCGAGAAAGGCACTAAAAAACAAGAAATTGGCGGTGGAACCGGATTTATTGTCTCAGAAGATGGTCTTATTTTAACAAACAAACATGTTGTTTCAGATATAGAAGCAGATTACACCGTTTTAACGAATGATGGCGAAAAATTTCCTGCCCAAGTTTTGGCTCGCGATCCGATTCAGGACCTGGCCATAATTAAAATTGAAAAAGCAAAAGCCATTAATGATGATGGGAAGCTTGTTCTGAGGCCTTTTCCAGTAGTAAAATTAGGAGATTCAAGTAAATTACAAATCGGCCAGACCGTAATTGCTATTGGAAATGCTTTGGGAGAGTTTAGAAACACGGTTTCGGTGGGAGTAATTTCAGGTTTAGGAAGAACTATTACAGCCGCAGGCGGAGGAATAGTAGAGACCCTGGAGGATGTTATTCAAACCGATGCAGCAATTAATTTGGGAAACTCTGGAGGTCCTTTATTAAATTCAAAAGGAGAGGTTATTGGAATAAACACGGCAATATCTCAGGTTGGCGAAAATATTGGCTTTGCCATCCCTATTAATAAAGCCAAAAGAGATGTTGAACAGGTTAAAGAAATAGGCAGAATCGTTTATCCTTTCTTGGGAATAAGATATATTTTAATTACAGAAAGAATAAAAGAAGAAAACGACTTACCGGTTGATTATGGGGCTTTGATTATTAAAGGGGATAGACCTGATGAGTTGGCTATTGTTCCTGACTCGGCGGCTGATAAAGCCGGTCTTAAAGAAAATGATATAATTTTGGAGTTTAATAATGAAAAAATTAGCCTGGAAAATTCTTTAGCCAAAATTATTGTGAAATATAATCCGGAGGATAAAGTAACCCTGAAGATTTTGAGAGAAGAGAAGGAGATAACCGTTGAAGTCACTTTAGGAGAAAGAAGCGAATAGAATTTATCCGTTTTGCCGAGCTCCTTGAGAACAATCTAAAAGCGGTCTGAAAACCAAGCCGCTTTTTTTTACTCCGTAGATGTTTGATTTTCTTTGAAGTTTGTGATAAAGAGAAAGTGAATAATAATATTCTATGAATGGTAATTTTACTCACAAAAGCCAGGAAGCAATTCTCTTGGCTCAATCAACTGCTCAGAAAAAAGGGCAGCAGCAAATTGATGCCCTTCATTTGTTACACGCTTTAATTTCTCAGGAAGGAAGTGTGATTTTAACTATACTCCAAAAATTAGGAGCTGATGTAGGGGGTTTAAAGAATAAAGTGGAAACGCAGATAACAAAGATTTCAACAATTGCTACTCCTTCAACCATGGGCCAGTTTTATTTAACCCAGGATATGGCTAAAGTTTTAGAAACAGCCCGGCAGGAAGCAATGAAAATGGGAGACGAATTTGTTTCAGTAGAACATTTATTTTTAGCTTTACTTAACACCGAAACCAAAGCTAAAGAAATTTTGGAGAAAGTTACATTTTTGCAGCCCGGAGCCGATTCTGCCACTTTAAAGTCCGGCAAACTTAATTACGATATAGTTTTGAAAATTTTATCCCAGATTCGGGGAGGGACAAGAATTACCGATCCCGAGCCAGAATCAAAATATCAGGTAGTTGAGAAATACGCCAGGAATTTAACTCAATTAGCAAGGGCTGGAAAGCTTGACCCAACAATTGGTAGGGAAAACGAAATTAGAAGGTTAATGCAGATTATTTCCCGAAGAACAAAAAACAATCCTGTTTTAATAGGAGAAGCAGGGGTTGGTAAAACAGCCATTATTGAAGGTTTAGCCCAAAAAATTGTCAAAGGTGACGTGCCGGAATCTTTAAGAGACAAAGAGATTATTGCTCTTGATTTAGGGGCATTAATAGCCGGTACAAAATATCGAGGCGAATTTGAAAACAGGGTAAAAGCTTTATTAAAAGAGATTGATCGGGCAGCTGGTCGCTACCTTTTATTTATTGACGAACTTCACACTTTAGTTGGAGCAGGGGCAGCAGAAGGCGCCATTGATGCTTCAAATTTATTAAAGCCGGCTTTGGCTCGAGGCGAACTTCGAGCAATTGGGGCTACTACCCTAAAAGAATATCAGAAATATATTGAAAGGGACGCGGCTTTAGAAAGAAGGTTTCAGCCAATTTATGTTGCCGAGCCCAATCTTGAAGACACTATTGCAATTTTGAGAGGAATAAAAGAAAAATATGAAGTTCATCACGGAGTTAGAATTAAAGATTCTGCTCTTGTGGCAGCAGCCGAGTTGAGCCACCGTTATATCTCAGACAGGTTTCTGCCCGATAAAGCGGTTGATTTGATGGACGAGGCGGCTTCTGCTTTGAGGTTAGAAATTGAATCTGAGCCAGCCGAACTTAATGAGTATGATAAGGAAATTACCAAACTTGAAATTGAAAAACAAGCCCTAAAGAAAGAAAAGGATTCCCAGAAAAGATTAAAAGTAATTGCCAGAAGTTTGGCTGATTTAAAGGAAAAAGCCAAAGCAATAAGGGTTAAGTGGGAGGCGGAAAAAGAATTAATTAACAAAATTAAGGATATAAGAAAAAAGATTGATAATCTTTCTTATCAGACAGAGATTGCCCAAAGAGAGGCTAATTTGGAAAAAGTAGCCGAGATAAAATACGGCAAAATCCCCGAGCTTTCAAAAGAACTTAAAATAACCGAAAAGAAATTAATCAAACTTCAGGAAAAACACCACTTTTTAAAAGAAGAGGTAAGTGAAGAAGATGTTGCTGGAGTCGTTTCCCAATGGACAGGAATTCCAGTAACAAAATTAATAGCAGAAGAAGCTAAAAAGCTGGAAAAAATGGAAGATATTTTAGCCAGAAGAGTAGTTGGTCAAAAAGAGGCAATAGAAGCAATCTCTCGGGCTATCAGAAGAGCCAGAGCAGGAATTTCCGAAGAAAACAGACCGTTGGGTTCTTTTCTCTTCTTAGGTCCGACCGGGGTCGGGAAGACCGAGACCGCCCGGGCTTTAGCCAGATTCTTATTTAATGATGAAAAGGCATTAGTAAGAATAGATATGTCAGAATATATGGAGCGCCATACTGTGTCTAAAATTATTGGCTCTCCTCCTGGTTATGTAGGTTATGAAGAGGGCGGTCAGTTAACCGAGAAAGTTAGAAGAAGGCCATATTCAGTAGTTTTATTGGATGAAATCGAAAAAGCCCATCCTGATGTTTTTAATATTTTACTTCAAATTTTTGAGGACGGCCGACTCACCGACGCTAAAGGAAGAGTGGTTTCTTTCAAAAATACCATTATAATTATGACTTCAAATGTCGGCTCCGAATTTATTAATAAGATGTCCTCTTTGGGGTTTACCGCAAGAGAAGATGTTGCTAAGAAAGAATCTATGAGAGAAAAAATAATGGAGAGTCTTAAAGAAACATTCAGGCCAGAGTTTTTAAATAGAATTGATGAAACTATAATTTTCAATTATCTCCAAAAACCAGAGATTAAGAAAATTGTTGACCTTGAATTAGCGAAAGTTGAAAAACGTTTGAAACACAAAAAAATTATAATTAAGGTTTCTGAAAAAGCCAAAGAGCTTTTAGTTAAGAAAGGATTTGACCCTAATTTAGGGGCTCGCCCTTTAAAGAGGGTAATTCAGAAAATAATTCTTGACCCTTTGTCTCTTAAAATTGTAACCAACGAAGTTAAAGAAGGGGATCGGATTTTTATTGATGCCGCAGATAACAAAATCGTTTTTCAGATACCAAGAACCTTAGTTAAGTTTAAAAAACCGAGAAAATTAGCAAAAAGTGCGGCTAAATGATAAAAAGTATTCTTAAAATTGTTGCTATTCTACTTTTAGGGGCAATCGGTGGGCTCTTCTTTCAGATTTTTGTTTTGCCCTATCTGCTCGCCAACCCTTATTTTGAGAAATTCCAATTTGTCAAAAATTTTAAAGAAAAGGAAGTAATTGTTTATCCGAAAGAAGAAATCTTTATTCAGGAAAATATTGCTCTGGAAAGAGCCATTGAAAAAGTAGAAAAGACAATAATAGGCATTCAAACAAAGACCAAACAGGGGAAAACTCTTGAAGGTTCGGGCCTTATTATCACCTCCGACGGCTTAGTGGTTACTTTTGCCGACTTAGTGCCTGCTGGTTCTTCTTTTAGTTTTTTCGTTGAAGGAGAAAAAGCCCAATTCCAGATTTTAAAAAGGGACTTGGAAAAGAATTTAGCTTTAATAAAACTTGAAAAGACCAATTTACTAACCTGCAGTTTTGCCGACCCGGAAAAAACAAAATTAGGACAAAGGGTTTTTCTGATAGGAATTATTTTTGAAAAAGCAGTTCCTTCAAAAATAGTAAACGAAGGGATTATAAAAAGCTCTGGAGAAGATTTTATCAAAACCAATATTTTTGAAAAAAAGATTCTTAATGGAAGTCCCTTATTTGACATTGAAGGAAATGTTTTGGGCTTGAACACGATTGACAGCGAAGGAAAGGTTATAGCCGTTCCTATTGAAAAAATCAAAACCTTTGCCGGTTTCTAACAAAAAACCAAACAGAATATCTTTTCAAACGAGCCTCAAGTCATTTATGACTTGATTTTTTATTTATATCCTGTAATCTATAACCATTAGAATCCAGTTCTTTCACAACCAAAAAACAAAGGAGATGAAAGATGAAAAAAACAAGAGTAGCTATTGTTGGTTACGGAAATGTTGGCAGGGGAGTTCAGGAAGCCATAAAGCAAGCTCCGGATATGGAGTTGAGTGCAATTTTTACCAGAAGACCCAAAAAAGTCAGCAATGAGGTCAATGACGCCCCCGTTTTTTACACGGCATCTTCAAGCCAACTGGAGTCGGTAACCGCAGACGTGGCAATTCTCTGCGGCGGTTCTGCAAGGGATTTGCCTGTTCAGGGTCCAATGTTTGCCAAACATTTTAGTACGGTTGACAGTTTTGACACACATTTTAAGGCCAATAGCAACGCATACGATGTACCAGAGCACTTTGCCGCTATGCAGGCCGCAGCGATAAGAAATGGACACGTTTCCATAATTTCCGCTGGCTGGGATCCTGGCATTTTTTCCTTGATGCGGATACTTTTTGACGCTATTTTGCCGGGAGCCCATCTTTATACTTTCTGGGGGCCCGGTGTAAGCCAGGGGCACTCTAGCGAGGTAAGAAAAATAAGGGGCGTGAAAGACGCCAGACAGTATACCATACCCATTGATGATGCGCTGGAACAAGTAAGACAAGGCAAAACCCCTGACTTTACTGCAAGGCAGATGCACAAAAGAATTGTTTATGTCGTTGCGGACAAGGGTGCTGACAAGGAAAGAATCAAGCAGAAAATAATTTCAATGCCGAATTATTTTGAACCCTATGACACGGAAGTCATATTTATCACTGCAGGAGAAATGAAGAAAAACCACTCTTCTTATCCCCACGGCGGATTTGTTCTCGTCTCGGGAATGACCGGTGAAGGAAACAAGGTGGTGCTTGAGCACAGTTGTCAGCTTGTAAGCAACCCCGAGTTCACCGGCAGTATCCTGGTAGCTTGCGCCAGAGCAGCGCACAGGATATACCAAGAAGGTATGCGAGGAGCGTTCACTATATTAGATGCTTTCAAATACTTAACCCCTCATTCAGGTGAGGAATTAAGGAAAGGTTTCATCTAACTTTCTCAAACTCAAAAGCGGGAGAATACCACCCCCCGCTTTTTTTTATTCTAATCACCCCTTGGGGAGTCAAATATTTAAAACAAAGAATCGCCATTTAGGCGGTTTTTTGATAGAATAAAATATATGAGAATTGTATTCTTAGGGGTGGGGGAAGCATTTGATGAAAATTTTCCCAACAGCTCTTATTTAATATTGCCAAATAAAACAAAATTATTGCTTGACTGTGGTTTTACAGTTCCTTTTCAGCTTTGGAAATATAATAACGATCAGTCATTTTTAGATGGAGCGTATATTACTCATAAACATGCCGATCATTATTTTGGTTTACCTGCATTGTTTAATAGAATGAGAGAAGAAAGAAGAAAAAAGCCGTTCACTATTATTTGTCAAAAAGGTTTAAAGAAAATTATTAAAGACATAATTGATTATGGGTATGAGGGTCTTTTTTCTAAGCTCGGATTTAGAATAAAATTTATAGAAGTTAAATCAGGTCAAACAATTAAATTTAATGATTTAAAATTATCTTTTGCCCCAACAGAGCATGCTATAAAAAATTTAGCAATAAAAATAAATGATGGCAAAAAAGTCATCTGCTATAGCGGTGACGGAAGCTTTAATAAAAAAACAGAAAAATTATACAGAGATTCTGATTTAGTTATTCATGAGGCATATTTATATAACAAGAAAAAAGAAGGTCATGGAAATATAACTGATTTAATAAAAATGGCTGAAAAAAATAATATAAGGTGTTTAGCCCTAACTCATATTAATAGAAATTTAAGAAGAAAATTAAATAAGAGACCAATCTCTAGTAAAAAAGTTAAAATAATAATTCCAAAAACATTATCAGGATTAGTTGTTTAAATAAAAATCGCCAAAAAATGATTTCTAAAAACGAAATAGAAGAAAAAGCAGCTGAATTTGGAATAAATACTTCAGATGTCCAGCGGGACTATATTTTTGGTTGGGTTCTTGTCGGTATTTATACTGTTAGTTTATTAAAGAACCAACTAGTATTGAAAGGTGGTAATGCTTTAAGAAAAGGGTATTTCCTGAATACTAGATTTTCTGCCGATTTAGATTTTGGGACAGAAAATGATATTGATGAAAATCTCCTTCTTGAGGAACTCAATAAGGTCTGTAGTTTTATTCAAGAAAATACTGGTGTTGTTTTTGAAAAAAAGAGAAACTATGTTAGGGAAAAATTTAATACTGATAGGGCATTAAATACCAATGAAAAACGGAGAATATATAAGGCAAGGTTGTATTTTAAAGATATTTACGGTAATCCAGACCATATTACAATCAGCGTCCGATTAGATATAGCCCTTTTTGACAAAATATATTTACCTGTGCAAAACAGGCATATAATCCATCCATACTCTGACGCAGACCAACTCAGGACCGAAATTAAATGTCTTAAACTAGAGGAAATACTTGCCATTAAATTAAAATGTCTTTTACAAAGACTACATCCTGCTGATTTGTATGATTTTATTTATTCAACTCTTATAAAAAGTGATTTAGTCATTAATAAGTCTGAAATTATCACCACTTTTTTAAAAAGGACTATTTTTGAATCTGAACCAGGGTTTGTAAAAAGTTTGTTTTTAGATTTACCTTTTAAATTATTCAAAGAATTTTGGCATAGACACTTAGTTTGTCCGAAAACCAGTATAATAAAATTTGATTTTGCTGTAGATAATTTTAAGCGAAATATTACCGAACTATTTGGGCGATATCCTGTTCCCACTTATGCGTCGTTAAGATATTTTCCATCTAAATTTAGAAATCCTATTATGCAGGCGGGGAGAGACCTTATGCTTCTAAGGATAACCTATAAGAACATTTCACGAGAAATTGAGCCATATTCGTTACTATATAAAAAACCAGCAGATAAGTCCGCCAAAGAGTATCTTTATGTGTATGATAGAACTGGCGGATTAGATAGCGGGCCAGGAATTAAAACCTTTGTGTGTGAAAACACTCAATCAATTGAAAACACTAATATAAAATTTAAGCCACAATATGAAGTAGAACTGTCAAGAGCGGGAGAGCTTGGCAGCAAAACTTATTTTGGAAAGTCATTCTCAGAAAGAAGAACTAAAACCCCTAGGAGTAGAGTCCTATCACCAGCAAAAACATCTGTGAGGCGGTCTAAATTTCGTTCTGGAATAGTTTATGTTATTCAGTGTCCTTATTGTTTAAAAAAGTTTACAAGGCAGAACTTAACTATGGAACTAAACAAACATAAAGATAAGTATGGAAACGATTGTTACGGTAGAATTGGTATTTACATAGACCAGAAGTTTAGATATTAAAGAGGATTATTTTTGAACTGGGGAGTATCTTTATAAATCCCGTCATTTGTTCGGGATTTTATTTTATAAAAGGAGCTTGTTTTTCAAGCAAAAAAGTGATAATTTGAAAGCGAAGATAGCTTAATCTTCTTATGAACAAAAAAGATTGTTATATAAAAATTGAAGAACAGTTAAAGAAAATAGAAAGTCTAAAAAATGAGAAACCGTATTCCCCGAAATTTAAATTGTGGAAGGCTGTTACAGAAAAAATACTAAACGAGTGCTTTGATGAAAAAATGGCAGGTGTTTTTCAGAAAAGGGTGGGCCAAATAGCAATGTCGGAGGCGCATTTGTATAGTCTTTATTTAGAAGAATTGGAAGAAAAAGGGCAAGCACTAGAGAGCTTGTTAGAGCTTTTAAAAGACGAAGACACTCTTAGGAAGGTTGATGTAACCAAGGTGTTTAAGTGGGAATACGAGTTACACGAGGAAATAAAATTAGTAAGTCAAAAACTAATGGAAGATGGTTCTTATGCGCCCGCAGTTTTTGAAGCTTTTAAAAGAGTAATAAATGAAGTTAAAAGGTTGGCGCCATCGGTTAAAAGCCGAAATGATTATAGCCTGATGGGTAGGGTTTTTACTCCTGATAACCCTGTTATAAAGTTTAATAATGTATCAAATCAGTCCGAGAAAGATGAACAAAGAGGTTTCATGCACCTTTTCCAAGCCATTGTTATGTTTCGTAATTTAAAAGGACACGAGACTGTGAAATTAGATAATCCCCAAAGGGCATTTGAATATTTAGTTATAGCAAGTTTTCTAATGAGAAAATTAGAAGAGAGAATTAAATAATTTTAAAATAGAAATCCTTAACTTAATAAAAAAGCCCATCGTCGGGCAATTTTTATTTTAAATCAGCTTGTTTTTTAAAGCAAAAAATGGTAATTTAAACTTAGTAAAGTATAAAGATTTATGAAAATAAAGATTACAATATTGGTTATTATTTTGGTAATAATTCTGCTAATAACAGGGGCCTATTATTTTTTCTTTCAAGAAAAAAGAATAGATATTGCCGAGAAACCGGAGTATCTTTATAGCGAAACTTTTTATCCAAGTAAAATAACTTTATATGGCATAGGGATTAGAGACAAAGAAAGCAAAATAGACCCATCCCTAATAGAAGAAGAAAAAAACTCAGCCGGGTGGATAAATATGAAAAGTGATGTAGGTTATCGTGTAGCTGATGGGAAAGTAGTAGAAATGGCTTTGCGGGGTACAATGATTGAAAAACTCGGTCTTTTAAGAGAGGAAGAAATCATAATTAAGTTTGGGAAACCAGATAAAATAGAAGAACGCACTGGTTTCTTATCAGGAAAGAATTATTTATATATAGACAAAGGATTAATTATAAGGGTTAATGATAGTAAAAACATCGTGCTTATAAATATTATCGGGAAGTAAAAACCCTTTGTTATTTTTTTGTATTTTTCCAAAATAACCCCCTCCCTCGGGCGTTTTTTTATTTTAAATTAGCTTGTTTTTTAGCTAAAAAAGTGATAGTTTGAAATTAAAAATAATTAAAATAATAAATATGAGAATCTTAAAATTAATTTTACTTTTTGGAATAATCTGTTTATTTCTTTCATTAATCATTAGTGGTGATATAGAGGGCGGATTAGCCACAATTTTAGTTGCTTTAGCATTAGGTATCTTTGGTATTTTTCAAAACTGGGCAAGGTCTCAATTTTATTACCCTGAGTTGAATATTGAATTTAATGTAGTCCAACCCGATTCTCACAAAACACAGATAGATTTTAAAAACAAAGGAGGCAATATTATTGCTACATCAGATTGTTACTATTATCGTTTAAAAATTTTTAATAAAGGAAATTACCGAGCCGAGAAAGTAGAAGTTACGATTTTAGAAAAGTATTCCCAGAAAAATACTAGAGAATTTGTAAAAGATAAGAATTTTTTACCTATGAATCTGAAATGGTCTCATGACAGAGTTATTATAAGAGAAAGCATTGCCTCTTCATTACCTCGGCATTGTGATTTCGGTTGTGTTGTTCATCCTAATTATAAGAATTATCATATGGGCCGTTTTAGTGATATTGGAAGCGAGAATAAAGTTGTTATGTGTTTAGCTTTAGAAGTGTATCCGAATACAGGAAGTCATTTGGTTTTTCCAGGAAAACACCGATTTAAAATTGTCGCTACTGCAGATAATAGTCGGGTAACCAGTAAAATATTTGAAATAGAGTTTAATGATTTTTGGAGCGATGACGAAGAAATTATGTTGAGAAAAGGTTTAACGGTAAAAGAAATAAAATCATGGATAAAATAAAAATTTGTAAAAAGATTAAGGAATCAATAAGACGTCTTATTTTGTTTGACGGTAAAGAAATTATTGGGTCGGGGACGGGGATTATTATTAAAAACACCGGAGTGATGCTGACAGCTAATCATGTTATAGCAAACTATTCCACATCACCTGGTTTCAAAATTATTGCTAATGGGATGGGAGATTTTGGCCAAACAGAATATAAACCATTGTTACACAACGTTTCTTTTGATATTAATATATCCGGTTATGCCAAACCATTAGGAATAGATTTAGCTCTTTTGGAACCAATAGAAAAAACCAAGGAGGTTTCTTTTATAGAATTAGGCGATAATGTTGCTTCTGAAGGCGAGGAGGTAATTATGGCTGGTTTTCCAGATGAGATAAAACCACCATTGAACTTTAATAAAATGTTAAATTTTGACAACCCCAAATTAGCTAGACAGAAATCCAAGATAGAGGATTTTTTTAAATATTCAATGACTTTAATAATGATGAAAGGCGGTATGATTGGAAGCGTTCAAGGGGTAAAACTCAAAAGTACCAATACTAATATTCCAGGTTTTAATAAAAAAGGAATTAATGCAGATGGGGCAGTGTATTGGATTGATAACGCTTCAACTTATGGGGCAAGTGGAGGACCAGTGGTTGATTCTTCTGGTAAATTAATTGGTATTATTTCTGAAAAAGGGATGACAGGACGAGGAATAGGTTTAGAAACTCCATCTGGTTCTACGATGGCATTGTCTCATAAATTAATAGCTTGGTTTTTAGAAAAATAATTAAATTTTAACAGGCGATAATTTCAGGTTTCTATAAAATCTCTTAATTTCTAACAATTTCTCTTTCATTTCTGCTATATATCCTTGGTTTTCCAATATTATAATAAGCTTTGAACTGGGGAGGGCGATGAGACAGGAAATAATTACGAGATTTTGAAAGATGGGAAGTGTGTGACTTATGAAGAGTATAAGAATCCGGGAGGAGGTCCTTAATTTGATTAAGATATATAACAAAACAAAAAGCCCATCGCTGGGTTGTTTTTATTGACACTCGCTTGACACTCACTTGACACTCACTTGACACTCAATTGAAAATTCGCTAACATTTAATTGACATTCACTCGTTAATTAGTATAAAATTAATTAAAAATCAATTGACACTCAATTGACAGTTAAAAAGCAATAAATTATAATTAGGAGTGAGGGAGAAGTGTGAAAATTTATTTTCACATTTCGACCGAGCGAGTAATTATTTCGTAGTTATAATTAGTTTATAATTAAGAATAAGTATTAAATTATATGACAACTAAAGAAAAAGCCTTAGAGATTCTTTCTGAAAAAAATAGATTAACAACAAGAGATATAATGTCTGTTTGTAAAATATCAAGACAGGCCGCAAACCTCATTGTTAATGATCTAGTTAAAGAAGGAAGAATTGTAAAAATTAAAACTATGCCTGCGGTTTATGTCCTCCCTCAGCAAAAAGAGTTTTTTAAGGCACAAATCAAAAAAAGATTGCGTAATAAATCATTAAAAGAACATGAGGTTCTTGATTTTGCAAAACATCAATTACCTGTCTTATTTCAACTACCTGAAAATATTAGGAGTATTTTTGATTATGCTTTTTCGGAAATGTTAAACAATGCAATAGAACACTCAGAATCAAATTTTATTAAGATAGAAGTAGAAAAAGACAAAGATTTCATTTCTTTTATAGTTAATGATTTTGGAATCGGAGTTTTTAGAAATGTAATGGAAAAAAGAAATTTAAAATCAGAGTTAGAGGCTATCCAAGATTTATTAAAGGGGAAAATAACCACACAACCAAAAACTCATTCTGGAGAGGGAATATTTTTTACATCAAAGGTTGCTGATATATTTGTCTTAGAAAGTTTTGGAAATAGATTGCGTGTAGATAATCTTATAAATGATATTTTTATTGAAGAGTTTAAATCTTCACAAAAAGGGACGAAAGTGTCTTTTTCAATAAGTACAAAATCAAAGAAGCATTTAGGCAACACTTTTAAAGAATATCAAGCAGAACTTACCGAAGTCGGTTTTGACAAAACGGAGATAAAAGTAAAACTATACACAATGGGAACGATTTATATCTCAAGATCTCAGGCAAGGAGAATATTAGCTGGGCTAAATAAATTTAAGTCTATTATTCTTGACTTTGATAAAGTACCAACAATTGGGCAAGCTTTCGCAGACGAAATTTTTAGAGTATTTTCTCAAAATTATCCTAAAATAAAAATTCAGGAAATTAACACAAATGAAGCAGTGCAGTTTATGATTGATAGGGTGGAAAAAAATGGTGTGCAAACCGAAGAAAGAAGTGCCAAATTGTTTAATTAAATATCTATCAAACAGATTCTAACATCGTCCGTTCATCGCTAAATCAGGAATATAAATCTTACTATTCTCCATAATCTTGGTTCTAACCCCAGTAGTAGAAACTTCGTTTCACTACTGGGCAGGCGTCGTCCACGATACGGAGGGAGTTCTCCTTCATCAAAAAAGAAGCTGGGTGAAAGCTTCTTTTTTAATTAGCTAAGTTGTCTAATTATAATGTTTTATAACTCTTCGTATTTTACTTCTTCGGGGAATAGCAATTGAAATGGGTAGCCCACATAATTCCTTTTTATTTTTCCACATCCAATATCTTTGAGAAAGTTTATCATTGCTTCTGTAATTTTGTCGGGATTTACTTTTTCGGCTTTATTAATATACTCAATTTCCACAAAACTTCCAAGCCCTTTTATTAAATCTAAAGAAATTTCGTAATCTTTATGTATCCAACTTTTCCTTATTTTATCAACTTTAACAATTGGTTTAAAATTAAGAACACTTAATATTTTTTTAACCTGATTTAAATCTTCTATTTTAGTTTCAAATTCGTCACAATAATGGCTTTTCCCATTTTTATCAAAATGCCAATTCTTGTAGGTTATAGAATGATTTCTACCCGCATTTCGTAATCGCAGCCACTCTTTAATAGGACGAACAGCAAGAAAATCACGATGTGTTGGAGAAAAGTACTCATCTACTTGGTGTTTTTCTGATTTAAATTCAGCATTCTTTTCCAAGAAATCTAATAAAGGTTTATTATTTTCAATATTAACTTGGATTTCAATTTCAATATCATTCATAATTCTAAATTAATTACTTTATTTAGTATAACATCTAAAAAATTGAAATATCAACCCACGACCTTTTATTGGGATTTTTATTTTATATTGTGTTAAAATGAGAAAATATTTTATTTATTATGCAACATTTGGCCATAATGAGAAAATCTTGGGGATTGCTTCCTAAGATTTTAAATGGGGAGAAGAAAATTGAATCTCGTTGGTATAAAAATAAATATTCCCCTTGGGATAAAATCAAGAGAGGGGATATTGTGTATTTTAAAAATTCTGGTGAGCCGGTTACTTTGAAAACAGAAGTTGACAAGGTTATTCAGTTTTCTAATCTTACTCCGCAGAAAGTGAGAGAGATTTTGGAAAAATATGGGAGAGAAGATGGGCTTGTAATAAAAGATATTCCAAAGTTTTTTCAGATGTTTAAGGATAAGAGATATTGTATTTTAGTTTTTCTTAAAAATCCTGAAAAGATAAAATCTTTTGAAGCTAACAAGAAGGGCTTTGGAATGATGTCTGCCTGGATAACTGTGGATAACATTAACAAACTTAAGAGATTTTAATTCTTTTTTTTTGCTTTGACTTTTTCTTCTTTTTTGATATACTTGATGGATTATGTCCGAAGAAAAGTATTTAAAATTGACCGACGCGCTTTATAAGGCGATTGAGTTTTTTCCCGAGGAAGAGCCGTTGAAAAATAAGACCAAAGGGAAAGCCCTGGAAATTATGGAAAACTTGGTTTTGATATCTTTACCTCAAGCCAGTCCAAATCCAGGAATTATCCAAAAAGACAAAGTTTCAAATCACATCTTAAAAGATATTGAAGTTCTTAAAATCTATCTTAAATTAGGAAAATCTCAGGGTTGGATAGATAATATTAATTTTTTAATCTTATCTGAAGAATATGATAAGATAAAAGAGGAAATACAACCAGCGATTAAGGTAATGCAGAGAGGCGCAGGTTTGGTTGAAGAAACTAAATCCCCGATAGTTATAGATGGGTGTGAGGGGAAGGAGGTGTCGGTGGCTATTTCTGATGAGTCAATTTCAGAGCGTCAGAGAAAAATCCTAAAAATTTTGGAAAAACAGGGAAAAGCCCAAGTTGGCGATTTAAAAAAGGTTTTTGTTCAAATAAGTAAAAGAACTTTGAGAAGAGATTTAGATAATTTATTAAAAAAGCAAAAAGTGGTTAGGACAGGAGAATGGAACGAAGTATTTTATAGATTGTCCTAACTTGTCCTAACCTAATCCATATTTGTCCTAACTTGTCCTATCTTTGTCCTAACTATATTTATGGCTAATCCTAAAAAAAGCTTCAGTAAAATATATGACCAGTATGTAGAGAAAATCTACCGTTTTGTTTTTTTAAAGGTTAATTCTCAGGAAACAGCTGAAGATTTAACCTCTAAAGTCTTTTTAAAGGGATGGGAAGCTTTCAAAAAAACAGGAAATAAAGGAGAAAACAAAATTGATAACCCTCAGGCCTTTTTATATCAAATTGCCCGGAACTCAGTAATTGATTATTATAGAGAGAAGGGTAGGACACAGATTATTTCAACTGAATTTATTTCTCAAATAGCTGACCCTAGGACAAATATAGAAGAAACAGCGAAAACGAATTCAGACTTGGAAATAGTGAAACAAGCCATGCAAAACTTAAAAGGAAATTATCAAGAAGTAATTATCTGGCATTATTTAGACGATTTATCAATATCAGAGATAGCAAAGCTCCTAAATAAGCAAGAAGGGGCAGTGAGAGTAATGCTTCACCGCGCCTTAAAATCCCTAAGAAATGAACTTAGTTAAATTAAAATGAAGAGGCAAATTATACTAAAATTAGCACTTTTTTTTCTAATTGGAGTAATTTTCGGGATATTAGCTTATCAGTGGTTTATTCCTGAATTAGAGGGATTTTTTTATTCCAAGTTTTTATCTCAGCCCATTCAAGTTTTCCCTGGAAGTTCGGTTAAAACCGAGCCCCGGGACTGTGAAAAAGTAGGAAAAAATGGTAAAGCAGTAGAAGTTGACCTTTCTAAGCAGAAGCTAAGAATGTGCGAAGATGGTAAAGTAATAGAGGAATTTTCAATTTCAAGCGGAAAAGAGGAAAATCCCACCCCTTTTGGCGATTTTAAGGTGATTTACAAATCTTTAATGATTTACTCTAAAATAGCCGAATGTTGGCTGCCTTTTTGGGTAGGTTTTGAAGGGGATTATGGTTTTCATGAAGTTCCAATTTGTGATGATGGAGAAAAACGGGTTGGTCAGGAACAAGTTGGACAACCCGTTTCTTTAGGTTGTATTAGGTTAAAAGTAGAAGAGGCAGAGAGATTTTACAACTGGGCAGAAATTGGGACTGAGGTTGAGACTTATTAGGTGTAACGAAACCTCGATTTTATCGTCATAATAGGTAGAATGGCTGAAAAAGACCTTATCAAAAAAATTAAGGAATTAGGCCAGATTAAACCCAGAAAGGACTGGGTTGTTTTTGCTAAAAAAGAAATTTTAGGGGAACAACCAACTTACGGAGAGCGGGCCTCTGCGATCTTAGAGATTTTCCCGAGAGTGATTTTTTCCGTTGGAAACGGACAGAGAAAATTAGCTTACGCCACACTGACTATTGCCGTGGTTTTGGTTGGTGTTTTTGGTTTTGCTCAACATACTGTGCCTGGAGATTTACTTTTTTCCTTAAAAAAGATTACAGAAAAAAGCCAGACAGTTTTTGTTTCTGAACAAGCACAATTAAATCATGATTTTGAAATTGTTAATAAACGAATGGATGATTTAATTAAAGCTGACGAGAATAATCAGGTAAAGAAAATTGCCTCGGCTGTTAAAGAAGTTCAGGAAAGTATATCTCAAGTAGCCAAAAATCTTGATAGGATAGAAGGGACTGAAGAAGCAATAGAGGCAATAGTTGAGATTAGAAAGATAGAGAAAAAGCAAGAGAAAATAAAAGAAGTTTTGGCGGCCGGAATAGAATCCGACGAAGAGGGGGTAAATTCTGTTCAGGAGTTATATAAAACTCCAGCCAGTGTTCTTATTAGAGATTTAGAGAATGTGAAAGAAGGTCTTTATGTAGAACAAGCAGAACTTTTAGAAGAAGCAAAAGCAGATTTTGAGAATGGAAATTATTCTGACGCATTAGAAAAAGTATTACAAATATCTAATTATTAAAAAATGAATAGTCGTGTACTTCGTGGCTCAAAAGTCAAGCACAAAATTTCATATTTTGTGCTCGATCGAGCACTAAAAGAATTTTGGTGCTTTGACTTTAGTCGCGAAGATTAAATAAAAGGTCGATGCGACACGAGAAAAAAAAGTCAAAAATTAATAAATTAACTAAATAACTAATTACAAAATGAATAATATAAGAAATAAAATTATAGCGATTGCAATAAGTGTAACTTGTACGGCTTGGTTAGTGGCTCCTGCTTTAGTTTTGGGTGACACTGCTTCCGACCTTCAAGCTACAATTGATGCTTTAATGGTTCAGATAGCTGCATTACAAACTCAAATAGACGCTCTTAATGGAACAACACCTGGAACAACTGCTTACACAGGAATTCCAGCTGATTTTACCTTTGAGAAAAATCTCTCATCAGGTATGTCTGACCCTGACGTGGTTTATTTGAAAGCTGTTTTAGACGTAGAAGTGTCAGACCATGCTGCATGGTCAGGAAGTGATTATTTCGCTTCCAAAACCAAGGCAGCCGTAGTTAGCTTTCAAGTAAAGTACGACGCTGAGATTTCAGCAGCTGCTGGCTACGCAATTAGCCATTCAGGATTTGTCGGAACTGGAACCAGAACTCAGTTGAATGCTTTATTAGCCGCTGCTCCAGGTGAAGAGGAAGAGGAAGAGGAAGAGGAAGAAGAAGAGGAAGAAGAAGAGGAAGAAGAACCCGGTGCTTTATCTGTAGCTTTAGCTACTGAAACCCCAGTTGCCGCCGGTATTCCTTCAAATTCCGACGGTGTTTTGTTCACTGTCTTGAATCTTACTGCCAGTGATGAAGGTAATGTTACTGTTACTGGAATGAAAGTTAAAAGAACCGGTTTAGGTGCTAATAGTGATTTTACTAAAGTTTATGTTGTTGTAGATGGTGAAAGAAGAGGTTCTTTGAAATCAGTAAGCAGTGTTGATATAGCAAGCTTGATTTTCTCTTCAGCGAGTAACAAAGTGGTTATTCCAACTGGAGAAACCAAGAAATTCTATATTTACGGACAAATGAGCGCTACTACTGGCTATGTTGATGCTTTAGGAGTAACTGAAGTAAGTTCAGACGCAGAAGATACAACTGGTTTACCAGTATATGGTAATTCAATGACTATTTCTGCGATGAGTGCTCCGGCTGTAACATATGCGCATAGGTCAATCGGAAGTAAGGTTGCCATTGGTGATACCAATGTTGAAGTGCAAAAAATTAAGATTACCAATGGAGAATCCAACGAAGATGCTATTGTTAAAGCAATAACCTTTAAGAGTATTGCTACTACTGGAACAAAAGTTGATACCACCGATGTTAAAGATTTTGAATTATACGATTCAGATGACGATTTAGTTGCTAATGCTGTTCAATTAAGTTCAGCCGGCTATATTAAGTTTGTCTTGAACTCTCCATTTACTATTGTTAAAGGTGGTTCAAAGTTCGAAGTCTTTACAGTAAAATGTGATATTATTGATGGCCCGGGTCGTTATATGAAATTGGATATTTATAACGCTTCTGATTTAGAAATATATGGTAGCGAAAATGATTTCAGAACCAAAAACACCGACTCTTATACTGCTCAAGAACTTCAAATAGAAGCTTCTGCCTTGTCAGTTAATATTGCTGATGCCACTCCTTTAGCCAGAACCTCTATGGACGATACTGATGATATTGTTCTGTTAGAAGGAACAATAAGAGCAGATAAAGGAGCCATTGCCATAGAAGGAATGAAAGTTGATTTAGTGGGTAATGATATGGACTTTGGAGCCAGCGATGAATATGAGAATTTAAAGGTTTACATTGACGGGGTATTAACCTCAGAGGGAACAACAAGTGACTTCATTGATGGTACTGCTCTTGCCGCAGGTACTACTGAAGCTGCTGATGATGCAACCGAAGCCCATCTTGTCTTTACTGATACCTTTACAATTGATGGAACAAGCACCATAAAGGTAACTATTGATTCTACGACTGCTATTGGTACTGATAGCGACTGGATTTACGGAGCAGTTTCCGGTGCCAGGTTTACAGCTACCCGTGACTTTGATGGCGCTAGTGTTACTGGAACAGGAACAGCCACTGGTAACAAAGTTACTTTTTCTTCTGCCAGCTTAACAGTTACAGCTGCAAGTTCTATTGTAAGCGTAACCAAAGTTAAGGGCTCTAGTGCTAACTTTGTCGGCTTGAACCTTGAAGTAGGTGAAGCCAGTGACATTATTCTTAAGAGCATTAAGTTCCAGGCAAACCTGGGTTCATCTGTTGCTGCTGCCCAGATTGATATTGAGAGTGTTACTTTGTACAAAGCAGACGGAACAACTCCATTTGCTGAAGCAAAAGACTTAGATTCTTCTGCTCAGGTTAACTTCACCGGTCTTAATTATCCAATGACAGCCGGAAGCACAATGCTTTTGATTGTTAAAGCCGATGTTTCATCTGCAACAAGCGAAACATCACTGGCTTTAGAAGTTATTGAGGTTTTATCTGATGATGCTAATAGTGAGGACATTAATGCTACTACCTCTGATACGGATGGTGACGAAACCGGCACTACTACAATTTCAGACGTGAACGAGGTTAATGATGATGGTGCTACAACCACCATTACTATAGTTACCAGCGGAATTTTAGATGTTTCTCTTGATACTGCTAGTCCTGATACTCATCAGGTAATGGCTAACACCACTGGTGATGTAACTACTAAGATTAGGTTTGAAGCTGATTATGAGGATGTAAGGATTAAGAAATTAATCTTTACGGCAAACGCTACCAGTAGTGCTGCTGATGAGGTTAAGAAATTAACCTTAGAATGCGGTGGCACAGAAATTGCTTTTACTGAAGCATTTCCTGCTGGAGTAGCTACCCTTTCTTTAGCTTCAGACAACTACATTGCCCTTGCTGCCGGAGAGAAGACCTACTGTACTTTGGAGACCGATTACTGGTCTACTGAAGACGGTGTGGCTGATTCAGGCGCAGTTATTCAGTGGACAATTAGCGATTTTGCAGAGGACATTGAGGCTATTGGTTCTACCAGTTCCGTTTACGGAGCAGTTAAGAGTATTACCGGCACTGGTGTTGTTTTAACTGCTGCAACAGCCACTGATTTAACTGAAGACCTTACCGCCACAGAAACCGACGTTGATGTGGCTTCAGTTGCTAATATTGGAGCAGGTGACCTTATAAAAGTGGACAGTGAACGTATGTTAGTTACTGCGATTTCTACCCTTACATTGACTGTCAGGAGAGGTGTAGGTGGTACTGATGCTGCTATTCACACTGATTCAGATAATGCTAGTGATACCGTCCCATACCCACAGAGATTGACGAGTAACTCCGCAGTTCTGTACTCCAACTACCCGGTAGTTTCCAGACCGTCTCAACCAACAGGCTATTTGTTTGTTGGTGCCTTTGAAGGAATGAAGTTCACTGTTGCCGATCAGACAGCTGGTGAAGAAGACATTAGATTAACTGAAGTTAAGGTTAAAGTTAGTGGAGGTGGAATGGGAACAGGTGCTGATAATTGGTATATTACCGCTGCTTCCTTGTATAATGGCAGTAATGCAGTTTGTAGTACTACTACCGATACAACATCAAGTGTTGACATAGTCTTTAATGATGATCTCGCGGATTGGAATACTACTTATGCCACTGTTAGTGGAGCAACCACCTTTACTGTTGAAATAACAGTTGAGGTTGATAGTGGCGGTCTTGCTGCAACCGATACAATACAGTTGTCCATTGATGACTTTGGTTCGGCTGACATTGACGGTAGCATTACTGATGGTGACTTTGACTGGGAAGACTTAGAAAAGGAAGGCACTGATATTCAATGGGTAGATACTGATTTGACCACCATTCGAGGTGACTTGATGACCGGAGCTTCGTCTTAGTAAGCTAATTCTTTCCTTGTGGGGAAAACTGAAATACCGCCTCTTCGGAGGCGGTTTTCAGTTACAGGATTTGTCTTACTTATTTGTCTTGTGATATAATGTTAGAATATATCTATATGAGAAAGAATCTTGGTTATATAAAACTAATTTTTGTCGGAACGATTTTGCTTGCTGTGCCTGTATTGGTCTCGGCTGATTATCTGGGGCAGCAAAACAATTTTTTTATTGAATCGGATTATGATTCATCTGATAGAACGCAAATTACTGCTACTTTAAAAAAGGTTAGCGACAAGCTTTATTTTTATGCTGATGACGAATGGTGGGATTCTTTAAGAATAGAAAAACAGGCCGAGATGAGATTGGCTTTGGTTTCTTTAACCCAGGAATTTAATCAGAACATTTATCCTAAATTAACTTCTTTTTACGGTTCAGAGTGGACGCCGGGAATTGATGAGGATTCTAAAATAACTATTTTAATTCATCCTATGATACAGGGAATCGGAGGTTATTTTAACTCTGGTGACGAATATCCTCTGGCTCAGAATTCTACCTCCAATGAAAGAGAAATGCTTTATTTGAATTCAAAAAATCTTAATAGTTCTTATAAGAAAGCCCTTTTTACTCATGAGTTTATGCACTTGATTACCTTTAACCAGAAAGAAAAAGAACAGGGTATAGAAGAGGAAATTTGGTTAAACGAAGCCTTGTCAGAATACGCCCCGACGTTGGTTGGTTATGATGACGAATATGATATAAGCAATCTTCACAGGCGTGTCTATGATTTTTTAGAGAGCCCAAACGATTCAATAACCGAGTGGCAAAATAAAGTTACTGATTACGGAGCTTTAAATCTTTTTATTCAATATCTGGTTGAGCATTACGGAAAAGAAATTTTAAGAGATTCTTTACATTCAAATAAGATTGGGATTCCTTCAATAAATTACGCTTTAGAGAAAAATGGCTTTGAAGAAAATTTTTCTCAGATTTTTACTGATTGGACAATTGCTGTTTTGTTAAACGATTGCGATGTAGCTCAAAAATATTGTTACCTGAATGAGAATTTAAAGAATTTGAGAATAACCCCCCAGATTAATTTTTTGCCTGTTTCAGGTCAAAGCACTTTAACAATGGTTGATGCTACCAAAAACTGGGCAGGCAATTGGCATAAAATTATTGGAGGCAAAGATGTTTTGAAACTCGAATTTATAGGAGATACGGAAGCGGAATTTAAAGCCCCTTATTTAATTGAAGATTCAGACGGTAATATTGAAATCAAGACCTTGAAATTAGATGGGGAACAAAAAGGAACAGTTTATATCCCGGACTTTGGCAAAAAAAATGTTTCTTTGACTTTCATTCCTACTATCCAAAATAAAATTTTGGGTTTTAATGGAGGAGAAGAAACTTCTTTCGCTTATTATTGGTCGGCTACAACCGTTGAAAGAACGCCGGATGAGGAAGAATCGATTAAAGAACTTCAGGAAAGGATTGCGCTTTTACAAAGCGAGGTTATCAGACTTCAAGCCCAGATAGATGAAATTTTAAATGGGAGCTTTGCTTTTGAGAAAAATTTATATTTAGGGATAAACG
>SDBS01000697.1_pt1 | contig 33359 bp, 34 predicted proteins | sample 2277091 | NCBI WGS metagenome assembly SDBS01 (sample SAMN10404972, study PRJNA504765) | marine sediment metagenome | isolation source: marine sediment core GS10_PC15, 163 cmbsf | place: Arctic Ocean: Southern Knipovich Ridge | collected 2010 | reverse complement strand
CCCCTTCTCTTTAATAAAATTCTGGGCATTTTCTGTGACTTTTGCTATTCCTGCTTCTCCGGTTCCAATTACGATTGCCTCGGGTTCCTCTTCTACGGCTCTTTCAAGAGCTTTAATGTCAATTATGTGGCTTTCTTCCCTCCACCAATCTAATACCTCTCCAGTCCATCTGACTTCAACGTCGCGGTCATAAGCTTTCCCGTCAATGACAATAGAACCAAAACGATACTCTTCAATCATATTTTAAGTTTAAAATAAAGTTCCTTGTTTTGACAACTTTTTTTGTTCTTCTTTTGAAAAAATTCTTATTTTCCCAAAAACCCCGTCAAAACCCGGCTCAATATAAACTTTCCCCTCTCTAACTCTCATAATGCCTTCTGTAATCTCGGGTAAAGTTGCGCTTTCAAGTTCTTTTTTAGGAATATCAAGTAAAATTTTAAATTCACTCCCTAATTTTTCAATTAAATTATTATACTCTTTCTCTACTTGTTTTGCCCCGGGAAGCACTCCTTTAGATTCGGCAATTATTTCTTCTAAAGGAACTAAACTTTTAAAAGGGATAGCATTTTCCGGCTTAAAACCTTCTGGTCTATCAGCCAAACTATTAACTCTATTCAAAACTCCAATAGTTAGAGGTTTCCCGCATCTTGGACAAATATTATTATATTTTTTTGATTCCTGAGGCGACAGACTGAGTTCACATTTCCGATGACCATCATAATGATATTTTCCTTCCTGAGGAAAAAATTCAATAGTATAAAGAAACTTCTGAGGGTCTTTTGATTTAATGGCTTCAACAATTGCCGGATAACTAATTTCAGTGTCAAAAACATTTACCTCCCTGCCTATCTTTTTAGGACTGTGCGCATCGCTGTTTGAAATTAAAGTAATTTTCCGACCATCGGGCATTCGCCAAAGCATTGCCGGATCCGCCGAAAGCCCGGTTTCGCCGGCAAAAATATATTTAGAATAATCTTCAAAACATTCTTCAATCGAATCAAAACCCGATTTGGAGCCGAATAAAGAGAACCAAGGAGTCATTAAATGAGCGGGGACAATTAAACAATATTCAGAAATTCCCAAAACAATTTTTGCTAATTCTTTTGCATCTAATCCTAAAATTGGTCTTCCATCTGCTTTTAAATTACCAATCCAACCCAGATGAGTATTAATTTTCTCTACTGCTTCAAAATTAGGAGCAAAAACTATAATATGGATTTTTCTAACCTTTCCTCCTTTAGAATAAATACAACTTATCTCTGATGTTAAAATAAAACGAGTTTCACTATCTCCATTTTTTAATTTATAAAGACCGGCTTCTGCCGGCTCTAATTTTTCTTTTAAACTTTTGAACCACTCAGGATGAGTAAAATCTCCTGTACCTAAAACTTTTATCCCTTTAATCTTTGCCCATCTGTCTAAATTTTCCAAATCCATCTGAGGAGAACAGGCTCTTGAATATTTTGAATGAATATGAAAATCAGCTATAAACTTCATTTTTAACTCATTAAAATTCTATTTTTCCAATAAAATTTCTGCTTCTTTTATCAGAGGTTTAAGATCTTTTTTAGAAACCCCTGTTTTTCTCGCAAGTTCTCTGATATCTGTTTCTAAAATATTCTGAACTAATATTATTCCTTTTGAAACAAAAATTTCGGCTAAATAATTTTTTAAAGAAGGGAGGATTGTAATTGGATATAATTTCTGACTATCTATCAGATACTCTAATCCTTTCCCTTTTGGACAATTCCACCCTAAAAGTTCAACTCCAACACATTTAGAGTATTTAATAGCTTTACTTGTAAATCTTCTATTAGTAACAAGCAAACTCTTAACTTTAACTTTTTTAGGGAATACTGCTCCTTTTTTAATATCTAAAAAACGAGCGTAATTTGATAAAGCGACATTTGAATGAACCTTTCCCTTGGGCAGATTGCGGTATTTACATTCTCCAAGATATAATAAATTCCCGTTTTTGGCTAAAAAATCTATTTCATATTTACAACAGAATCCTCTAATGTATTGACTAAACTTCACCTTGAAATTATTCCTTGAGAAAATTTCCCCAATATATTTTTCGAAAGGAAAACCAGTAGGCCCTAATTTTTTCATTCCTTCCTTCAGATTAAACCTTAAGGCAGCTTTTGGAACCTCTTGCTTAAGTAATTTTTTAACTTTTTTGAAAATTTCTGAAGTTTCAATCCCGGAATAGGCCTGTTTCTCAATAGTTTCGGCAATTTTTTGGGATAAATCTTTAGATGCCCCAACACGCCTTGCCGATCTATATACTTTTCTAAAAGAAAAGGGCTCGTTCTCCCCTTTCCTATTTACAACATTTAAAAATTTCATGCTTATGTTTTATCTATCTTGTACGAATTTTATTCAGGTCTTTTAATAAACCGCTGAGGTCTATATTATACATTTTTGCAACCTCTCCTATCTTCAATTTTTTCATTTCCTGAGCAGCAAAAGGACAACCCAAACAAGGCACTTTATATTTTGCTAAAATTTCTTCGGCTTTGGGATATTCCAAAATTTCAAATAAAGTTGTATCTTTTGTAATTTTGTCCGACATCTTAAATAATTTTTTTCTTTTTTAAATAGTAAAGCAAACTAAGACAAATTATTATTATACTTCCTAATACTAAATAAAAAGCCCAGGGTTTGGTTTGGAACGGCAAAAATACATTCATCCCATATATTCCTGATACCGCAGCCGGAATACTAATAATAACTGTAAAAACAGTAAGGATTGTAATAATTCGGTTTAATTTATTAGAAAGAGAAATATCATAATATTTCCTTATATTAGAAATATTCCTTAAAGATGATTTACAAAGACTAAACCCTTGATTTGTTTCTATAATAAGATCTTCAATAATTTCCTTGTCCTGCTCAAAAAAATTTATTTTTTTTGCCATTCTCTCATACAATAAATCCATATGGTAATAAGAAGAAACGAGATTATTCAAAATATCTTCCTCTTCCAGTAAATTATAAAGGTCTTTTTCATTAAGCTCGGCCGGAGATTTTTTCTCTACTTTTACTCTCTTTACAATGGCAACCGTTAATTTTTCAAAACTTGTATTAATTAAAGAAAGAAAAGTAATAAGACATTTTAGTTTTTGAGTGGTAATAAACTTAATTTTCCCTTCCAAAACATCTTCAACAAAATTAGGTTCGTTTTCAGAAATGGTTAGAATAAATTTTTTAGTTATTATTATTAAATATGTTTCTATTTCCCTTTTATTTCTAAAAGGAAGATTTTTAGTAAAGATATAAATATTGTCATCAACAAAATCAAGTCTTGGAATCTCGTTTTGATCCAACGCTGATTCTAAATTCCTTTTATCAAGTTTTAACGTTTTAGCTAAAAAATCTATCTCTTTAGGAGAGGGATCTATAATGTTTATCCAGCAGCCAGTCATTGCCTCAGGAATAGTTTTTATATCTCTATCTTTTATTGTTCTTTTGTAAAAATTAATCATAATTTTAGATTATTTTGATATCAAGCCGCCTTGATAGCTTAATTCATAGACATTTTTTCCTTTTATAAATATCTTTTCTTCTCCGTTAAATCGTTTTAAAGCCCCTTCGCCTTTATCCTCATAACGAAAGGGGGTTTTCTCAAACTCACATTTCTCTCCAAAACGACATTCTTCAGCTAAAAATGATAATGATTTCTTAAGAAAATCAGAAACCTCCTTTGGTTCGGTAGAGCCGAAATAAACCATACTCCAAACAGGATTATTATTTTGATAAATAACTTCCTGCCCAATAAAATTTTTCTCTCCGCTAAAATAAATATCCCTATAAAGATAATCTCTTTTTTGATATTCCATTTGTATTGAACCCACTAAACGAGGATTATCAACCCTTTTTCCCTCTCCGGCATAAGTGTTTCTGCGCGCTTCAACTATAAATTTCTTTAATTCCTTTAAGTTAATTATTCTAATTTCTTGAGGTCCGATTTCAGAAAATTCAAATTTCTCTGATGTCGCAATCTTTACTAAAACCTGAGCTAAATCCTTTTTATTTATTAAAAACTTAGTATATTTACTTCTTTTTCGAGGACTTATAGGAGCTTCAAATCTTAAGAGTGCCTCGCCGCTCTCTGAAGTTATAATTTCGGCAAGGTCTCTAAACTCTAAAGAGGGAACAAGCCAAACATAATCGCTTAAATCCTGTTCAGCTAAGTCAAAATAAGTAAATATTAAATAAAAATCTTCTCGCGGTTCAAAATCTTTTTGCTGAATATCTTTTATAAATATCTTATCATTATGTAAACTACGGCAAGCCTTAACTTGAACATACACTCCCTTGCCTTTATATTCCCCTCGCTTCTTAACGATAAAATCTACCCCTTTCATGCCTGCCTTAGGTTTAAAAATCGTTACCCTGCCTTCTGCCTTTTTAGTAATCCACTCTATAACTTTATTTTTAATTTTTTGCATATTAACTTGTTTCGGCTCGCTTGACTATAATCTTGTAAACATTTTCCAGAAAATCACCGCCGGCATAACCAACTATAAGGGCCAAACCTGGAGAAATATAATCCAAACCTAAAAAAGTCATTCCTAATTCCTTGATAGCCACGGCAGTCAAAACACCTATCACCCCGGAAAGAAACATCATGGTAAAAAAATAAGCTACATTAAAGCCCACATTCTTATAAGAGTATTGGTGTTTAATAAAACCAACCAATCCTCTAATCATTCCCCCGCCAAACCCGGCAATTAAAATTGAAATATACATAAAAAATATTAGCTAATCCTATATAATTTTACAAAATAAAACCATAATAAGACAGCTGAATTAAATCTCTATTACTTATCTTATCCGAATAAAAAGATAATTTCAATTTTTTTCAAAAAAAACCCTGTTCTACAAATAGAACAGGGTATAAAAATTCAAGAAATTCAGGCCAGCCTACGGCTGGCAGGGAACTGCGGCACGAGCGCGGAGACAGTCGCTGACACTCTGCGAGCCATACCAGTAGACTCGGAGTCTGTCGTCGTCCCAGTGGACGTACGGCACGCGGCCAACGGAGTGCCGAGAACCCGTGCAGAGCGTCCGGTTCCGAATGTCCAGGTGTTTATTGGTTTCATCCCAGTAAGCCAATTCCAACAGGAGTCGCTCTAACAGGGTGATACCCAGGATTCCCTGGTCTTTGAGCTGGTCGGCAGAGAGATTTTTCAGTTCCTCATCTGCCTCAACCCGGTTACGGACCCAGATGGCATAACTGTTGCTGGCCGGACTGCGGTCGTTGTCAGGAACGGCCTTGTCCAGATCGTCAGTATAACGCCAGCAGGGAAAGTGCTTAACGCAGGCATCATACGCCTGGTTAAGAGTCAGTCCTCTGGCGACTATGATGAGCCGGTCAAATCCGGGGTTCTGCTCCGGGATACTCAACCGCGAGAAATCGAAGCCGAGGTCGAAGTGCTTCTTATAGAAGTCTTGCCACTGCCTGAGCCCCGGCACTTCGCCGATCATTTCTTTTTTCATGATCAGTTCCTTTCCTTCTTTGCCCCGCTTAGCGGAGCGATTAAAAGAACAACTTTTGAACGAAGCCCGATGCTTCATTTTTTTCTAACTTAAATGTAGCATATATAATTTATTTTGTCAAGGATTAGCAAATATGCGAGACAGCTCTATTACCATCGCTCGCAGTTGATTTCCCCACCGAGAAAATCTGCGAGGCAGTCCTAGCGGAGCATAATTTCGTTGCCGAGTAATTACCAAACAAAATGTAGTATTTCAAAAATAATTCCTAAGACAAAAATTCCGGCTAACCCGTAAAAAAGCGGGTTTATTTTTTGAGAAAGTTTTTGGAATAAGAACTTCTTATATAAGAAAATAATTATTAACCCTTCGGCTCCCAACATTAAGGCGCCTGTAAAACCTATAATCTCAATAAATTCACGAAGTCCCAAAAGAAATAAGGTAAGAGGTAAAAAAGAAACAATAAACCAGGAAAAATTAGGCGATAGACCAAAATCATACCAAAATACTTTTTTTAAGGTCAAACTAAGGGTAATAAAAGAAGTAAAACAACAAATTACCCCAAAAATAAAACCTAATTTTAAAATTCCGTCTCCAATTTTTCCAACAAATCCTGAAAGGGCTTCTTTAGAAGTATTAATACCAGAAGCTCCTAAAATTATAAAAATAAAAAAAAGATAAGTGCAGGTTGCAATTATAGTCCCATAAAGTATTACTTTTCTTAATTGTTTTCTATCCCCTCCTAACATTTCCTTAATTTCAGGAATTATAGCGCTTCCCCATAAAGAAAAAAGGACTACTCCGTAAGGGAAAGCAAAAAACTTTAAGTTAATGGTTTTAAAGTTTTCGATATTAATAAAAGAAAAACCCTTTATTAAAAAGAGAAAAAGGATAATAAAAAAAACAACAAGTAATGATAATTCAATTTGAGATATGCTTTTTATTCCTCGAAAAACTAAATAACTGCCGACGGCAAAAAACAATAGGGTATATAAAGTTTCGCTGCCGCCAAAAAAAGGATTAAAAAAAGAGTTTAAAAAACTTCCTCCTATAATCAAATAAGCAAGAAGCGCTCCCGTTAAACCGAAACCGATAATTAAAAGGGTAACTTTTTTCCATCTTAAACCAAGATATTTTTCTACATATCCGGGAAGCCGATGGATTCCTTTGGTTCCTAAACTAACTTCCCCATAGATGAAATGGGTGATAATGACAATAAATGCCATCCCTAAAAAATATAAAAGGATAATAAAAAAGCCGGACTTAGAAGCAACATAGGGTAGACTAAATATTCCTACCCCAATTACAGTTCCGGTAAAGACTGCCAGACTTTTAATAAAATTTAATTTCTGCATACGAACTGGTCCTTTACTCCTCCTCTCCAAAAATTCTTTCTTCTAATAACCTCAAAACGGTTAAGATTGTTAAGGTTAAAAAAGCAGTAAAAATAGCTATAAGATAAAATTGAACACCGATAGCCATACCAATCGCAGCTACCACCCACATACCGGCTGCGGTCGTTAAACCTTCGACTCTGAAACGTCGATAGATAATCAATCCTGCCCCAATAAAACCTACTCCCATAACTATAGCAGCTAAAATTCGAGAAGGGTCAAAACTAACTCCGGCTTTATCTAACCAGGGGCCGAAAGCTTCTAAAGAAATAATGGTAAAAAGAGTCGCTCCTATACAAACCAAAGAATGAGTTCTTAGACCGGCTGCTCTCTTTTGATACTCTCTTTCAAATCCAACCAATCCTCCTAAAACGGCAGCTAAAAGAAGTTGACAAATAATTCTAACCTGAGGATTAAGTAAAAAATCCATGATTACGATGTAATCTCTTATAGATTAGTATTGTTTAAACTTTATATACTTTGTATCCTTCCCTAACCTTCTCTTTTACTTTTAGCCCGATGGCTTGACCCTTTTTTGCTGTTTCTACTTTTTCATGCTCCATTTCCATTGATTTAACGGTCTGAGTGAAATCAGTATCTTCTCCTCCGACAATGCGAATAGTATCTCCTACTTTTAGGGTGTCGATAAGTTCAATAACTCCTACCTCAATTTGTGAAAAATAATGAGTGATTTTACCAATTAATTTTCCCTCTTCTTTTTCCTCGTTTGGCATAAATTTAAATTAAAAGAAATTGAGTTAATTCGACCTTTTTTATTTTTTATGTTTCTTTATCGCTTTAATTAACTCTTTAACAAGAGTTTTGGGATTAGTATCATAAATAATTGTTCCGGCTTTTCTATGCGGTTTTTTGATAAGACCTCTAATAATATCGGCAGTCCCTCCAGTACCTTCTAAAATCCCGATTGGTTTTCGGTCTTCAAAAGCAATAGTGAATTCGTTTAAAGTTCCCATTCTGCCGCAAATAACAATTACGGCATCAGAAGCTCGAGTCATTAAAAGATTTCTCCCGGCGTAATCAAAACCGGTATAAATCATGACATCATAATATTCTAAAGGAAGTTTGTAAACTTTCCTATGCTCTAATTCCGAAACCGCCGGAGAAAAACCAACGGAAATACCGTCAACCTCTTTGGTGCCTTGAGCAGACAAATCGGGAATTCCGGTTGTTGCCCCGCTAATTAAAATACAATTTTGTCGAGCAATTTCTCGACCAACTTCTTTAGCTAATTCCCCGGCCCCCTTAACACAGGGAGTAAGTTGAGCAGCTCCACTAACAGCAATTTTGTATTTCATACTTATAATTGCTTCGTTCGGTTGAAATGCAAAAATTTATTTTTGCATTCCTCCCTCACTTGCAATTATATGGATAACTTTTTATACCTACATTTTAACATATCTAACCCCCACACCAAAATTTGGTGCTGGGTAAACCAAAAACTGTTAGAGGGTTTCTCCAACAGTTTTTGGTAAGGGGGTTATAACTCTCAACGCTCTTGGTATGTGCTCGAGCCTGATTTGAACAATAAATCAGGTAAATACTTGAACCTCCTTCATTAAGAACTATCTTGTTCTCGAGAATTAATCTCTCACCCCCTTGGTTTATAATTTTAACCATTTAGAAAGATATGTCAAGTTCTTTTTATATTAAATCAAAATAAGAAGTTAGTCCCCTTTTTATTCACATTTTATCCACATTCTAAAAAAGAAAAGCTCTTTACGAAACATACTGTTCGCAAAGAGCTTAAATCGATTTAGTTTTCTTCTAACACCATTTATAGGCGTTTTGAAAAAGTTGTAGCCAAGGACTGGCTTCAAGTTCTTTAAAACTCTCTGGCAGCCAGGGCCATTGCCACAAACGAAAAGTTCGTTCAGGATGAGGCATTATTGCCAAATGTCTCCCGTCGGGAGAACACAAAGCAGTAATACCGGCTATTGAACCATTAGGGTTGAAAGGATATTTGAGCGCGCAACATCCAGTGTCGTCAACAAACCGAAGCGGGGCTAAATTTTCTCTCACAACCCGAGCGAAAAGATCACGGGAATCACCAGGAAAGAAGCAACGGCCTTCGCCGTGTGCTACCCAGGCACCGAGAGTTGAACCTTCCATGCCCCTTAGCATAATTGCTGGGCTTGGCAGAATTTTTACAGTCACAAACCGAGATTCAAAACGTCCGGAAGTGTTTCGGATAAATCGCGGCTGCTTTTCATCTGGCAAGCCAGACCAGGGTACCCGGCCAAGAAGCGCCATAAGCTGACAGCCATTACATACCCCCAATGAGAAGGTATCAGGCCGCTCGTAGAAACGTCTAAACTGGTCTGCGAGCTGTTTGTTGAAACGGATTACACCGGCCCAACCCTTAGCGGCGTCAAAGACATCAGCATCGGCGAAACCGCCAACAAAGGCAATTCCTCGAAACTCGTCCAAGCTTACTTTCCCAGCAAGTAGGTCGCTCATAGTTACATCCCAGGTTTCAAATCCAGCTAAGTAGAAAGCAGAAGCCATTTCTCTATCGCCATTGCTTCCTCTTGTGCGCAAAATTGCTACTTTGGGTTTGCAAGAAGCAGAAAGCACGTCTTCTGGTGTTGGATGAGGTTCAAAGCTTAACTTGTAGGGAGGCGGAGTAATTAACTGTTCATTAACCCCTGCCTCTTCCTCAACACACTTCGGATTAGCTTGTAATCTATCAATTTGGGTACTCGTTTCTTCCCAAACACTACGTAAACGAAGCATCTGGTCTCTTAATATCTCCTTGCCATTGTGTTGAATCACAATCTCGGTATTATTATGAGGAGCTACTATTCCAACGAACTGGAACGGTATTTCCTTGCTCCTGAGAATTGTCGTAACCTTCTCGACATCCTCGCATTCAACAACCAGGCCCAATTCTTCGCTGAAAAAGGACGCGATCATACCACTGTCTGTCCGTAGGTCAATATCTAAGCCGATATTACCGGCAAAAGCCATTTCCAACAAACAGGTGATTAAACCACCATCACTGCGGTCGTGGACCGAGAGAATCAATCCTTTCCCAATCAATTCCTGCATGGTTTTGAAAGTTCGGACGAGTAAATCTATATCTTCAACATCCGGACAATCATTTCCCACCTGTCCATAAACTTGAGCTAAGGCTGATCCGCCAAGCCGTCTTTTCCCTTTTGCTAAATCAATGAACAAAAGAGCGTTTACTGGCTGTTTTAAATCAGGAGTAACCTTGCGACTGATGTCTTGCATCGGAGCATAAGCCCCGATGACCAATTCCCCGGGTGCTTTAACGGTCTGTTCAGTTCCGCCAGGAGCTCTGGTTTTAGCAGCCATTGATAAGCTGTCTTTACCGCCATCAATAGCAATACCAAGCTCGACACAGATATCGCGCAGAGCGCAGGCAGCATCATACAGCCAGACTCCTTCGCCAGGAAGTTTAGCAGCCAACATCCAATTGGCGGAACATTTGATATCTTGAATATCAGTGATTTTCGCTCCAGCCATATTCAGTAAAGCTTCCGCGACCGCTAAACGAGCCATTGCCCTTGGAGAAATCAATCCCTTAATAGGTTGTTCGCCAAGAGACAGAGCTACGCCGGTCAGTCCAAAATGACTTTGGGCAATTACAGCGTAATCACACAGAGTTATTTGGTTGGGCCCCACGCATTGCTGTTGGGCAACTAAACCGGTAACAGTGCGGTCAACCTTAGTGGTTAAAAATCGCTTAGAACCAACCGAGGGCAGGCGGAGGACGCGTTCTAAAGCGTCGGCAACAGTAAGATTTTCTGGAAGTTGAAGCGGTTCTCTCTTTGGCAAAATCCGTTCTAATTCAAGCTTCTTTTGAGGAAGTTCGCCCAGTATATCTTTCAATGGCAGTTTGACCGGTGTGGTTCCATCATTTTCATCATGAAGGATAAGCCAACCGTCACCGGTGATTTGTCCGACAATTGCACAAGGAATACCTTCCCTTTCGCAAATTATCTGAATTTCATCAAACCGATCCGGCCAAATCAGAAAAGCATGCCTTTCTTGGGATTCATTACCCCAGTATTCTAAAACTGAAAGACTCTGGTCTCCCAAAGGAATAGCGCGCAGATTAATTTTAGCGCCTGCAGGATTAATCAACTCGGTTAGAGTATTACAATCGCCAACAGCTCCCAAATCGTGAATAGAAATAAAAGGATTGTCCTTACCAAGTTCAACACAGGCGCGGATTAAACGATTCACACGCTGTTCCATTTGGGCATCACCTCGTTGAACAGCATTAAAATCAAGCTCTGCAACATTATCGCCTTGAATCATAGAACTTGCCGGTCCACCACCTAAACCAATTCTGAATGCAGGACCACCAACTTGAACCACGAGCATACCTTTTTCAGGTATACCTTTTTTGGTATGACAGTCATCAATTTGTCCAGCACCCACCGTGTACATTATGGGCTTAAACCAACCTCGGCGGCCATCTGGCAATTCCGTACCACAAGCTCGGGTAAAACCGTAAATAACCGGTTCGCCAAACTTATTACCGTAGTCACTGGCGCCATCACTTGCCCGGATTAAGATTTCCAAAGGCGAAGCGAGATTAGAAGGATGAAGCCAGTTATCTTCCCAGGGAAGTTCATATCCCGGGATATGCAAATTATCCACGCAATAAGCAGCTCCAGCGGCTACGACCAACCCTCCTTGCCCTACTGCTTGATTGTCGCGAATCCTGCCACCCGTACCGGTCTCTGCTCCAGGAAAAGGAGCTATGCCGGAAGGAAAATTATGAGTCTCTGCTGTTAGGGTCGGATGATATAAACGTCTATCAAAGGAAAAAGCGCTACACTCGCCGGGCTGCATAGGCACAAGCGTTGTAATCTCACTACCTTGAATTGCTGAACTATCGTCACAAAAGGCAATAATTGAATTGCCTGGACGAATTTGCCAAGGTTTTTTAACAATCTGCATAAGTGTTTCTTCTGCTGATGTTCCATCAATCACCAGTTGACCGTTAAAAAACCAATGACGACAGTGGTCTGAATTACAGGCTCCAATCTGGAAAATTTCTACATCTGTTGGATTACGTTGGAGTTCTTTAACGAACAAATCATACGATATTTGAAGATCCCGTTCGTCCATAGACAAACCAAGCTCTTTATTAACAGCGCGCAGGGCATCCATTCCTTGCTCAATCACCGGAATAACTCGGGCAGGTTCTGCTTTCAAACCAGAATCAAAACTTTTTAAGGGTTCGCAATAACGCATCTGGGTCATTCGGTCGTGAAGCGGAACAAGAAAAGCGCTCGCTTGCTCTTGGCTTAGTGTGTTTGATAAGCCAAATCGTGTTGAACGCTCTATCCGCACCACTTTAGACAGACCGCAGGCATGAAAAATAGAAACTGCTGTTGAAGACCAGGCTGTTTCAAAATTCAACCTGGGGCCAATTTCAAGGTTAGTCGGATATTGTCCAAGAAACGATCCCTTACCAAAATTAGACGGTTCAAATGTTTCAGATAGAAGCCATTGAAGAATATTAAACTCCCTATCATCAAATGGAGATGTTGTCTGAACATAAAAACACCATTCTGTTCCTATCTCGCCGATTTCAATTCCCAAGTCTTGTTGGGTATTAAGTTGAACTTGTCTTACTGCCGAATCACTCAAGGCAGGCTTTCTGAAAAACCGCAAAATCTTTGCCATCTCTTTTCTCCTTATTTTGTTTTTAAGGTACAATTAAACCAAATTTTTTTGGTTAATTCCTTATTTAAACTATCAAAACCATTTAAAATGTCAATACTCCTTGTACCCCTAGGCTGATTCGAACAGCCATTTTCTCCTCCGGAGGGAGATGTTCTGTCTTCACCCGCCAAAGTTTTGCCTTTTTATGCCCTCAACAGGAATCGAACCCGTATTTCAAACTCCGGAGGTTTGTGTTTTATCCATTAAACTATGAGGGCAAAATTCAGGCGAGCAAGTTGAACTACAAGGACAAACGTTTAATTCTGCTTTTGAGCCACTATATAGATATTTTGACGATTACCTCTTTCATTTTTTACAACCCCTACTTCTTTAATTTTGAAACCAGCTTTTTTAACTAAATTAGTTAATTCTTTTCTGGAAAACCAGTGATAATATTTTTCTATTTTCTTTCCCCAAGATTTAAAAATATCCTTAAAATCCAACTTTGACCTTCCTATTAGTTTCAAAATAGTATACTTTAAAAGTAGAGAAATTTCTTTTTTGTTATAAAATTTCCAAACTGTTAGAATTAAAAAACCCTCTTTTTTTAAAACTCTTTTTATTTCTTTTAAAAATTGAAGGCGCAGTTGCTTAGAAGGAATGTAATGTAAAACAGCGATAGTATAAATTTTATCAAAATAATTGTTAGGAAAAGGAAGATTTAAAGCATCCGCTGTCTGAAATTTTACCCCAGGGTGTTTTCTTTGGGCTAATTTAATCAATCTTTCAGAAATATCTACTCCAATATAATCTACATTTTTATTCTCAAATAATTCATAAAAACGGCCGTTACCACAACCCAGATCTAATATTTTCTCTTTTTCTATAAGATAATCGTCAAACAAAAACTTAATCTCACCCCATGTTCTATCTCTGGTTTTTGAAAAATCTTCAGCAATTAGGTTATAATCCTCTTTGGTCTTCTTTAATAAATATTCGGCGTATTTTTTTTGCATATGAGTATAGAAACAGATAAAATTACAATTCAAATATTAATAAAAAACAGAGCTAAAACTCCGTCTGATTTAGCTCGGATTAAAAGAAAAGTATCAAAGGAATATAAGGTCTCCTGCGCATCAAACATAGACCTCTTAAAAGCTTATCACGAATTGGTTAAAAACAAAAGAATAAATCCCTTAAAAATTATTGAAAACCTGCTTAAAACTCGACCGATTCGTTCTCTTTCTGGAATTGTTAATGTTTCAGTGTTAACTAAACCTTATCCCTGCCCTGGAAAATGTATTTTTTGCCCAACCGAGAAAGGTTTGCCAAAAAGTTATTTATCAGGAGAACCGGCAGTAGAAAGGGCAAAAATCTTAAAATTTGGCCCTGAGCTTCAGGTTAGAAAAAGAATTGAAATGCTTAAAAATCAGGGGCATTCGGTAGATAAAATTGAGCTAAGAATAATTGGCGGAAGTTTTACTTTTTATCCTGAAAAATACAAAACCTGGTTTCTTAAAAGGTGTTTTGACGGCGCAAATCTAAAAAATTCCAAAACCTTAGAAGAAGCCCAGAAAATTAATGAAAAAGCAAAACACAGAATTGTCGGAATATCAATTGAAACTAGGTCGGATTTAATCACTAAAAAAGAAATTAAGAAATTAAGAAAGTTAGGAATAACAATGGTGGAAATTGGAGCCCAAACCGTATTTGATGAAATTTTAGAATATTCTAAAACCGGTTCAAAGGTTGAAGATATTATAAAAGCAACAAAACTTTTAAAAGATGCCGGATTTAAAATAATGTATCAGACAATGTTGAACCTTCCGAAATCTACAATAAGAAAAGATGAAAAAACTTTTGAAAAAATTTTTAAAAACCAAAACTTTAAACCGGACTGGTTAAAAATTTACCCCTGCGTTGTTTTAAAGGAAAGCAAATTGTATAAACTATGGAAACAAGGGAAATACAAAAGTTACTCTGACAAAAAACTTATATCTTTAATAAGGTATATAAAAACCATTTGTCCTTTTTGGGTAAGAATTGCCAGAATCTATCGCGATATTCCTAAACAAAAAATTGTCTCGGGGTGTAAAATCTCAAATCTAAGAGAAATAATCAAAGAAGAAATAAAAGAAGACAAAATAAATTGCCATTGTATTCGCTGCCGAGAAATTAAAGGAGAATATAATCCTAAGGAAAGAATTTATCTTTTTAGAGAAAACTATCAGGCTTCTGATGGAAAAGAAATCTTTTTAAGTTTTGAAAACAAAAAAAGGACAAAGCTTTATAGTTTTCTACGGTTAAGAATCCCCTCTTATACTCTTCGAGTTTCGGAGGGCAGACCTTCTCAAAAACATTTTATTCCCGTTCTCCAGAATGCCGCCATAATCAGAGAACTCCACACTTACGGTCAACTCTATCCCTTAAGTCACGGGGGGCGGGTCTCCGTCATTTCTCCACAACATAAAGGACTCGGTAAAAAATTAATCAAAGAGGCAGAAAAAATAACTAATGAAGAATTTAATCTAAAAAAAATCGCCGTGATTTCCGGCATCGGGGTAAAAAATTATTATCGCCGAAAATTAGGCTACCGACTAAAAGAAACTTATATGATTAAATCTTTGTAGTTTAAAGGAAGTTCATCTTAACTCTAAATAGTTCAGGTTATTTCTTTTAATGAAAGATTAACGTAATCCATTGAAGAATCATTTAATATTAAAATATCATAAGCTTTTTTATATTGTTCTAAGTTCTCTTTGATGTCTTCGTTAAGAAATCCGATTTTGATTAAATAATCGTAATCAAAACCCTCAATCATTCCGATATCTCCTAAGCTGTCTCCTAATAATAAAACATTTTTTCTTGTTTCTATTTTGGGATAAAAAGAAAAATCCTTTAAAATCGTCTCGTTTTTATTAAAAATATGAATTATTGGTTTTTTAACATCAATGGCATTACCGTTTTTATCCCAGATAAATGAATTTGAGACTATATAAATATTGGAGTATAATTTTCCTGTTTTTTTAAATACCATTGAAATAATATCACCCCCGAGTCCGCTTGAAGACATAATAATTAAAGGAATCTTATGGGTATATAAAAAATCGAAAAATTCTAAAGCTCCTTCTCTAAATTTTATTTTGGGAGATTTTGCAACTTCCTCTAAATGTTTTTTATTTAAACCTGATTTTATCAATAGTTTAAAATGGGTCTTCCACCATTCTTCCATTGCTTTTTTCTTTTTCCCAATTGGAATTTTTGGATTAATCTCAATTGAATGATACTTTTTATAAAGAGATTGAGCTTCTTTAGCATAATTTTCACCTAAATATTTCCCGCTGCTCCGCAAAATTGAAATTAAAGAAGGGACTTTTTCTCCATTAACAAAAGCGTGGGTTAAAGTTCTATCAAAATCAGACAAAATATGTAATTTTTCTTTTCCTCCTTTCAAAGTTTCTTTTCTTAATTTTTCCAACCTCTTTGGACTTGAGATAATAACATTTTCAATCATATAGAGCGAAGAGGGGCTCTGCCCTCCTTACTATATAAATGGCTCGCTCTGTTGAAATGCAAAAATTCGTTCGTTCATCCGCCTAAATTTTAAAAAACTTTGGCGGGTTCACTCATTCATTTTTGCATTTCTCCCTCGCTGCCATTTATTAAATTAATCTGGTAATTAAATAGCCGATTATTGAGAATAAAGCAATTGGGGGTAAGGCAGGAATTGGCTGTCGGTTTTTTTGGCTAATAAATAACCAGTAACTAACAAAAAGACCGAATAGAGCAAAAAGTGCAATAATAAAAGATTTTAGAATCCCCTCAGGAATTAAAGAAATAGCAAGCAAAAGCGGGAAAACTACATCTCCTCCTCCTAGAATTAAAAATTTTCCTCCGGGTTTTACTTCTTTTAAACTTTCACGAAAATCTAAAACTTTTATAGGAATAATTAAACCCAAAATAGCCCCTTTCTCAATCATCTCTTTTGCCATTTTTATCATATGTTTAGTTTTGTAAACAGCAATGAAATCATAAATTGAAAAAATTACTAAAAGGACTATTACAATTTTAGGGTCAAAGCTTAAACCCAAGATACTAGCTGCTCCTGCTAATCCTAAAATTATGACCACATCATGAATTAAAACTGAAGGTTTTTTAAACCAGAGAAACATTAAAAACCCCATTATAATTATTGCCGGAATATCTGACAGCCACAAACTTAAAAGGATTACTCCTGCCCAAAAAACTACTAAAATAAAAAAACCCTTATATATTATTCCTTTTGCTCTTTTAAATTTTTTAAAAGAAGCAAGAAAGAGAATAAAAATGGTGATTAAAAGAAAAGAAAAGAAAAAATCCCAAAGAGAAATAGCTGGTAAAGGGATTTTTTGAACCTCTAAAAGTTTTCTTATTTCAAAAGCAGTAATAATACCTAAAACTAAAGTTAAAGAAAATAAAAAGCCCTCTATAATAAAGACTCTCCAGTTCTGAATTGTTATCTTTTTTTGCTCTTTGTTATTTTTTGACATTTTTGACAAATGAACTTGCTCGGAGTTCTAAAAGCCAGTTTCCCTTTTTTGGCTTGTTTTGAAGAATATTTCTTCACGATTTTACTGATTCCAATAGCTTTTCAACTCGGTCTTTTTTCTCCCAACTAAATTCTGGCTCTTCTCTCCCAAAATGTCCGTAACAGGCAGTTTTTCTATAAATCGGACGTAATAAATTTAGCTGCTTGATAATTCCTCCGGGAGATAAATCAAAAACTTTGGGAATGATTTCAACTAATTTCTCCTCTGGAATTTTTCCGGTTCCAAAAGTGTCAACACTTATCTCTAATGGTTCTGCTCCCCCAATTACATAAGCCAATCGAACCAAACATTTTTCAGCCAAATTGGCTCCTACAATATTTTTAGCAACATAGCGAGCCATATAGGCACCAGACCTATCCACCTTAGTTGGGTCCTTCCCGGAAAAACTACCTCCGCCGACCGGAACTATTCCCCCATAACTATCAACAACAATTTTTCTTCCTGTCGCTCCGGTATCTGAAATAGGCCCTCCAATAACAAAACGGCCGGTATTGTTAACGTAAAATTTTGTTTCATTGTCTAAATATTGACTACAAACTGGTTTTATTACTTTTTCAATAATATCTTTTTTTATTTGATCCAAAGTGATATCTGGGTCGTGTTGAGCACCAACCACTACCGAGTCTAATCTTTTAGGGGAACCATTTTGATATTCTACGGTCACCTGACTTTTCCCGTCTGGTCGCAAATAAGATAGAATTTTCTTTTTCCTAACCTCGGCTAATCTTTGAACCAATTTATGGGCTAACATTATTGACAGAGGCATTAACTCTGGAGTTTCTTTGCAAGCATAACCTACGCACATGCCTTGGTCACCAGCCCCTTGTTCTTTAGTACCTGTTTCTTTTACTCCTAAAGCAATATCCGGGGATTGTCCCCGAATACAATTAAAGACTGCTAAAGAACGATAATCAAATCCATATTCCGGTTTATCATAGCCTATTTCTTTGACCACTTCTCTTGCCAAATTATTCACATCAACCCAGGCTTTAGAGGTAACCTCTCCTCCTATAATTACATATCCTCCACCGACAAGAACCTCACAAGCAACCCTGCTATAATTATCATCTTTTAATACAGCATCTAAAACTGCATCGGCAATTTGGTCTGCCACTTTATCTGGATGGCCAGATGCAACAGATTCTGAAGTAAATAAAAATTTTTTCATAATATTAATTATCTTAAATTTTTAATTAATTTTTTGGGCTTCGGCTTTTTTAAAATTAAAACTTTTACTTTCACGTTTCTTGAAAACTACATTAATCTTAACAAAAAACTGACTTCTTAGCCAGTTTTTTAAAATAATAAAGCCCTGTATATTAGTTAATATGCAGGGCTTTTTGATCCGAAGGGACAAAGTGTCTAAAGTCCAAAAACCCAAGAAAGGACTAAATGTCCAAGGGTCTAAAGACCTACTTGCGGACGGCCGCGAACCGGCAGTACTCGCGCCAGTCACTAGTCTCAAACCAGCGGAGGCCCAAGCTACGCCCGCTACTGCCCCAGTCCAGGCACGGGATGCAGCGGCCGCGGTCCGAATCTTGCCAGGCAGAACCCAGAGCCATGACCGGAAACTGTCCTTGCAGCCTCGGGTGGCTGGATCCTAAGGCAAGAAGTTCCTCAATGGTGGCGGGACGGTATCCAGCCTTGTCCATCGCGCTGATGGCGGTCTCGGAGCTGATTTTCCATCCGAAGTGAAAGAGCGTAACTTCCACTTCTTTCTCGCCTTCTCCCTGAATAGGGAAGCGCTCTGCGGTGATGTCATCATTGATCCAGTCGTACTTGCCGGCTTGAATCATCTGGATCACAGTTTGCTTGTAGTCAACTGTGACTTTGTAGAAAAAAAGCTCGTTCACAATCACCTTAGCGATCTTGGTGGCAAGACCCTTATCTGAAAGAACTCGCCTTAAATCGTCATCGCTACCTCCAGCTTCCAGTACTGCGTCGGCAATGGCCTTGAAAATTTGTAAGGCCGTCCCGAAGCCCGATAGAAATTGACTCTTCTCTCGCGACATTTCTCGTTCCTTTCAATTATTGGCTTACCTTTTATCCCGCACCATGCGAGACCTAAGGCCTGCCTACTTTAGAATGTACTATTTTAACATAGCATATTATCTTTATTTTGTCAAACAAAAACTGGCGAAAAAAGCCAGTTTATTTAACTACTCAGTTGCCTGGTCGCTTAATAAGTTATTCTTGAACCCGAGAAACTCTGGTTAAGCCCGAGCAAGGAACAATTTCAATTCCTTTTTTTTCTAGCTCGTCTAAAAATAAATTTATTCCCAAAGAATCAGAAGACATATGGCCGGCAATAACTACATTTATATTTGAAGCTTCTGCTTCTCTTCGCCCTTCTTCACCTAAATGCATACCAATTACTGTACCAATACCCGCATTAGCCATTTTTTCATAAAGTTTTGGAGAACCTTCGGTTCCCCCGGTAATTTCATTTAAGGCAATTTTACCGCAGCGATTTTCTTTGTCCCCAACAAAAATTTTAGGACCCGCTCCAATTTTCACGGCTTCTCTGTATTCCGGAATCTCTTTTAAAACTCTTATTAAATCCTCAATTCTTTCTATTTCCTTATTGTTCTCTATTTTTTTTCTTAAAAAACTTGCTGCCAAATTATCACAAGGGGTATGAGAATTCATTAAATTTATCTTTAGTAATTTGGCTGCGTCAACTGTTCTTTGGTGATTGGCTGCATTGACCCCTCTGGCTACTTCCTCAATTCTTTTTTTCATTAAACCTTCGGCAATATTTATCGGCACTCCATAAAAATTCAAAACATCGCACTGCAAATCCATCACATCTGCTAAATGGGCTAATCCTTTTCCAAGAGGATGGTGAGCAATCACTAAATCTATATCCCCAATTTCTTTTGCTATTAAAAGTTCCGCCGGTTCAATGTCAACGCCAACCAAAACTTTTTTAACTTCTTTATCCTTGGCGATATGGTAGATTCTTGAGTCTAAGTAGGGATTTTCCAAGGCTTCTTTGTCAAATTCTTCTTTTTCTTGAGCTTCCATTTTTTCATATTTCTTTCTTTTTCTCTCTAAAAGAGTTTTAATTTTTTCTTTTCCTCGGAAATCCGCTTCAATCCCCATCTGAATAGTTAAATTGTAAATTTCTTTAATTTTCATTATTGTTTTTTGGTTGTAGTTTTTTCATATAATTTGTTGATTAATTCTTCTTGTTTCTTTAAATCTAAAACCTCCCGACGGATTCGAGCTTTTTCTTTTCTGATAAACTTGCGAAACGATTTGGGTATATGTTTTTCTGCCATAAAGTAAAAAAATAACTCCAGCTACAAAAGTTAAAAACAAGAGATATAAGATAAAAAATAAAGACATATGAATAATGTCTATTATCTTAAATTAAAATTGAATAAAAATCAACCCCTATTCTCCTTTAATCACTGCTAAAGGAATAAGCTTTGCCACTTTTTTTGATAAACCAGCATTGTGAACCACTTCTACAACCTCATCAACATCCTTATAGGCAAGAGGTGCTTCTTCGGCAATGCCTCTCATTGAACGACATTTTATAATTATCCCTTTTTCTTTTAATCTGTTTATTACTTCCTCCCCAGAAATAGCTCTCATCGCTGCATGCCGAGACATCGCTCTTCCAGCGCCGTGACACGTACTAAACCAGGCTTCTTTACATTCTTTGGTACCGGCCAAAACATAAGAGGCCGTGCCCATACTTCCCGGAATTAAAACTGGCTGGCCAACTTCGCTATATCTTTCTGGAAGTTCTGAATGACCGGGTGGGAAAGCACGGGTAGCTCCTTTTCTGTGCACGCAAACTTCTATTTCTTTATTATCAACAAGGTGTTTCTCAATCTTAGCAATATTATGAGCTACATCATAAAGAACAACCAAAGGTGTGGCTTTTTCTCCCAAAACGTTTTTCCAGGCCTTTCTAATAAGGCGGGCTATCATCTGTCGATTTGCCCAGGCATAATTTGCTCCACAAGCCATAGCTGCAAAATATCTCTTCCCTTCTGGAGAATTTATCGGACAAGCAGCTAATTCCCTATCTGGTAATTTTATCTCGTATTTCGCCACAGCTTGCATCATCAGCCGGATATAGTCTGTAGCAATCTGATGCCCAAGACCGCGAGAACCAGTATGTATCATAATCACTATCTGGTTTTTAAATAACCCAAACGCTTCGGCTGTTTTATCATCAAAAACCTGTTCAACTTTTTGAATTTCCAAAAAATGATTTCCACTGCCCAGAGTACCTACCTGATCCCTTCCCCTCATTTTTGCTCTTTCTGAAACGGCCGAAGTATCAGCCCGTTCCAATTTACCCCCTGCTTCACAGTTTTCAACATCTTCTTTTTTGCCGTATCCTTGTTCAACCAACCTCTTAGCTCCTCCTTCTAAAATCTTATCAACAGATGAAATATCTAACTTTGTCTGTCTCCCTCGGCCAAGACCTGAAGGTACTTCTTTTTGAATTTCAGTAGCTAAATTCTCGAGATAAGGCTGAAGATCTTTTATCGAATAATCTGACTTTAAAAGCCGCATTCCGCAGTTTATATCATATCCTACTCCTCCAGGAGAAATTACTCCTTCTTCCATTTTCATTGCTGCTACCCCTCCAATAGGAAAACCATACCCTTCATGAGCATCTGGCATAGCTATACTATAATTTATAATTCCAGGAAGAGTGGCTACATTAATTAACTGTCCAAGTGACCTATCCCGAAGTACATCTTCCAGCATTTTTTCTGAAATATAAATTCTTGCTGGGACTCGCATATCTTTTCTGTAACTTTTGGGAATTTCCCACAGCCAGTTATTTATTTTTTTGAAATCTTCTTTTGCCATAAAAAATATATTCTTCTTTCATTTTAATCTATTAGCCTATCTTTTCAAAAAGAAAACCCCACTATCAATGTATTGATGTAGGGTTTTAATTAACTAGGATTCTGGACAAGTTTTCAAATAAGCAAGAACATCGTTTAGATTAGCGATGGCTAATGAGACCACTGAATCAGCAGCGCCGTAATATACTAAAAGTTCATCTCCCTCAACAACGGCACCGCCGGGGAAAACAATATCATCCACATTACCAACTCTTTCGTAGAGTTCTCTGGGACTAAAAACCCATTCCTTGCTACGCCGAATTAATTCAAGGGTTTCTAAGTCCAACAAAGCCAGACCCACCCGATAAAGAGTTCCGGAAGCTGTGTCTCGGGCACCGTGATAGAGAATCAACAAACCCTCTGGAGTTTCAATGGGTTGAGAGCCTAATCCAACTCTTTGTTCATCCCATCTCCTGTGTCTGGTAGGAATCAACACTCTATCTCTACCCCAATCTCTTAAATTTTTTGAATAAGAAACCCAAATGTCCGCTCTGCGTTCAACATTAGGTCGGTGGATAATGGCATAATAACGGCCCCCGAAAGGACCTCTGACTTTCCTAGAAAACAAAGAGGCGTCTTTATTCGGAGGTATCAATGGCCGTGCTAAACGTCTAAAAGTAGAAAAATTTTTGGTTGAGATAAGAGAAATATTAGCCGGCTCTCCAGCCACACCGATAGCGAAAGAAACGCAAGTAATTATATACTTCTTTAATTCTTCTATCCAAACAATCCTTGGGTCTTCTAAGCCAAATTCGGCTTCACCAAATTTCAGATCAGCTTCCAATGTTGGCTGGGAATCTATCTGCCAGTTTGTTTTTCCATCTTTGCTTGTGGCTTTGGTTAAATGGGAATACCCCTGTCTGTCTTCTACTCGCGCCAAAAGCAGTACCCCTTCATTAAATTTTGTTGCTCCGGGATTGAAGACCGAAGCTACTCTATAGGGCCAATTTTCTGGCGTGAAAATAGGGTTTCCTTCATAGCGATTGAAAAGTTCATCAAACTCGTTCTTTACCATTTTTTTCTCCTTTTCATTTTTAGTTTTTAAAGGACTCTTTAGTATTTTCTATTCTACTGCCTTTCTTGTTTTTTTCAACCCCAATAAAAAAGCTCAGTTTTATTTAAAACTGAGCTTGTTATATTATGTATCTCATCACGAGATACTTGATTTTTAACCAGGACACGAGGGCAAGAGGAGGCCTCCGCGTCCTGGCACTTATGAACTGGGTGTTGTCGGTTTCCATAGGTGGAGGGAGACCTACGGAACTCTGACCGAATTCACCCGGTCCCAACATCGTAGGCGAGGTCACCACCTACGACATCTATCGTACTATGTCTTCTTATTCTGGCTGTTCAGGAAGTGGCTCCTTGATTGTCAAATTTCTTCACCCTTCCCTGTTGTTTCTTTTCTCAATCTATTGATTTCTTAATGATTGCCGACTTTTTCAATCTGCTGTTCAAGGGCTTCTTTTAGAGACATCAGTGCTTTCTTCAGCTTTTTGACATGATTAGAAAGAGCCCAACGTTGCTTTAGAAGGCCAATCACAAGACCAATGATTACCACCGACTCTGCTAACGCCAATATCAAAGTGAAAACTTCCATTGCCAACCTCCTTTCTTTTGGAAATCTTAATTTTTAAGGATTCTACTTTTATTTAAAGGGATTCCCAATAATTTGTCAATGATTAAATATCAAAAAGTATTGTTGCCTCCCAGATGCCGTTTTTTTTCTGATGAATATCTAAACCATGGTAGGTAACGGCCTTAATATCTTCCCCAAATCTTTCCACCTTCTGACCAAAAAGATTTCCTTCCAAATGGGTATTGAGAAATTTTTTAAACTTAATATCCGTATAAATTTCTTTGTTAACTTGAGTTAAGTACAAAACTTCACTTAGAAAATCCACCAAAAGTGCTCCCAAATCCGGGGATTCAACTCTTATATCTCTGGTTTTCTTTTTATGGACTTTAATTTCAGGCCGAAAAGCATCCGACATAGCTAAAAGGGCATTAGAAAATAATTCTTCTTTTGTTCTGCCGAAAACCTTAATCTTTAAATCAGCTGTATGTTCTAAAATCTCAAATTTTTTCATAGATTTTTTGAATTTTTTGGGATTCCTCTCTGACTATCTTCCTATCGTCCCAGGGGATTTTTTTACCTTTAGCTACGCACATCCAAGGTTCAGATCCTTTACCTGTAATTATTACCACGTCTTTAGGTTTGGCTAATTCTAAAGCTTTTCTAATTGCCTCTCTTCTATCTAATATTTTCTTAGCCCTACCCCTTGTTCCTTCTGCGACCTGCTCAATTATTCCCATCGGATTTTCATTATAAGGGTCTTCGTTGGTAACAATTATTTCTTTGCAGTATTTCGCTGCTATTTCTCCCAAAACCGGCCTCTTCCATTTGTCTCTTCCACCACCACAAGCCCCAAGCACGCATATTAAAGGACTTCCCTTTACTGTTCTATAAACTTTTTCAAGAGCAGTGGGAGTGTGAGCGTAGTCAACAATCACTCTATAGGGATTTCTAATCACTATTTCCATCCTTCCCGGCATAGTTTTTACTTTCTCCAAAGCGCTTTTACAAGTTTCCAAAGAAATCCCTTGGGATAATCCAACACAAATCGCTGCCAAAGCGTTATACACATTAAACTCACCAATTAAGGGAATTTTGAATAATGAATTATGAATTACGAACGAAGAGTAATTTTCTTTTAGATCTACCTCCTCTGCCCCAATAATATTTATATTCTTGATTCTTGATTCTTGATTCTTGATTCTAAAGCCCAACTTTTCTTTCGCCAGGATTTTCAAAAAATCTTTAGTGTTTTCATCATCCAAGTTAATAATATGGACTTTTTTTGTAATTTTAAAAAGTTTTAATTTCGCTTCTCTGTATTTCTCAAACCCACCGTGGGCTTCAATATGTTCTGGGCTTAGATTTGTAAAAACTGCTACATCAAAATCAATAAATTTATGGCGGTATTGTTTTATTCCTTCAGAAGTTACTTCCAAAACTACATATTTGCAGCCATTTTTCAAAGCTTGCTTCAAAAATTTCTGAAGTTTAAATCGGCCGGGCATTGTCATTTTTAAAGTGTTTGGCCATTCCTTTTTCCCTATTTTAAATTTAATAGAGGAGAGAGAAGCTACTTTATGCCCCGCTTCCTCTAAAATTTTTGTTGTTAACTCAACAACCGTAGATTTCCCGCTGGTTCCTGTTACACCGATAACAGTCGTTTTCCGAGAAGGAAAACCATAAAAAAAAGCACCTATTAAAGCCAACAAGTAATGATAAAAATCCAGTAAAAAACAGGGAATAAATTTTTTAATTATTTCTTTCACCTTCCTAATATCTTTAATGCCTGTTTTACTTTTCCTTCAACATCTTCAATTTCTTTGGGAACTCTTTTTAAAGCCTCTTTTACTCTTTGTCGAGGAAAACCGAGATTAATGAGAGCGTTTTCAGCTTCGTCAGATGAGTCTTTTTTATCCTCCGAAGCTTTAGCGAAGGAGAAAATTTTCCCTGAAAGCTCTAAAATAATTGCCATTGCTTTTTTCCTGCCAATCCCCGGAATTTTTTCAAATATTTTCTCGTCGTGGGCTAAAATCTTTTCTTTAAGTTTCTCTAGGGGCCCTAAAGCAGAAATTTCCAGAGACGCTTTAGGTCCTACACCAGAAATACCCTCTACAATTTCAAAAAATTCAAGTTCTTTGTAGTCCAAAAATCCATAAAGAGCCAAACTGTTCTCTCTTACATGAAGAAAACAAAATAGTTTAAGGTTTTGACCAACCTCTGGTATCTTAGAAAGGGTTTTTTGTGATAAAAAAACCTTATAACCCACTCCGTTAACATCTAAAATAATAAACTTCTCCTTTTTTAGAATAATTTTCCCTTGAAGATAAGAAATCATTATTTTATTATATATCCTATTTCAATTAATTTCAAAAGAAAAAGGACTTAAACAAGTCCTTTTTTTGATTGATATTTCTCTAATTTTTCTATAAAATCTCTCTGTCTTCTCAGCCATCGCTGAATGAGAAGGTGTCCTCCATATTTTATTACATCTCCAGACCAATCACGATACCACTCTTTCCATCCTCTGAAGAGATAATCAATTGGGAAACTGATTGTCCTTATAGCGATTCTGAAAAAACTCCAGGGATTGTAGAACCACCTCATAAGTCTCATTGAGATTTCCTGAAATTCCCGAAGAGTCATATTGTCCGGCTTAAAATAAACGTAATTCCCGTCATATTTACTCCAAGGGACTACTTCCAATGGAAAAAGTTTACCCTCTTTCTCTAACCTTCGGCGCAAAGCCGTTCCCACTAAAGGAATCGGATGTAATATCTGAACGCTATCAAAAGAAGCTTTGCGGAGAAATTTTCTGAAACGTTTAACTATTTCTCCGACGCTAATTGAAGTTTGTCTATCTTTCAGTGGATAACCAACCATAAACATTCCATGTACCCAGAAATAACGCCGCAAAATTCTGACCCATTCAAGCATATGAGCAGACAGATACCCTTTTCTCATAGCTTTAAGATCTTCATCAATCGGGGATTCGCAACCAATACAGACAGTTCTAACTCCTGCTTCTTTCATTACTTCCAACAGTTCAACATTTTCTGCAGTTTCTAATCTTGTCTGAACTGTAAAATTAAGGCGGTTTCCATATTTTTTAGAAACCATCCTGAAAAATTCAACAGTGCCATCAATATCTTCTTCCAACCGGTCATCTACGATAAAGAAACAGCGGGCCCTCCTCGTCTCTACCAACCATTGCACCACATTAAAAAGGTATTGGCTATCAGCCCACCGGGGTTTCCCTTTTACACTGCAAAACTCGCAGTTCATCCCGCACCCCCTGATACGACTAATTGGATAAAATTTCATTTTAGCATATCTTAAAAGACCAAAGTCTGGATAAGGCAAACTGTTTAAATCCGGGACTTCAAGCCGTTCGGGAGAATTTTTTTGGATCTGTATGTTTTCCAAGAAAGAAATTCCAGGAACATCTCCTAAAGAATTTCCTTCTCTTAAAGATTCAAGAATGCGTTGGATAACTGTCTCTCCGTCGCCATGAAAAACCATATCAATGTTATTTCTTAATGTTTCTTCTGGACAGTAATGGGCATGCCACCCACCGGCAATAGTTACAGCTCTCTCTTGATGATAAAATTCAGATAATTTCCAAACTCGTTCCATTGTGCTCGAAAGACCGCAATAGAAACCAATAACCGCAGCAGGATTTTCCTTTTGTAAAACTAAATGGTCTGGCAGACCCTGATTATCACGAGGTCCCCCGTGGTAATTATTCTCGTCAATTACCTCTACTCGCCAACCCCAAACCTTATTTGCTGCCGTAGCAACCATAACAGGGCCCAGGGCGGTAGTAACCCTAGCTTGTCGGGTAAAAATATTCACTTCTGGAAAGGCCGGGATAATAAATCGGACCAATGGCCAATCATTCCTGTTTGTTATTTTAATCATTTCTGTTATCTCCTTCCATCTTTGTTTTAATGTCAAAGAACTCACCAAAGAACTATTGACTAATTTTAACTCAATTGTATGCAAAATTCAATATCATGCTTGAAAAGATTTTTAAAAACTGATAAGCTAATAGTACCCTCCCTACAAATACAACACTGCATTATGCCTATTACTAAATCTGCAAAAAAAGCTCTTCGTCAAAACTTAAGACGAAGAAAAAGAAATCTTTTTTACAAGAAAAAAATGAAAGGCCTCATAAAAGAGCTAAGGGCTTTAGTTTCAGAAAAGAAAATTGAAGAAGCAAAAAAACTTTTACCCGGAGTATATAAAATATTGGATAAAACAGCTAAAGTAGGAATAATCAAGAAAAACACAGCAGCCAGAAAAAAATCAAGAATTACCAATCTAGTTAACAAATCCGTTAAACCCAGTTAAATGCCGCAAAGCGGCATTTCGCCCAGAGGCGAAAAATTAACCGGGGTTAAACCTGAGTAATCAACATCTCTAAGGCAAGTTCGGGTTTAATCTTCCCTGTTTTAATATCTAAATCTGCCTGAAAGATTTTCTGGTAGATTTTTTTTAATTCTTCAAAGGTAAATTTCTCTGATTGAAAATAGGTCTTTTTTACTACAAAAGGATGGAGGCCGCTTTTTCTTAAAATAGTATTATAGGTTTTGCGACTTTCAATAAGCTCTTTTACTATTAAAAGATTCCTGAATTGAAAATTTATCATCGAAAGAAGATATAAAGGAGAATCGCCCTTTTCTAAATGTTTGTGTAGTAGTTTTAAGGCCTGTTTTTTGTCTTTTTGAGCAATTGCATCTATGGTTTTAAAAATATCGGTTTCAATTTTCGGCCTCACCAAAAGCTCAACATCTTTTACTTCAATTTCCCCTTTGTCCGCCGTAGCTTTAGCGAAGGCGGGAGCGAGGACGGATTTTTTCCGATAGTTAACCAATTTTTTGATTTCATTAGAAAGAAGCCAAAGGTCGCTACCAACATAATCAACAAGCTTTTCTAAAACTTCTGGGTTTATTTTTATTCCTTGGTGTTTTTCAAATTCTTTTTTTACCCAATTTTTTAATTTCTGACCACCGAGGAATTTGAATTCTTGAGACTTGGCTTTCTTTTTTAAAAACTCAAAAAGTTTATTTTTCCCCGTAATCTCACCTTCTTGATAAATTAAAATAATATCTTCTGATTTTACTAAATTTTTACTATTTTCAAGAAATTCTTCTTGAAATTTTAGGCTAGAAAAAACATTTTCTAAAATTATTAGTTTCTTTTCGTCAAACATTGAAGTAATTTTAAATTGGTCAGAAAAATCTTGAAACCCTATCTCTTTAGCATCAAGTCTCTTCAAATTTAGTCCAGTCTTATGGATTTTTTTGTAATGTTCTGCTATCTCATTTAACTTCTGTCTCGCTCTATAGGTATCTTGTCCGTAGAGAAAAATAATCATAATTACAAGTGAGAGGGAGTCCGCCAAAATTTTCCAGAGAAAACTTAGGCGGACAACCGAACGAAGGAATTATGTAACGAAGTTACAATAATTACAAGTGAGAAAAACTGGTATCCGTCCAAACACCATGGATTGTTTTCACAATAATCTTTTTATTTAAATCACGTATAGTTGTTTCTACTTCAGGTAGCTCTGGCATAGTTTTATAAATCAACACCCCGCCAAAGGCGGGGTTTATTCAAACCTCTTACTGTTATTTCTACCTCGGGTAGTTCGGGCATCTTAAAAATTATTAACGACCCTTTTATCTAAGCACTGATTTTATCTTGTTGATAATATCGTCCGGAGTAAAATGAGCTTTGATTAAAAAATCAACTGCTCCCAATTTTAGTCCTTTTTCCACCTCTTCTTTCTGACCAAGATTTGAAATAATAATCACCGGAATTGCAGAAGTACTCGGGTCTTCTTTCATTTTAGTCAAAACTTCGTATCCTTGTATTCCGGGTAAGATTAAATCAAGTAAAACTAAGTCAATCTTTTCTTCTTTTATTTTTTTCATTCCTTCCTCCCCATCTACAACAAGAACAACCTCATATTTCTCCTCTATAAGCTTTCTATTCAATAATTCTCTTAAGAAAGCATCATCCTCAATAATTAATATTTTTTTCATAAGATGTCCGCTGAATTGACGCTGAACTATACACCGAATTAACGCTGAATCAGCGTCCTGTCAGTGTTTAAGTCAGCGAGTTACCAGCGGTTATTTAACTGGTAATGTGAAATAAAATGTACTGCCTTTACCTTCCTCTGACTCGAACCAAATTTTGCCTTTATGAGTTTCGACGGTATTCTTGGCTATATAAAGCCCAAGTCCTGACCCTGTTGTTTCCATTTTTATAGCTGAAGATGCTCTATAAAACTTAGTGAATATTCTCTTTTGTTGAGCCTTAGGAATCCCTATACCGGTATCTTTCACCGTCAATAGAATCTCTTTTTTATTCTTATCATGTTTTATTGAAATTGTCACTTTTCCTCCAGGATTTGTATAAGTAATCGCATTTACCAACAAAATCTGGATACAAATAGCAATTCTTTCTTTATCCATATTCAACTTTGGAATTTTCTCTTCTGGTTTTAAAAACTTAAAGTCAAGGTTTTTTTGTTCTATCTTCTCTTTTAGGGACCTAATTACTTCCTCTGCCGTCTCAATTATGTTTTCTTTCTTAACATAATAAAGATAGCGACCTTCTTCAATTTTTGTTACATCTAAAAGATCATTGATTAGTTTAATCATTCGCTCGTTAGCTCGATAGGTTTTCTCAAGAAATTCTTTTTGTTCTTCTGTTAACTTCCCAAAACTCCCGTCAATCAACATTTTTAAATTCCACTTGATTCCAGATAAAGGCGTTCTTAATTGATGAGCGGAAAGAGTAACAAATTCTGTTTTTAGTTTTTCAATAAATTCCTGGCGCGAAATATCGTGAAACATTAACAAATACCCTTTCTTTTCTCCTTTGTTTACTATTGGAACAGAGGTTAACTCAATCGTCATTTTTTCCTGAGGAGAAAATTCCGCTCTTTTAACCTCCTTTATCCCTTTTTTATTTAATATCAAATTGATAGCTTTAAAAAATAGGGGGTTTCTTTTAAGTTCTCTAATATCTTTTCCTTTTATTTGTTTTGATTTTAAAAGAAAGGTTTTTTCGAGCTGAGGATTTATTTTAACTATTTTTTCATCTCTATCTAAAATCATCAAACCATCGGTAAAATTATTAATGATAGCTTCTGTAAGTATATTATCTTTTTTGTTTTTTACCTCTCTTTTTGTTTTTAACTTCTTTTTCATTTTTGGATTTTTTTAGTTTTCCTTTTAATTTTTCATCTTTGGCTTTTGCTTCTTGAAGGGCTTTTTTCAATTCTATTATTTCTATTTCTCGCCTTCTCCCCACCTTCTGAAATTTTTCAAATTCATCAATCATTCTTTGAAGCTCTCTTGCTCTATCTTTAACCTTTCTCTCTAATCTTTCTATATTCTCTTCTAATTCTTTAGTTCTTGCTCTAACTTTAATACTAACAGCATCTTTTGCTTTCTCAACCATAGAATGACTTCTTTCCAATTCTTCGGCTATTTGATTAAAGACCATGGCTAATTCTTCAAATTCATCTTTAGTTTCCAAATAAATTCTAGTTTTCAAGGATCCTTTACTCAGTTCTTCCCCTCTTCTTATTAGTTTCTTTATCGGGGAAACAAACTTCTGTCCAATGGCTAAACTAAATGAAAAAGTAAAAATTAGAGCCAGCAAGAGGACCAGATAGAATTCAATATTAAACTCCTTGTAAACAAGCGCAATAAAAATAACCATCAAGAAAAGTCCCAAAATGACTAAAGAAAAAGATATTTTTAAAAGAATGCTTGTTTTCATACAAAATTACTAAACAGACATAAAACTATCACACTAAACAGAATTAAAACTAAAGGTTTAGTGTCAGTTTCGCATCTGGTTTCATTTCGGTTTCGTGTTTTCTCTCTGATGACGAAGGACGAAGGGACGACAAACGATTAAGAAGAGTATAAAACTCAAAATCTTTTAAAACCTCCTCGACCTTTTTTTCATCAAATTTACTAAATTGACAGTTTTTAATATTAAAATCAATAAGGACGTCTCTTTTTGCTCTAACTAATGTCTGGGCAAAAAAAACTTGCTCTTTACTTTTTAATAAGATTTCTTTTATTCTCGGTTTAAGAGCGGCATTTCCTTTTTCAATTTCTTGATAAAGATTTTCTAAACTGCCAAATTTTTTTAAAAGTTCTGAAGCCGTCTTTTGCCCTATTCCCAAAACTCCGGGAATATTATCGGAAGGATCGCCGGTTAAGGCCTTAAAATCAATCATTTGTTCGGGTAAAACTCCAAAACGAGAAATAACTTTTTCTTTATCATAAATTACCGTTTCTTTTATCCCTCTACCTAAAGTATAAACTTTTGTATTCTTATCAACAAGTTGAAGAGTATCAAGGTCCCCGCTCAAAATATAGGTTATTAAAGAAGGATAAATTTGCTCTTTTGGGGCTTTTTTTGAGATGGTCGCTATTAAATCATCGGCTTCAAAACCTTCTTTTTCAAAAATCGGAATATCGAAACTCTTTAAAACTTCTTTTGTCTTGGGAATCTGTTGAGAAAGTTCTTCCGGCATCTTAGGTCTTTTTGCTTTATATTCTTTATATTCTTTATGCCGAAAGGTAGGAGCAGCAACATCAAAGCAAGCAACAATATAATCAGGTCTTAGGTCTTTAATTGCTTTAAATAGGGTTAAAAGAAAGCCATAAACAGCACCTGTTTGTTCACCTTTTTTGGTAATCAAAGGAGGCAAAGCATGAAAAGACCGATATAAAAGAGCATGAGAATCAATAATAATTAAACGCTTTTTCTCCTCCATATCTGCATTATATCACTTTATCCAAAATATTAAAATCTAAACCGAGTTGATTGATATTTTTCTTTTGTTTTTGTCAATGAATTTGAATTTAATCAGAATGATTTTCTTGGGTAAGATTTTTCTAACTTTTTCCACCCATTCAATAACAACAATATTTTGAGAATTAGAAATAATTTCTTTAAGACCCAGGAATAATAATTCCCCTGGTTTTTCAACCCTGTAACAGTCAATATGATAAAACATATTTTCTTGTTTTGGTATTCTGAACCTTTTTAGAATAACAAAAGTAGGACTGAGGATTTTTTCTTTTATACCTAGACCCTTAGCAAAACCCTGGATGAAAGTAGTTTTGCCTCCTCCTAAATCCCCTTCAAGACCAATAATAACAGCCCCCTTTTTCAAAGGTTTTTTTATAATTTTTTTAGCTAACTCTTCTCCTATTTTTTTTGTCTGAGCAGAGTTAATAGTTAAATATTCATATTTCATGTTTCGTGACAAAAAATTGACTTATTAGAAAAAATGAGTTAAGTTTGAATAATGGATTTATTTCAAGAGGCAAAAAAACTTATTGAGGAAGCTCAGAATATCTATATTTTACCCTCAAAAGATAATCAGAACGAAAGCATATCAAGTTCTTTGGCTCTTTTCTATAGTTTAAGGAAATTAAAGAAAAATGTAAATTTAATCGTTGAAGAATTTCCTGAAAAACTCCGATTTTTAATTCCTTCCCTGGATTTCATTTCCGAACCAAAAAATTTTGTTATCTCAATTCCAAACTCAAAAGCCGAAATTTCTCAAATTCAATATGAAAAAAATGAAAAAAATTTAAAAATTCATTTAACTCTTAATAAAGGAAATATCAAAAAAAATGATATTTCTTTTTCTTTTAACATCCCAAAACCAAATCTTCTTATAACCGTAGGGAATAAAGAA
>SDBS01000696.1_pt1 | contig 33365 bp, 32 predicted proteins | sample 2277091 | NCBI WGS metagenome assembly SDBS01 (sample SAMN10404972, study PRJNA504765) | marine sediment metagenome | isolation source: marine sediment core GS10_PC15, 163 cmbsf | place: Arctic Ocean: Southern Knipovich Ridge | collected 2010 | reverse complement strand
GGACATGATTTTTTCAACTTTTTCCTCCTTTATGGTAACTCCGCCAGCTAGCCAATCTTTTTCCAGAGCAATTCCTCTATCCGCAACTTCGCGCAGCAGGTCCCTCTCTGTGATTATGCCCACCGGTGTATCATACTTTATCACTATCAAGCTTCCAATGTGTTTTTCTCCCATTATTCTGGCAGCCTCATATAGTGTGTTTTCAGGAGTTATCGTGACAACATCATGAACCATAATCTCCTCTATCTTTTGATGCCGCGCGATACCGCGTTTATATTTCGTGTTTGCACCGTCATGGGCACCTGAATCGTTAAGCGGCTTCATCTCCCATCCTCACTACAAACATTAATTGATCCTTAAACTATATACATTTGTTCATAAATGAATTTAACGTAAATACACGAATAACAAATCTAATCCGAGTACCATTCTCCGACAAAAAAGATTTTTGTGCCATCTTTTGAGAAGATGGGGTCGTGGCACAGAAAATCTGCTGGAAAATAGTCAGGAGTAATGTTGCGGTTTTCTGAGCCATCAGAATTCATGAGGTAAATGTCGTATTTTCCTTCATTTCCTATAGCGTCTACAATGTAAACTATTTGTTTTCCTGAGTGGGACCAGACGGGTATGCCCTGCGTGTATCCAGTGTCTGTGATAGCTGTTTCTTCTGTGCCGTCCACGTTGATTACGTAAATGTTGTAGTTGCCGTGAGAGGTCTCGTCGTTAACTAGCCGTTCAAAAACTATTCTGTTCCCGTCAGGACTCAAGTTGGGGTCATAGTCCCCAAACGGCAAAACAGCATCGCCCCATTCGCCTGCTCTAGACGGGTCCGTGATCTGAACAAGCCCTGTTCCGTCCTCGTTCATCATCCATATCTGACTGTTTCTCGTAAAAACCAGTTTACCGTCTGAACAGTGCAGGTCGCTGTCATGAAAGCCAGAATCATAGACCTCAACGATATTGCCGCCGTCAGCATTCATCATGAATATATCCAAGGTTTCGCGGAAAGAAAGGAAAACTATCTTGGAATCGTCAGCAGACCAGTTGGGAATCAAATCCCAGAGATCATTATCTGTGTGTCTCATGAAACCTTCGCCGTCAACACGGATACTACAAATCTCCTCACACAGATTCACGGGCGAACCCTCAACCACACACTCTTTGCCGTTGTCAACCTTTTGCGAAAAGACCATCCTATCGCCAGCATTGTTAAGTCGTATACGCGAAATCGCATTTGCAGAAGAGAAAAGCAGTTCTGTCTCTTCGTTTTCTAAATCTAAAACATAGATTCCCCATTTATTTTCATGAGCCAATTCCTTATTCTCCGAACTCGGCGAGTTGTTATTCATAATTGATGTGACAAAAACCAAAGCAACTACCACAATTACAACTGCTGAAATGACCATTTTCTTGTTTACTGACAATTCGCTATTACCAACACCATACAACAAAACATCCCAAACAGATGTTAGTTTACCTGTTTTAACCAATTCAGTATGTAAATTTTGCTCAAAAATCAAACCCACAAGCAGTTAACCTATTCAGTGCACAGAGATAGATAAATAAAAACCGCAAGTGTAAACGTTACATGAGGAGAAGCATTGTGTCTTTTTTCTTAGGCAAAGAACGGGAAACAGAAACTCGAGTTGAATTACCTGTAGAGGCTCTTCACCGTCATTTGATGGCTCTTGGAGCCAGCGGCTCAGGCAAAACTGTGCTATGCAAATGCATGATGGAAGAGGCTGTACGCCACAACATCCCCGTAGTCATAGTTGACCCCCAAGGCGACATCTCCTCTCTCGCCCTGAAAGGAGACCCCGAAGAGATGGAGAGCCACGGAATACCCCTGACAATGCAGGAGGAGTATTTCGAGAAGGCGAGGATAGCCATATTTACTCCCGCCAGCAGCAAAGGCATCCCCATCAGCGTCAATCCTCTTTCGTTTCCGTCAGAGGACACTCCTCATGAGGAAGCTATCCTTGCTATTGACTTGACGGCTACTTCTCTCTCAAGCTTTCTCGGATACGACCTAGCCTCAGACGCTGGGAAAGGAGCCAAAGCATACCTGTTCACGATTCTGGAGTATCTGTGGCAAACAGGAGAAACCATCAAAGACATGGGGCACATGGCTGAAATAGTGCTGAATCCTCCTTCAAGAATCACCGAAATGCTCCAGTATCTAGTCACAAAGAAGGAGCCTCAAGACATCGCCCGTAAGCTGCGGTTCCTTACTGTGGGAACACCATCCCTCATGTTTCAGAAGGGCGTCCAAATCGACATGGACATGTTCATGGACAAGAGCGACGGAAAGGTGCCCCTTAACATCATCTACATGAACACGCTCAGCTCCACAAACGACAAGCAGTTCTTCCTTGCCACCCTACTCAGGGAACTTTATTGCTGGATGCTAAAGAATCCCTCAGAGGACATCCAGTTGCTCTTCTACGTCGACGAAATCGCGCCGTACATTCCGCCTTATCCACGGAATCCTCCACCAAAAGAAGCATACGCCTTTCTCTTCAAGCAAGCACGAAAATATGGAGTTGGACTTGTAGCCGCCACCCAAAACATAACCGACATCGACTACAAAGCCCTTGCACAGGTTAATACTTGGTGCTTGGGTCGCATGATGACCCAGCAAGACATCTCAAGAGTAAAACAGATTATACAGTCAATAGACCCAACCCACGCCGAAGCTGTCCTGCAGAAGCTTCCGAGTCTAAGAACCGGCGAATTTCTCATGCTGTCCCCAGACGTTTATGATGACGTAGTGAATTTTCAGGTTCGATGGCTAGTAACAGACCACATGACAATGGATGAACAAGACATTTCAAAGTCAATATCCCCTGAAACCAAGCAGTTCTTCGAGAAGTTCAAGATAAAACAAGAAAAGAAAACAAAAATAATGAAGCATGCTCCACCGTCTCTTCCTACATCCAAAGCGCTCGCCGAACGAATTAAACTACTGCTCAATTCTGTTAGGCAAAGTGTCTCCGCGGAATATGTTGCAGAGAACCTGAATGTGATTGTCAAAGATGCTGAAAAGGCGCTTAAGTCCCTCATCAGATCCAAAGTTGTAAAGAAAAGCCGAGTTAAAGGCGACGAAGAGTATCTATACTGGCTGTCCAAATTCGGCTTCGAACCCTCCAAAAACGTTTTGGGAGAAGTTTTGGCGATTCCCACACGGATAACTCAGGTGGAAGCCTTTAAGAGAGCTAAATCATGGCTTGAAAGCGGTCTCTTCACCAAGAAAGAAGAATTTTATGACGCAACGTTTTCTCACATGCCCATCTGGAAGGTTTCAGCAACCCGCAAAACTAAACACCTGTTCTTTTTTAGGAGAGAAGAAGTGGACACGTACTACGTTAGCGCCACGACCGGAGCGATGATTTCTCTTGAAAAAGGCGCAATGTTGTTTCACAAGCTGATGACAAAGAGTGCTGGAAAACTCAAAGACTTGGATGATGATGATGACATCACGTTTATTCCAAGGCTTCCCAGAGAGATTCCTAGAATTCCTAAAATAAAAATGGGAAGAGACAAAATCTACTCAACATTAAGATTGACGTTAGGAGTCAGCCCCGTCTCCTCTGAGATTGTATTGTTGCCAGTGTGGACCCTCAAGGTAAGCCACAAAAAGAAGAAGAAAAAGCGTTCAATCGTCATGGACGCAGCTACAGGACGCAGACTAGTTGGACACTTCAAACCACAACGCCGTTCTACCCGAAAACGCTAAAATTTAATCAACAACTATAAACCATTTTAGCTCAATCACATTAGGTAACTGAAATGGAGATGAGAGACTTTGAATGCAGAAGACGAATTGGTTTCTAAACTTAAAGCAGAAATAGGCAAAACGTTGCCTCCAATGTTCGGTGGAATGGCGGAGAACATGCTAGAAAGCAACAAAGACGTAATCATAAACTGGCTAAAAGAAAACAAAGATTTAGTGAAACAAGTGATTGAAAGCTAACACCACACAATACGTGCGAGAGGGTTAAATTTTAACCCCAACAAGATTTTCAAAGCATGTGCAATCAATAGTGTTTTAAGAATATGTTTGTAATAGTAGTTTTTGAAGGGTCAGGGGGATTGTCATTTATGGGATTCCATCTTATTTCGTCTAGGCAGGCTATTACGCGTGTACAAGCTATTGCTGTTATAGTGATTATCGTTAGCGTAGCGGTTGGCGGCTTGTGGTATTATACCACGTCAGCTCCCTTTTCTATGGAAGTGATTTCTAGGCCCACTATTCCTGTGGGAGCAGAAGAGAACATTATGTCTATAGCTGGTCAGAGAGTTGTTTTTCTTGTGGCTGTCGAGGACACAGGAGAAGGAAGTAGCTATGGAAAGGCTGTCGACATCTCAGCAACAGTCTCGGGCGCTGAAGTAACCGTTTATAATCCGGCAATAAAATCTGGAGAAGTTGCTGAAGTAATTATGACCCCCGATCAGGTGAGTACAAACAAGGTTTTGATGCTCACTATTCGCGGGAAGAGAAGTGGGCTAGAACAAACAGAAACCATTACTGTTGAGGTAATAGACTGGGAAGACGAATTAGGCGCACTAGCTGCGGAGATGCGGGACAAGTTTATTCCATGGCTTGCCACAAATCACCCCGAGTTTGGTATAACAAGCGAAACCGAGTGGACTGGGACCATTGTAAACCCAAACATCATGGTCGTCATGCATTACATCTTCTATTCAGATGACTGGGAAATGTATTTGACATGGCATGTCACCATTCAACCACACGATTGGACAAGAATCTATCTCAGATCCCGATTTACAGAGACACAATCATCATATGCTTTCGAAATCTCGTCGGTGCAAGGACAAGAAGAGCCGCATTCCATAGAACTCCCCGACTGGGTTTGATTGAATACACGCATATTGACACAGAACGCCATATTCTTTTTGGCGCTGCTATCATTGCTATCTCCTATTGGATGGTCTTGGTTTGCATCGGCTCATCTGCTGACAGTGCCCTCAAAGCTGCTCTCTACCTATACGCTACAATGGGGAAAGTCGCTCCAGGATTTATGGAGGAGACTTTCAGGATGCCTTGGAGGAAACAAGGAAAACCGTCCTGGAGGGCAACTTGGGGGCCCATGAAGCCATGGGAAATATGACATCCAAACTTTACCATGAAACGATTAATGCGTGGCTGAATTCACTGGCTTCTGAACTTTTGGAGTTTTCTTAATAGCTCTTTGTCGCCTTCGGGGTCTCCGGCGCATGTTACTATTATGCCGTCTACGGTGCCTTCTAGTTTCGCTGCAAAATCTTCAACATGGTCAATAGTTGTGGTGGTTGGCCATCCAATCATTTTTATGATATCGGCGTTTTTTGGTGTCCCCACCAAGAAGTATGAGTAGATGGGTTTGTTTAGGCGTTTGCACTCTTTTGCCACTTGCTCCAATACTGGGAGGGATTTGTCTTCAAGCCTCATGAACATTACAAAGTCCCATGGGTCTTTAACTCGTGCAATAGTGTCCTCAACAGATCGTCGGGCTGAAAGTAAGCATCCTAACTTCAGATTTTTGACCTTTACTGTTGTGCGCAAGAATTTTCGGGCTTCCTCCGAGGATTTTAACATTTTTATTGGTTCTCCATATTTAGGAACATCACCCATGGTAAGGGCAAGACCATCGAGGCCTATAACATCTGCCGCTAAAGCCAAACCGCCCACTTCAACTGGACCTTTATAGTGCAATATGAATATGGGTATCACAATTTTGTCTGGGTATTTGTTCTTGAGTATGCAACTAACCACAGTACCGCTTGGCGCTGGAAAACCAGCTGCACCGTCTGTAACGTTCCATCCATCAACTAAATCTTTTGTTTCTTCGGCAAGCTTCAGAAATTTGCGTGTTGGAACAAACTCATGTAATATTTTCATTTAATAATTCTCCTGTAGTAATGTCAAACCGCATTTCTTTATCATTAGAAAACACAACCCAAAAAACTTTACCGTTTTTTTGTTCTACGTGAACATTCTCAATCTTCCGATTAGTCTTAGCAGCCGCGATGGCTAAGATCTCATATCGTGCAAGAACCTTTTTACGTGTGATTATGAAGCCTTTAACTTTTTCCTCATACAACTCGACCATCGTCGTTAATTCTGCATCAATGGGTATCGAGATGAAAGGCGAAATTTGTGCTTCTTTAATCTCTTTATCTGATATTTTTTCGTAAGCTCTTTGTGTTACGTGGTTTGGGATTGGTACGTGAGCAAGAGTCTCTTTTGCGATTTCTAAATTGACGCTTCCGAGTTCTAATAGGCCCGAAAAATGTGTTTGTCCTTTTTCTAGGATTTGACGAAGCAGATCCAAAAGAGTTTCCGAAACACAATAATAAGCCGCATTTCCTGCTACGCTAATTTTGGCTGCCCAGTAACATTCACCGTCTTCCATGGGCATGAAGAACCGGAGTCGATCACCACTGTGTAATATATTACAAGATTCCATCAAATCATTCACCCCACATCAAGTTACTAACGGTCATATTACAGTATCTTCTTTAAAAAAAGTTTTGATGTTTTTGGGGCTATTTTTTTGCAACGTGATTGGAACGCTAAGCCTTAAAAAGTTAATAGTGTCGGTCTCAGTTATGCGCCAGAGGCTTTTATGAAAAGGCCTAAATGTGCAGATAGAACATTATTGTGTTTTGGGGCTGTTTAATGACTGAAAGAAGACCAAGATTTTGCTCGAATTGTGGAGCAGAGGTATAGCTATAAGAGCAAAAATTTGTGTAAAATGCGGTGTTGAACAAGCGCCATTAGTAGAGGAAGTTTCAGATGCATGGTATCTATTGCCGTTTTTCTTTTCGATAATTGGCGGCTTAATTGCTTGGGTTGCCAACAAGGATCGTAACCCAAAGAAGGCACGAAACTTTCTCATCTTCGGATTTATCTGGGCTATTGCCGGCTCGATTATTTATTTCCTTTTTATCGCTGCTTTCTTTGCTGCTATATTTTCCAGCTTTCCATGGTAAATATCCTTAAAAACCTAATTTCTCCTTTTTCTATTCTGCTTGCGGTTTGGGTTTTGGGGAATAAATTTTAACTTTTTATAGTATTCCCTACTCGTTCTGTATTTTACCTTGGTAATTTGCTACTTCGATGTAATTTTACCTAGGTAATTTTGGGTGGAACAAAAAAGAAGCTTCAATGTTGGTTGACCCAAAATTGTGTTCTACCCCTCACATTTGTGTGCTCTTGAAACTGCACAGAACTTTTTTACGCCTAAGATTGGCTGTCAAGCATCTTTGTTTCTGCTTGGCTTAATTCTAGTTTTGCTTTTACAAGTTTTTCGTAGAGAGCCGCGACTTTCGCAGCGTTCTTGTTAGCAACAGCTTTTAGAATGTCGCCTTCGATTTCAGCTACTTCTAAACGCTGGTAATAATCTAGCGATTCCTTGAAGTGCGCCAACACGATTTTTCCCGTTAATATGGGGTGGTTGTTGGTAATGTTTGTCTCAGGAAAACGAATCCCATGTTCTAGCTCGACTTCAAGTCCCAGTTGAAAATCCTCAAGTTTAATGTTCATTTCTCCGGTTTCAAGTTCAGCCAGTATTGCTTTTGCTTCTTCGGGTAATACTTCAGCCTTTTTTAGCAGGGTCCAATCTCTAATTTTTAGTTCAGCACAAATTCTCTTTGCTTCTTGAACGGAAACACATTCTGGGAGATTCATACTGATCAACTGCTAAATAATTAATTAGTAGCCAATTAAAGAGTTGCCGTATACGGACATGTACAGGCTTTAGCTGTCGATTGGTGCCAAATTTTTGATATGATCAAAAGCTAACTCCAAAGCCTTGGTTGTGGATTGTTATTTTTTTGTTTCTTAGTTCAGTAACTTACAAAAAAAGACTCCGAGTTCGTGATTGTGGTCTAGAAACTGTCTAGTTTAGATTAAACTTAGAAAAAAGAGGGGGTGGTGGCGACTCTTTTTGTTATGCTTGTTTTGCCATTTTCTTTGCGAGGTTGTAGATTACGGGAACTAGCATTATTCCCATGGCTATTGCGAATGCCCATGAAATGTTGGCGATAATATTTGTTACTCCTTCAAATGTAGCGAAGATAGCTCCAGCTCCGATAATCAGGAAAATGCTGTATAGAACAAATTTTGCGTATCCTGCAACGGGAACAAACTCTTTATGCTCGTCGGTTATGGATTTGATTAGTCCATCGGTCAAAGCGATTCCAGCGCCAATAATTACGAATCCAAGAATCAGCGGATAAACAAGTTCTCCTGATAGTAACATAAGGTCAAGAGCAATCATCAAGATTACAGAGATTAAGCCGATCTGCAACAGATTCTTTAGCATATCAGGAATTTCCGATTTTTCCTTTGGAAAAATGGGTTTCAGGGTGTTGCCTACAAGGGTTGCTAAGAATCCAACAAGGACGGTTCCCATAATTATGATTACGACTCCACCCAATAGTCTTGGCAGATACGCTGCGATTTGCACCAAAAATTCGCCTACAGTCCCTCCAATGTTTAGGATTTGTATTGCTAGAACTATGGAAATGACGATTATGAATGCTGTTGTTACGCCGCCAATAAACGAAGACAAGTCCATTCCGCCAGATTTGAAAGCTTTTCCAGTGTCTGTTTCGTCAAAGCTCTTCTCGATACCCATCTTCTCGACAACTTTGTTTACTGCCCTTCCAAGAACTTTTCCAACGACATATCCAATGATGATCACTATGATGGCAGCGATTATTGCTGGTAAAGCAGAGGTTACATCAGAGAGGAAATCTGTTAGTATTCCTTCAAGGTCCACATCTATCACCCATCAATAGTTAGAACGAGTTACTTAAGAAATTTATTGTACCCCTTCACAACGTTTTCTTAACTGTTTTAAAGAACTTACCTCCAGAAACATGAAGAATTCATTTTTTGTATGGATTAGCTTTTTACGCAAAAAGTTTCATCCGCAAACGAAACGAGCGCACGTGGTGTGTATTGGTTAACATTCAATATGATGCCTGTTTTAACCTGCGCCTTAGGATGCAAAAAAGAATGGGAGAATCAATAACGAAGATGATTGAAGGCTTTTCAAAGAATCAGCTTGTGGCATACTTCCTGATCTATGGCTGCGACATTCTTCTTTAGTACCGTGAGTGGTTTCCTTTGGATTGCTGAAGGTTGCTGATCTACGCTAGATATTATAGTTGATAGTCTTTTGGAACTTGGCTGACTTAGGCTACGCTGCTGTTCTTGTAATGTTAGGCTTCAAAATCCTAAACAAGCAAGAATAAACCAAAGAAAACGTTTCACTCATTTTCGTTTGCGTCTCCCCGTATCCCTTTACTGTAAGTAGAGTTTCTACAGTTCTTTTTTCATCACTTCAGTTGCGTGCCACATGTTCCGTTTGATAGCCTCTAAAAGCCTCATTTTACTTGAATCTTATAGACTCTCTGTCTCAGAGAAACACATAGTAAGGTTAATAGGTCAGCTTTTCATCTAGCATGCTAGTTCACATTACCAAAAGTGCAGGGTCTCCCTTCATGATGTGACAAAAACATGTTGACCGAACTTTAGGAGAGAAAAAGAATGGGAAAGATAGTAATTGCGTACAAGATTTTTCCGTCAGAGGCAGGAATCGACCTTGAATTGTTGAAAGAGAAAATTAAGAAGCAATTATCGGATATTGCTTCGGTTCAAAGATTCGCTGAAGAGCCAATAGCTTTTGGTATCTGTGCACTGATTGTTAACATGATTCTCCCCGAAGACAAAGAGGGAATTCTTGACGAAACAGAGAAACGACTGACTAACATTGAAGAAGTCGGTCAAATACAAACTATAGGGGTCAACAGACTATAAGTTCCGTCAAAGTTTATATATGAATAGCCTCCTTCGAAAAATGTGGAGCTTCACGATCACACATAAAGGAAGGAAAACTAGTGAGCGAAGTACAGCTTAGAGTAGAAGACGCTAGACAACGTGATGTTTATAGAGGAATTGCCCGAATCGACCAGCAAACGATGCAAAAATTGGGCATATCAGCGGGCGACGTAATAGAAATTGTTGGAAAAAGAAACACAGCCGCCATAACATGGCCCGCATACTCTGAAGACCAAAACAGAGACATTATCCGAATCGACGGATTCACACGCAAAAACGCGGGAGTGGCCATACACGAACTTGTCACAATCCACCCCGCAAAAGTAAGCAACGCCACAACCGTAGTTCTAGCCCCCATAGACATGAAACTAAACGTGGATGAAGACTTCACCAACTTCGTGAAGAACCGGCTTATGGAAAGAACCTTTGTGGAAGGAGACACCACCCTAGTCATGATGCTAGGCCATGCAATCCCCTTCAGAGTAACGAAATCTCGTCCCAACGGAATCGTGAGAATCAACCACGGCACAAACGTCCAGATACTGGCTGAACCAGCTCCTGACACCAAGGACCTGCCCCACACCACCTATGAGGATATAGGAGGGCTTCACGAGGAAATCCAGCGTATTCGAGAGATGGTTGAACTTCCGCTACGGCACCCTGAACTTTTCCAAAGACTTGGGATAGAGCCCCCAAAAGGAGTACTGTTACATGGTCCTCCTGGCTGTGGAAAAACCCTTTTAGCTCGGGCAGTTGCAAACGAGTCTGAGGCTAACTTCTATTCAATAAACGGTCCAGAGATTATGAGCAAGTTTTACGGTGAATCTGAGGCTAGACTCCGTGAAATGTTCCAGCAGGCTCAGAAAAATGCTCCCAGCATCATCTTCATCGATGAGCTTGACGCCATCGCGCCTAAAAGAGAAGACGTGACTGGGGAAGTGGAAAGACGGGTTGTGGCTCAGCTTCTCGCTTTGATGGATGGACTTGCGGGAAGAGGATACCTCATTGTCATAGGCGCCACAAACAGACCTGAAGCTCTCGACCCGGCTTTGAGAAGACCTGGACGTTTTGACCGGGAAATAGAGATAGGCGTACCCGACAAAAAAGGACGATATGAAATACTGCAGATTCACACTAGGGGTATGCCCCTGACAGACGATGTTGATTTGGACAAGCTCGCCAAGATATCTCACGGTTACACGGGAGCAGACATGTCGGCTTTGAGCCGCGAAACTGCCATGAAAGCGTTGCGTAGATATCTGCCCGAAATAAACCTTGAAGAAGAGCGTATTCCCCCTAGCGTTCTGGAAAAACTGGAGGTTCGAATGGAAGACTTCCTAAACGGGTACCGGGAGATCACACCGACAGCCATGAGAGAAGTCTACATAGAAGTGCCTACTGTTCGCTGGACGGACATAGGCGGTTTGGAAGAGGTGAAAAAGGATCTTAAAGAGGTTGTGGAGTGGCCCTTCAAGAACCCAGAAGTTTTTGATCGAATGGGCATACGTCCGCCAAAGGGTATCCTGCTCTACGGGCCTCCTGGATGCGGTAAGACCTTGCTGGCTAGGGCAGTGGCCACAGAGAGTGAGGCTAATTTCATAACCATAAAGGGTCCTGAAATCTTTTCTAAGTGGGTAGGCGAATCAGAGAAGGCTATTCGAGAGGTTTTCCGGAAGGCAAGGATGGCTTCGCCATCTGTCATATTCTTTGACGAATTCGAATCTCTAGTTCCCGGAAGAGGCATGGGTTACGCCGACAGTGGAGTCACAGAGCGGGTCATCAGCCAACTTCTAACGGAGATGGATGGGCTCGTTTCTTTGGAGGATGTTGTCATTATCGCTGCAACAAACAGGCCCGACATGGTTGATCCTGCGATTCTTCGACCGGGAAGGTTCGACCGTTTGATCTACGTTCCAGAACCCGAAAAAGAGAGTAGGTTACTGATCTTCAAAATATACACCAAGAAAATGCCGCTGGCAAAAGATGTGGATCTGTCCCAGTTAGTTATCTTGACGAAAAAGTATTCTGGGGCGGATATTGAGGCACTTTGTAGAGAGGCTGGACTGAATGCCCTGCGGATGGACATAGATGCCAAGGAAGTTGATGCTAGTGACTTCAAGAAAGCCATGGAAAAGATTGGTCCATCTATAATGCCAAACATGGAGACGTGGTACAAGGGATTCATGAAGCATGTTCGTCAGTTGAAGAAGCCCACGACACCTGTGGCATAGTAACAATTCAGGAGTGCAAGATGGTATGATGAAAACTTGGAACCCCCATCCCCTCTATACGCAGATAAAGGAGTTTCTGAAGCGGAAGGGACCAATGACCGATGTTGAGTTGTATGATTTGGTGAAGGGGACTCATGAATGCGTAGGATTCAGCGAACTGAACAAGACTCTGATGAGGATGGAAATTAAAGGAAAAATATATGTGTCAACTCGCAGCAAAGGGAAAAGAAGAGTTGAATTAACCGAGCAAGGCTAAGAACTGCCCTCGAGCCTCTTCGTAGGTCAGCATTTAACCAGTATCTGGTGGTGCAGAACTTTGGGTGTAAATTTGAGAGTGTTGCTGCCTAAAACAAAGGTTGATTTTAAGAGCCTGAGCGGAAAGTCTGTAGCCATTGACGCATATAATGCCCTTTACCAGTTTCTAGCAATTATCCGCCAGCCAGACGGAACACCATTAAAAGATCGGTCCGGCAGGATAACAAGTCATCTTAGTGGGTTGTTTTATCGAACCGCTAAACTAGTTGAGATTGGAGTCAAGGTTGCTTATGTTTTTGATGGGGTTCCGTCTGCTCTCAAAGAGGTGGAGCTTAAACGCCGAGCCAAAGTCAAGGCGGAGGCTATCGTTAAGTATGAAAGAGCCATACGAGAAGGAAAAGTGGAGAAGGCTCGAAGCTATGCCCAGATGACTTCTAAGCTGAAGGACTACATGCCCGCGGACTCAAAGCGGCTTCTCACCGAATTGGGTGTGCCATGGATTCAAGCACCATCTGAGGGCGAAGCACAAGCTGCCTACCTAACAATGAAGGGTGACACTAACTACTGTGGCAGCCAGGACTACGATAGCCTCCTCTTCGGCGCAACCGTCCTTGTGAGAAACGTGACTATGAGCGGTAGACGGAAGATTCCAAGAAAGAATGTTTACGTTGAAGTTGTGCCGGAAATTATGAAACTAGACCATGTTCTTGAAGCGTTGGAAATCACTCGTGAACAACTTATAGATGTCGCCATTTTGGTGGGAACAGACTTCAACCCTGAAGGCGTGAAGGGTGTAGGACCAAAAACTGCTCTAAAACTGATAAAAAAGCATGGAAGCATCGAAGAGGCTATGCCTTCGTTACAAGATGCAGAGTTTCCTGTTGAACCTAAACGAATTCGAGAAATCTTTCTAAACCCAAAAGTTACGGACAATTATAAGCTGGAGTGGAAAGCGCCCAACATCGATGGTGTGGTAGATTTTCTTTGTCGCGAGAAAGACTTTTCCAAAGAGCGGGTACGTAAAACCCTCAAAAGAATGATTGAAGGAATAAAAGAGGCTAAAAGCAAAACAACTCTCGAAACATGGTTCGGCTAGTGTCCATTACGGTTCGAAGCCGTGCTTGCCAATTAATGGTACGAACGATACTCCTCCCAAGTTTTCTTCAATAATTTTTTTGTCCTTTTTTCTGATTCTAACCAATGTTTGGTAGAACTGGGCGCCGCCAACAGGAACAAGAAGAACTCCTCCATCTTTTAGTTGTTCAACTAACGGTTTGGGCACCTTTGGACCAGCTGCTGCAACAAAAATTCGGTCATACGGTGCTTTTTCTGGATAACCTACTGTTCCATCGCTATGAATTAATGTAACTCGGTCTTGGTATCCTGTGTTTTCAATGTTATTTTTGGCGAACGCAGCCAACTCAGGTATTCTTTCTATTGTATAGACGTGCCCCCACTTTTCCTTAGGCACGTCCGAAGGAGCCACTATTTCTGCTATGGTGGCGGCGTGCCAGCCTGAACCTCCACCTACTTCTAGCACTTTGTGTCCGACTTCTAGTTCAAGGGCTTCGTCCATTATGGATACCATGTTTCGCCCAGTTAACCGCACCGTGTCAACTGAGAGGCGCCGAAGCCGTTTGCCCTGAACCTATTGGAAGCGGACAATCCATAGTCGCATTGGCTTTCACGTTTTCAGGAAGAAATGGTTCCCGAGGAACCTGACGTAACGCTCTAATCACATTAGGCGACCGAAGAACACCACCTCTAACCAGCTTTTGAATCAAACCTTCCCAAGATTGCCGACTCATACTACACCCTATCTAATATGAGTAAACGTGAGCCTTAAAATTTAACCCCAAACGCTTGTTCGTGTTTCATGTTTGCTGGGAGTTAAGCGTAGGGCATCAAAGAATTGGTAGAAGCGTATCATATTCGAAAAGTACAATAATCCGCCTTTTTATTTCATTTTTTGAATGCAAAGTATTATTTGCTTTTAGTAATAAATTGTAATTTGGTTATAATGCCAAAACATAAACCAATTCAGGAACTAGTTGGATACACTAAAAAATTAAGAAATATAATCAAAGAATGTGACAACACAAACTACAGCAGAAATCAGGACTATTTGAGAAGACGTGATAAGGCTCTTATTCTAGCGGTATTTCTGACTGGTGGATATTTAGAAAAAGTGTTGGAGTTAAAAAAAAGTAATTTTGTTTTTGACGATAAGAAAAGAAAAGGAACGGAAGCTTTCTATATTAAAAAAATGGGCGTTGCTAGGAATAGGGATAAAGGTAATACTTTTAGAAAAGTTCCTATATATGATAACGATCCTTTTGTAGATTTATTAAAAGATTGGGTAAATGAAATTCCTGATGAAGACTCTTACCTTTTTTTATCACCTAATAAAGTGAAAGGGATTGTTGAACATCTTAAGACAAGAACGGCATGGAAAATAATTAGTGAAATAACAGAACGTGCGGTAGATTCTTCGTTAACTCCAATGGACTTACGGATTCTAAGAATGCTTTACTTAATTCAGGAAAAAGAATTTACACACCTACAGGTTCAGCGGCACTTTAAGATGAAAGTAATTCCAAAATTTTTAAGGGAACATAAAGTAAAACCGAGAACCATCAATGATGCTTTTAGAGAAATGAAGATAAGTGCCAGACATTTTAAATTGAATAATGATTGGTTTTCAATAACTTGTGCATTGCAACTGCAAGAAGTTGTAGTAACTCTGGTTGCAACGGAAAAAAGGATTAAATTAGACCGAAAAACTGTTGAAAGGGTGCTAAACAAAAAATTGAAATCAGGTTATGTGCCGTTTGGCGACAAGTATGATGCTTTTGATAAAATAATTGAGGAAAAATATGGAATTATTATGCCTCAACTTACCAAGACTTTACGAACAGTTAGAACCGATGTTCTTCATCGTGGAAAAACGCCACAACCAGAAGAAGTAGAAAGCATAATTGTGTTTACAAAAGGTCTACTTGATAAATTGAAAGCCATAAAATGAAATATACTCCATATTATGAGACTAGTAGCGGTTCATTCTTGAAAACAGTGGTTTTTCTGAAAATCCAAGCAAGAATGAAATAGTGTGTTGTTCACTCTAATTCATTCACACTTTTGTTACACCTATTAGTAGTCTAATAGAGGTTCATTGTTGAAAACTATCTTTTTTCTGGAATTGCAAGCACCACAAAAGTTTGTTGCCCAGAATTCACACGCACATTAGTATAATACGAATAGAACTAGGTTTTTTGGATAGTTTTTATACTTTGTTTTCCTTTTGGGTATGAGTTGTTGTCACTTTCGTGAGGTAAATCTGATGAACGTAAAATGTTTCAAGGTTGGCTACTTATCCACTAACTGTTACGTTGTAAGCTGTGAAGAAACCAAACAAGCAGCTGTTATTGACCCTGGACTAGAAAGCGAAGCAGAAGCTAAACAGATTCTGGATTACATAAAACAGAACGGCTTTCACATCAAATACATAATCAACACTCATGGTCACCCTGATCACATATCCGGAAACGCCGTCATGAAAGAGGCAACAGGTGCATCCATTCTGATTCATGAAAACAGTAAGGGACGCGCAAATGCAGATCAAAAGCTCTGCGACGGAGACGTAATACACGTGGGTAATTTTAAGCTGGTGGTTCTACACACTCCGGGGCATACAAAGAGTGGCATATGCCTCTTAGGCGATAACGTTGTTTTCACGGGAGACACCCTGTTCGCAGGTTCTATAGGACGAACAGACTTTCCTGGCGGATCATTCAATGAGCTAATGCGGTCAATAAAAACCAAACTTTTGCCTCTGCCCGACAGATTCAAAGTGTATCCTGGGCACGAGTCTTTCACTACCATAGGCGACGAAAAGAAACATAATCCTTTCCTGCAGACGTAACCAACATGCCCGAGGAACAGCCCATGGAGATTAAGCTGAACAGGTCAACGGTTCCATTCAGCTTAGAACATACATTAGATTGTGGTCAACTTTTTCGATGGAAAAAACTGGGCGATTGGTGGTATGGCGTCGTTACGGATCGTGTGATTAAGATAAAACAGAGCAACGAAAGGCTGTTGTTTCACTTTTTTCCAGAAATCCCTAATCAAGGCTTTATCGAGAACTACCTGAGATTGGACGACAACTTGCCCTCTATCATATCTGAGATAGGCAAAGACGAGCATATACGAAGGGCGATCAAACTTTTCTTTGGACTGAGACTAAGCCGACAAGAGCCGTGGGAATGCCTCATCTCATACATCTGCGCAACATACAAGAGCATCCCAGCCATCAAAAAAATGATCAATAACATCTCCCAACGATTCGGAAAAAAGTTAACCTTTGACGGCTACGATTTCTACACATTTCCAAAGCCAACGGAACTAGCCCAAATCAGCCCCAAAGACCTGCGAAGCTGCGGTTTAGGGTTTAGGGCTGAACGAGTTTTGGAGACCACAAAAATAGTTGACAGCGGAGAAGTGTCTCTAGAAGCTTTGAAGCACTTGGATTACGTGGATGCCAAGCGAGAGCTTTTGGTTTTGCCGGGGGTGGGACAGAAAGTTGCTGACTGTGTTCTTTTGTTCTCTTTAGAGAAACTTGAAGCCTTTCCTATAGATGTATGGATGAAACGGGTAGCCACAAAACTGTATGCAAGCCACTTCGACTCTTCGTTCGTCAAAAGAGTTTCCAGCAAAGGCTCGATCACCCCAAAAGAGTATGCGACAATCGGCTCATTCGGAAGAGAATACTTTGGAAGATACGCTGGTTACGCGCAGGAATACCTTTTCCATCTACTGCGAACCCAACAGGAGCACTAACTATCTTTCAGTTTTTATCCTTTTACAACTCCCATTGGAACCAACCGGGCAACACGGGTTGCGATTCCAACCTTATCGCTTACATCCACTACTCGGTCCACGTTCTTGTATGCTAAATCAGCCTCTTCAGCCAAAACAACAGAACTGGCTGCTCTAACAACGATTCCTCGACCCGCCAAAGCCTGTTTCACGTCTCCTCCCCAGAACCTCCGTTTCGCAGCCGATCTGCTCATCATGCGTCCAGCTCCGTGAGCAGTGGAACCAAAAGAAACCTCCATAGCCTTAGCCGTTCCCGCCAGCAGCCACGAGCTTGTACCCATGCTTCCAGGAATGATAACCGGTTGCCCCACAGATCGGTAGTCAGCTGGGATGTCCCTGTGTTCTGGCGGAAATGATCGTGTTGCCCCTTTCCTGTGAGTCCAAACTTTTGTTCGTTTCCCATCTATAGTGTGTTCTTCAATCTTTGCGATGTTATGTGCAACATCGTAAACCAAGTCCAAACCAAAATCTTCCGCTGACCTCTTGAGAACCTCCTCGAAGCTCTGGCGAACCCAATGAGTGATGACTTGACGATTAACAAAAGCATAGTTGACGGCGCATGCCATGGCTTGGTAATAGTCTTGTGCTTCGTTGCTTGTTGCTGGTGCGCAGGCGAGTTCACGGTCAGGTATGGAAATGTTGTATTTTTGGACTGCCCGTTCCATGACACGGAGATAGTCCGAGCAGGTTTGATGTCCAAATCCGCGGGAACCACAGTGAATCAAAACCGTAACTTGCCCCTCATGAGTGACGCCGAATGTTTTAGCTACTTTTTTGTCGTAGATTTTGTCAACTTTTCCAATTTCTAAAAAGTGGTTTCCTGAGCCGAGGGTTCCGCTTTGAGGAAGACCCCTTTGCTTCGCTCTGGACGAAACCTTGTCAGGGTTAGCGCCCTCCATACATCCCTCTTCTTCACAGTGCTTGATGTCTTCAGGTCGCCCCAGCCCTTTCTCTACTGCCCATGATACGCCTTCCGTAATAAGCTGTTCAAGTTCATGTATTGTCAGGCTGAAATCTTTTCGTCGGCTGCCAAGTCCGCTGGGAACATTCTTGAATATGGCGTTAGTGAGAGCGGCAAGGTATGGTCTAACATCACTTTCAGAAAGATTTGTTGTTAATAGACGGACCCCACAGTTGATGTCATAGCCCACTCCCCCTGGGCTTATAACCCCTTCTTCATAGTCTGTAGCTGCGACGCCGCCTATCGGAAAACCGTATCCTTCGTGACCGTCAGGTAATGTGATTGCGTACTTGTAAATGCCTGGTAGGTGGGCAACGTTGGCACACTGATTGAGTGTTCGATCCAGTTTTATTTTTTGTATGAGTTGCTCGTCGGCAAAGATCATTCCGGGAACGCGCATTCCTGACTTGTAACTTGTGGGTATTTGCCAGCGGTAAGCATCAATTTTTTCGATGGGAACCGATGGTGCCCGTTCTCGGAATCTTCTTTGCCTGCTCATAGAACCACCTTTAGGTAAAGAGTTGCAGTGGGGAACTTATAAATTATGAGTGGCAGGTCGTGTGTTATATTGCATTTAATTTCTAACTTTTGATGTATCAGATTTTTGTGTTTTGAGACGTTACTCCCTAAATATATAAACCACAATCTTTAAGAACCGCTTCTAGTCAATGACCATGTTAATCGGATGTAGATAAAATGTCAGGTGAAGAACCATCTGAAAGTGAAGAGCTGGTAAAAGTAGAAACGTTGACCCCAAATTCGAGAGGCGTCAACACAATTGTGAAAGTAGTTTCTAAGGGTGAAGTCAGGAGCGTCACGGGACGAGATTATTCTGTACGTAGAGTTGCAGATGCTTTGGTTGGCGACGAGACTGGATGTATATACATGACCCTTTGGGATGACAAAATAGACGCAATAAACGAAGAAGCCACACTGAGCATCACTAACGGTTACATAAACCTCTTCAGAGGAAACATGCGCATAAACATAGGAAAATACGGCAGTTACGAGCTAGTAGAAGATTCGCCAATCACTGAAGTCAACACAGAGAACAACCTTTCCGACAAGCGATACGAACAAGAGAGAAGATTCAACAGAGGCGGCTATGGCGGACGAGGCGGCGGCGGATACGGCGGCAGCGGTGGCGGACGAAGCGGCGGATACCAGCGAAGAAGATACTAAAACCCTTTTTCCATTTTCTTTTTTCAGTTACCGTTTTGGTAGTTACAATTAGGTTCTCTCAGAAAGTCAATAACTTTGGGATCTACCCTTTTTTTATTTAATTAGTGTTACCTAAGTTTTACTTAGTTTCAATTAAATCTAATCTAGTCTTCTTTTCAAAAACAAACGGTAAATAGAGTTTATTTTTTAATCTAAGCCTTCTAATTATTCAGGCGGCGACCAATTCTCTGAAGGTTCTTCAGATGCTATAGTTCACGCGGTGAATTTGCTCATCTTGTTTGCCATAGCTAGCTAGCACGTACCGCTTGAGGAACCACGCTGAAGGCTTACCAACACGCGCGCAACTCAGCCAAGCTGCTACATTATTTTATTATTGATTGTACTCTGCCGACTTTGCCGTCTGTAAGTCGTACCTTGATTCCGTGGGGATGAGTTGAGCTATTGGTGATGATATCCTTGACGATACCCTCGGTTAATTTACCGCTCCGCTGGTGCTGCTTCAAGACGATTTCTACGCGGATGCCCGGCTTGATTTGGCTCCTCTGCTGATTAGGTTGCATTTCCAGTCATACGTGCTTCACTGCTTATAGCTCGTTCGCACGAACACATATGATTCAAACTATGGTTGCCCTAGGTAACCATTTCAGAATTTAATTTCTTAAACCACACATCTTTTTTTAGGCGAACAACATCAGCAGGAACGAAGCCCAACACATAGTAACTGTATCCTTGAATGATTTCTCCTTTTAGGGTTGTTTGTTGTGTTTTTGGGTTTGAGTTATGCTTAGTCTCTATCAAGTCGGTGAGTAGATGTCCGTGAAGTCTTCAGATATTCTCTTCTTTTTCGGCAATGTGTACAAAAATCTTCAATTGATGGAAAACCTGTTTCAGAACTCTTACAAAGAGCGGTAACGTTAATCTATGTATTTAAAATTGATGTTGAATTTAATAATAGTTTAATGCGCTCTTTTACTTAATGTAACGCTTTGTTGAATAAGCCTGTTCGTTGGCTATTTTGTTGATTTGACATTTTCTGCAGTCGTCTTCGCAGTTTTCACAAAATATTTCAGCGAGTTCGCTGATTTGAGGATTCATTCTTCTTGCGCCAAAAGAAATGATGTTCCCGCAATGATTGCAGTAAAAAGCTGTGAACTGCATGCCCTTGGATTTCGGTCTGAACGGGCTAAAACGACCGCATTTCATGCATTTGGCGAACTTGAGTTTCTTGCGCTTCTTTCCATGTATGACGTCAATTACTGCTTCGAACATGTTATAAACGTCGCTCTGTCCAGACCCGAGATCCAAATGGGCTTCCCTCTCCTTTGAACAACTAAAAAGGGGGATGCAATTAATTTAAGACAAACTGCGAGAGCCGACATGTTTATGATTTAGGAATATTTTTGTTCACGGATAAAGTGCTGCTGTTTTTGGGCTAATCAAGTTGTCGTTTCTGTTGTTCGTTTTCGGGTTTTTTGAATAGTTGATAAAGTTGTCCAAAACAGAAAGAGAGCGTTCTGAAGAAGTCAATTAAGGGGTATGTGACAACTCTGGCGAGTTTTTTGTTTTGCACTGCCCTGTATGTGTAGACTGTCGACAATATAATTAGGGGCAAGCCAGTGAATCCGAATAGTAGCCATGGGAAAATGCTGGAACTTGACGTAAGGGTTAGGACCGTTAGCGATCCAACTATTAACAGCCAACTTATGAATCCCATTAGGCCCAGAAATGACCATTTAGAAACGGAGTCCTTCAGCCTGTTCTGTTTAAGCACTATTCCGCTTCCTTTGCCGTACTGAAAGTTTTGTTTCAGAAATTCTCCAAGTGTTGATCGATGTTTGTGCCAGACAGAAACTTCGGGGTCCAGAACCATCTTGTAGCCTGCTCTGCAGACTCTATCGGCAAATTCGACTTCGTCGAAGCCATACTGGATTTGCTCGTCAAAATATCCGACTTCTTCTGCTATTTTTCGTCTGAAAGCCATGTTGCATCCTGCTGGATGGCGGAAGAAAGGCTTCACTTTTTCGAGTTCTTCACGTTTCGTGAAGAAGGGCATCAACCGTACTATGCTGTTGTCTGCGTATTGTGAAACGAAGTCGCCATTAAGGGCTTTTGCACTTCCGCCTACGCAGCTGACTTTTGGGTCTTTGAAGTTCTCGACGATTTTTGTTATCCAGTTGGGAGGCACTATGCAGTCGGAGTCTGTAAATACCACGATTTCGCCGTTGCTGCATTTTATCCCTGTGTTTCTTGCAACGTTTAGTCCTTTTCTTTTCTCAACAACCAGTTTCACGGGGTATTTTTTGACTATTTCACGAGTTTTGTCTGTGGAGTTTCCGTCAACTACAATCACCTCTACTTTGTTTCTGTCGTAGTCCAGCTTTTGGAGCGACTCTAGTAACTGCTGGATGGTCTGTTCTCCATTTCGAACAGGAACTACAATCGTGACTGAAAGGGGTGTTTTTGGATCTTCCATTAAAATCGCTTCTTTTGCCCGTTTGTAGAATCTACTTGACCCCATTTATTTTTTGCGCCAAAAAAGGCTTTAAGCTAGCCTAATCTTCTTTATGAGTCGAGAAAACGTGCTGGAACCTAAGTTAAAGCTTGGTTCAGTATGGTGGTAATTGTGTCTGGAAAGAGTGAGAGTTGTCCTTCCGTTTCGATTGTAATCGTTAACTTTAACGGGAGAGAGTTTTTGAGGCAGTGTTTACTCACTCTTTTGGATACAGATTATCCTAACTATGAAGTTGTGGTTGTTGATAACGCTTCGACAGATGGGAGTTTTGCGGAGATAGAGCTGTCTTTCGGTTCGGATTCTCGTATAAAACTTGTTAGGAATAGTGAGAATGTGGGACATTCTGAGGGCTGCAACATCGGGGCGAGAATTGCTAACGGGCGATACATTGTTTTTTTGGATAGCGACACAGAATTCAAGGCTGAGAATTGGCTCTGGGAACTGGTTAAAGTCATGGAGAACGATAGCACTGTCGGGTTAGCGCAGGCTAAATTGGTGTTGTCAGAAGACAAGAGTCGTTTAGATTGTGTTTGTGTGGCTGTTGACGCTTTAGGGACATGGGCTGCAAACTATGGCTCAAAAGAAGAGATGCTCGGAGAGAATTTCGAGATTTTGGCGGCGTCTTCAGGGTGTTGTATTATTCGAAGAGAGGTTTTCAATCAGGCTGGAGGCTTTGACGCTGATTATTTCATATATGATGATGACACTGACCTTTCTCTTCGTGCAAGGTTGCTGGGTTACCGGATACTTTTTGTTCCATCTGCTTCGGTGATTCATCGCGGCGGCGTCCTGAGGGGCGTAAGCGGAATGAGTCTTTATCATTCTTCCAAAAACCGGATGCGTACGGTGCTCAAAAATTATGAACTCAGGAACGTCTGGTGGCGTTTCTCGGTTTTGAGTTTTTTCACGTTTATGGTTTCTGTTGGCTTTTTTGCTGTGAAGAAACATGATGAGGCTAAAGCAACCATGAGGGGACTGATAAGTCCGATTAAAGATTTGCCGGAAATCTGGAAGAAGAGGCTCTTGTTTCAGTCTAAGAGGCGCGTAAGAGATTTCGAGCTTGTAAACAAGGGTTTGATAAGAAACGATTTTCGGTCAACACTGCAGGATTTCAAGATAAAACGGAAGTACATGATAGTAGAAGATGACTAATTCCGTGTTTGATGCTGTGCTTAAACGGTGCTTACCCGTTTGAACTTGCGTAATAAAAACATATAAGTAGTTCACAACTTTTTAGGTGATTGCCTTAGAGGTTGACGGAATGGTTGTGTCAGAGCAAGTGACCGCTGAACTAAAGTTTGTCGGTGCTGACTTTGAAAAGTGCACTGGTTGCAGAGTATGTGAGCTTGTTTGTGCATTAGAAAATGAGAAAGCTTTTGATCCTAAACTTTCCAGAATCAAAGTTTTACGTTTACATCAGCTTGTTAACATGCCTGTGGCGTGTAGGCTCTGCGAGGATGCTCCATGCGTTCGTGCATGCCCCAGAGATGCTTTGACGCAGTCTGAGGAAACAGGCGTAATTATGGTCGATGACACAAAATGTGACCTGTGTGGCTGGTGCCTCGAAAGCTGCAAGCACGGTGCCATATTCTTGAATCAACCCAAAAAGACGGTTATGATCTGTAACCTGTGCGAGGGGACGCCTCAATGTGTTGAATGGTGCCCCGAAGATGCCTTGAGTTTGATGACGCAAAAAGAATTTGACCAGAAAGCAAGAAAAGCTACAGTTAACAAGTTAATTCCAGAAACTTGGAGATGAGCAAACTATGGTTCTTAAGAAACTTGAGGAGTTAGGCTACAAGCCCAAGAAGAGCATCGAGAAAGAAGATACAAATGACGAGACTGCGGATATTTTGAAGAATATTGAGAGCAGCGAGGCGAAAAAGCAGATTTTGAATCTGCTGCTTGAGGCTCTTTCTGAGCATGACCCCAGAGAAATCCTCATCTACGGCATGTACGTCAAGAAATGCTTCGCTCCCGTCATTCGCTCCAAACATAAAGACAACATCGAAAAAACCATGGAACTACTAACCGAAGCCCTCGGCAAAAAATAACCCAACATAAAACTGTTTTACAAACGTAATTCTTGAGTACATTCGCAAGGCTATTCTCTTTGCTCCCATTCACCTGCCACAAGTTTACTATTCTAGCCTTTTTTCGATTCTGTGCACATCAGTCAAATGTTGTCATTTTTTGTTTTCAACCAATCGGCAAGAGTTACTTCGTTGGTGTTTCCTGACTTTTTCAGGCTTACAATGCCTCGTTCTGCCAAGCGTGCCAGTATTCTATGAACTTTGAGTCTGCTTAATCCAGCCTCTTGCCGAATATATTTCTGTAAATATTTTCCGTCATGGGTACTTAGAACTTCAAGAACCTTTTTTTCGTCAGGTTTCAAAGTCTTGTAGACCGCAGAATATGAATTGCTCAACTCGTTTGGAGAGAGCTTTGAGGCATTATAGTTCTTGTTTACTTGTGTCTCTGTTTTCATTTCGGGAAAAATAAAGAAGTAAACAGCACCGATCACACCGACAATTGCGATTCCAGCCAAACCTATAGGAATCAGCCAAAGTGATGATTGAGAAATCGTTCCGTTTGGAGGTATTCCACCCATGCACCACATTTCATTCGTCCAGTCTGTTTGTGATGAATTTGCGGTATAATTTGTAAGATATATGCTTGCGAGAGAAAGGGTGCTGAGTATACCAAACGAGATTACTAATAGAAGAATGAAAAAATCAAATTTTCGCATCTTTATCATGTTCACTCTATTTTTGGTATGATAAAAACCTTTCAGATGTGACTAAACATGTTTCCGTTTGTTGATTATTCAACATTAGATTAATATGAAAAAACTGTTTCAGTACTGTTTCATTATTGTTTCAGCTAACTCTCTTAAGAGACCATGAAGAATATTTCATATGTGATGAAGTTGTGTTTCACGTGTGGATTAGGTTGGTATCCTCTAATTGCGTTGTCTTCAGGTAATGGAAGACATGAGCATTATCACAATGAATACTCCCAAAGTGGAAGAGCATTGGAGATATTAAGAGAACGATACGCAAAAGGCGAAATTACTCGAGAACAATTCCTGGAAATAAGAAAAGAAATAGAATTAACTACGTTTCGTTAACTGGTTCTCAATAGAGATGTTGGATCACAATTTTTCATGAATGATAAAGCGGAGGTGAACAATTACATGATGTGGTTTGGATGGGGCTTCATGTTACTGTGGCCATTCTTTTTGGTGTTGATAGCAATAGCCATCTACTTTGTGCTCACTTCATCTTCTAGATGTACACATCACTCGCATTATCAGAAATCAAGCTATCACAATGAACGGGCAGTAGAGATTCTAAAGGAACGATACGCAAAGGGCGAAATTTCCAAAGAGCAATTCTTGCAGATGCGAAACGAGTTGGAATCTTGAATCAGAAGCGTTTGCACCCCTTTCTTTTTTTGTAATTCCGATTTGATGGATGGAAACAGTCTGTGATATGGATATACTGCAAAACAGTTGATGACCCCAAAACAGTTGGAGAATTCATTTGTAAAGCTAATGCGCCTCAAGAAGAAGACGAAAGGCGTTCATGGGTAATACAAGATGAAAACGAATCTGGAACGTACACCATTGGAGTTGCTTGCAGAGACTCGACGGCTGCCATGGTTTACCGAATTGGTCACTCTGTAGTTGTAATAGAAGTTGATGCCAATTGTGCACCTAATGTAATAGAGCCATTAATTGAAAAGTATGGCTTTGACAACGTAAAATGGTTGCTTGTTAACTAGTGAACTTTTTTGGTTAAGCGAAGCAGTTGAAGTTTTAGCTTTTTGGGTTAAAATATTGTTTCATTTTTGTGAAACAGTTTGTTTAGTCAACGTTCTTCCTTTTTTACTTACTAGAATTGCGTTAGTCACGGGCGTTCGTAGATTTTTGTTTGTTACCGGAAGTTAGTTGCTTCGTACAATTGGTTTATTGTCTGATGTGTCCTCTGCCTAGTATGAAGAATTTTGTTGTTGTTAGCTGCTGGACGCTCATTGGTCCTCTTGCGTGCAGTTTTTGGGTGCTGATTCCGATTTCTGCGCCTAGACCAAACTGGTTGCCGTCCGTGAAGCGTGTAGAAGCGTTCCAGTAAACGGCTGCAGCGTCTACCTCATTGATGAATTTTAGTGCCTTGTTAAAATCTGCCGTCAAAATCGATTCTGAGTGCTTGGTGCCATACCTGTTGATGTGAGCAATCGCTTCGTCTAAGCTTTCCACTACTTTTATGGCAATAATCAAGTCCAAATACTCCGTTCCCCAGTCCTCTTCAACGGCTGGCTTCAAGTTCGGAAGCAACTCCATGGTCTTTTCGCACGCTCTGACTTCGACTCCATTCAGGTTAAGAGCCGAAACCACGTTCGGCAAAAACTGTCTCGCAACATTCCTGTGAATCAGCAGTTTCTCTGCGGCGTTACATGTGCCGGGTCTCTGGCATTTAGCGTTTATCACAATATCCACAGCCCTAGTTAGGTCTGCGTCTTCTTCAACGTAGATGTGGCAGTTTCCTGTTCCTGTTTCTATTACTGGAACTGTTGATTTCTCTACCACTGTTTTGATGAGGTTGGCTCCTCCACGGGGAATCAGCACGTCTATGTATTCTCTCATTGTCATGAGCTTCTCTGCGTAACTTCTGTCTGTTACTGGAACAACCTGTATCGCGTCCTTCGTTAACTCCGTCTCTTCCAGTGCTGCTCGTAGTGCGTTTCCTATTGCCATGTTCGAGTTTATGGCATCTGAACCGCCCCTCAAAATTATTGCATTTCCAGATTTTATGCACAGTCCAGACGCTTCTGAAGTAACATCAGGTCTGGACTCGTAAATTATTCCAATCACGCCAAGCGGCACACGAAGCTGACCAATAATCAAGCCGTTAGGTCGGGTCCATGTCTTCACGATTTCGCCCACAGGATTAGGCAACTCCGCTATCTCCCGCAGGTTAGATGCCATGCTGTTTACTCGTTTTTTGTTTAGAATCAGCCTGTCAATTAGCGCTTCTTTTACGCCTTTAGCTCGGGCAGCCTCAACATCCTTCTGGTTTGCCTCCAAAATTTCTGCACAACATCTTTCAAGGGAGTTTGCCATGTTACATAATGCTCTATTTCTAACTTCAGCTGAAGCTTTGGCTAGTTGTGCCGAAGCAGTTTTTGCTTTTTTACAGATTTCTAAAATCATGATTTCTTCACTTCTTGATGCATATGTTTTTTCGGGCAACAGCCTCTTTACGGCGTATGTACCCTAGAGCATTTTTGATCTGATTTGTTTTTAAGCCTTTAATGATGTTGATTTCGTTGCTGTTATAGCTAGGATTGCCCTTCGCAAACTCGACACAATCCTGATCCACTAAACTAACAACGTCGCCCTCATTGAAGGTTCCCGTAATCTTAACCACACCCACAGGCAAAAGACTAGCACCCTGCAGTATCGCCTTTTTGGCTCCCTCGTTCACGAAGATTTGTCCCTTTACTGAGGCGCCGTAGGCAATCCACCGTTTTATCGAAGGTAATCGCTCATGCGGCTTGAAGAGAGTTCCTATCTGCTTTCCAGCAAGAATATCCATGATTACATTTTCTTTTTGGCTGTTAGCTATCACCAGGGGCACACCGCTGGATGTGGCGATTTCAGCGGCTTTGAGTTTTGTTTTCATGCCGCCTCTGCCTACTCGGCTTTTTCCTTCTACTTCGCATTTGATTTCGGGTGTGATCTGTTCAACTGTTTTGATCAGTTTTGCTCCCCGTTTTTTGGGGTTCATGGTGTATAAGCCGTCCACGTTAGACAAGATAATAACCAAGTTTGCTTCTAGGGCGTTAGCTACAAGAACTGACAGGATGTCGTTGTCGCTAAAGTTCACTTCGTAGCCTTTTGTTACGGGAACCAGCTCGTCTGTGGACGTCACGTCGTTCTCGTTAATTATTGGGACAATACCTAACTGCAGAACCAGCTCCAAAACGTTGCAGATGTGCAGGTAAGCGGCTCGGTTAGACAAATCCTCTGCGGTTAGCAGGATCTGGGCAACTTTTAGTTCATGTTTCCTGAAGAGTTCACGGTATGTGGACATGATTATGCTCTGTCCAGTCGCCGCTGAGACTTGCTGGAAGACTATGTCATTTGGTTTTGGGGGTATGCCCAGCTCGGCTATGCCTGCGGCTACGGCTCCGGAAGTCACAAAAACAATCTTGTTGCCCTGCTTTATTGCCGCGGCTACTTGATCAACCAGTCGGCGCATCAATTCTATATCAAGAGTTCCGTCGCTCTTGGTTAAACTTCCAGTTCCAACTTTCACCACAATCAGTTTTGAAGACATGTCCGCTCTTCTTTTCTTAAAGAAGCATTTCTCCTATAAGCCTTATCAAAGGGTAAGCATGTTCTGCTTTTCGCAGGAAAAAGCTTGTTTTCAACAATGAAGTATTATTAGTCTCCTACTATGCCTGTGATGCTGGGCGGTTTGTTTAGATTTGCCCTTCCAGTGTCAGCCATTTTTTTGTGGAGTTTATTTCATGCTTTGCATGATGGCGAATGAGTTGCCTTCGGGGTCGATGGCTAGTGCAATCCAGCATACGCCGGGAACTTCCTGTTTTGGTTGTGTTATGGTGCCTCCAAGCTGCTTGATTTTCTGGATGTACTCGTTAATGTCTTCAATTAAGATGTAATTGACTGGTTTAAGCTCGGGCTGATCCTTCTTGTACATTCCGCCATTTACTCCGGGTCTAACAGTCATGCCTTGTTCGTTCACAGGAACAGTTTCGATCATCCAGTAATCTATGGGTCCAGGGGCGCGATAGATTTTCCAGTTGAAGAGTTCTGAGTAGAACTTTTTCAGTTTCTCTACGTCTTCTGCGGGAATATCAAAATGAACAATTGTATGATCTACCATACTAAGCACCTACTAACCAAAATTGGCTGAGTAAAGATAAAAAGTTTTACAAACTAAGCGCCCGGTCGGTCCTGCCCTAAAAATATGTCCCAAAAGCGGAACCTTAAGTTAATCGAGACAGAAGTGAAGGACTGCAATGAGCAACTTAGCATCTTATTTGCCCTTGCCCAACTTTTTGAAATCGCCATTCAAGACAATCGGCTGCATCGCCTTTATCTCGACTGTGTAACTCATTTTCGGGATGGGATTTAGTAGATAGATCTTTCTGTGGAGATAATGTGCGAATCCCATCTCGATCAAAGATGATCCCCCCACGTAGCCAGCAATCCCATTTTTGTCATAGTTAAGAACCAGAATTGTGTCACTTTCTTGTATTTTTCTTAAGTGATCACTGATGATGTCTTTCTCAATGCATAATTCGATGTTTTGTCTTAGAGACGGATCTTTCATACACTCAATCGTGTCGATAGGTAGTATTGGCTTATGACCCATGTCGTCTAGTAATTTGCTTACCTCTAGCATTTTCTTAGCAAAAGAGTATGACTTGCTGGTCAGAGTCGGAGGGCCAAACGCAGGGCATAAAGTATTTGAAGATCCTAAATCCTACACTCACCATCACTTACCTTCTGGAACACGCAGATGTGATGTTCCTCTTCTTCTAGCTCCTGGGATGGTAATTAACATTGATAAGTTGCAGGAGGAGATTTCTGGCTGTAAAGTCGAATGTGACCGCCTAAGCATTGACCCTCAAGCAATGATAATTAACGACAAAGATATAGAGGCTGAAAAAAAAGAGCTCAAAAAAATTGCTTCTACATGTCAAGGAGTTGGACATGCTACAGCTCGAAAGATATTAAAGCGAGGAAACTACAGCGAGGAAATACAACGAAGAAAAAAAAATTTGAGATTGGCACAAGATGTGCCAGAGTTGAGACCCTACATTCGTCCGGCAATAGAAGTGTTGATGAAAGCTCTTGCAAAGAATGAACGAATTCTCATAGAGGGAACACAAGGAACTGGTCTGAGTCTCCATCATGGAAGTTATCCTTATGTGACTTCTAGAGACACAACAGTCACAGGTTGCTTATCTGAAGTAGGCATTCCTCCATCACTGTTGCGACGAATAGTAATGGTTTGCCGCACATATCCAATTAGAGTAGGAGGTCCATCTGGAAACATGTCTCAAGAAATCTCATGGGCTGAAATAAGCAGACGTTCAGGCAAATCTTATTATAAATTGCTAAAAACAGAAAAGGGTTCAACCACGCATCGCCGACGCCGAGTTGGAGAATTTGACTGGGAACTCCTAAGAAAGTCTGCTTTCATAAACGGAGCTACCGACATTGCTCTTACTTTCGTCGATTATCTTTCAAAGGAGAACGAGTCAGCCAGGCGATTCGATCAATTGACAAAAGAAACAATCGACCTAATTGAAGAAATAGAACAAGTGACAAAAGCAAGAGTGTCACTTATTGGAACAGGATTCAACCCTCGGAGCATAATAGACAGACGAAAATGGTGATTCCTGAGTGAATCCGATTGATATATACCGTCACTACCCTCAACTTTACCACATGGCAGAATCAGGCAGCTGGCCAAGTATCCGAAATCATGGTCTTCTTAGCACGTCTGCTCTCCTCGATTTGTTTGAAATAGAGGGCAAAGAACGACATGCAATAGAAACTCAATGCAGACCAGAAAGCATAACAATCCATCATCAAGTATATGGGTCCGCTGTCATTCGGGATCAAAAGCCCCTGCGTGAAAAAACATTGCAAAATCTCCTTGACGGGATGACGACTGCAGAGTATTATTTAATGCTTAATCAAAAAACGTTCTTCTGGACTTGAAGGGAAAGACTCGGAGGGCTTCTGAACGCAAGAGCATACCGAAAGCGGTCTCACAGCGTATTGACTGTAGACACGAAGACATTAGTGACTAATCATCAAGCCTCTATATGGCTTTCACATATTAATTCTGGAGCCTCTATTTATGGAGTTGGTAGAAGAGGACGTTACACATTCAAGCGGATTGATGAATATCCGTTTGAAGAGATGAGAAGGAAAAAGAAGGAAAAAGCGATAGTTGAATTAGCAGTGGACTATGCAGTCAAAGATATTTCAGAACTTGTTATCCGTGTAGAAGAATGGATAGGACAGACCCCTATTCGAACTATTTGGGAGAGGAAAGGTTAATGTTTTTTTTAACACTACAGAATCTCAAAAGCGGAAGGTTAATTTCCTTCATATCTGTTTATGCTGCATAATTCCTTTAATAGAGGAAAATGTTTCCTAATCCTGAATGATCAAGAGGCGCCAGATAGCAGATGCTGATTCGAGAAGTAATCTTGGAAAACTTCATGTCCTACGAATATGCGAGGATACCCTTCAAAAAGGGCGTCAACGTAGTCTGCGGTCCTAACGGCTCAGGCAAATCCTCTATACTCCTAGGAATCTCGGTGGCTCTTGGACAATCATATACTGAACGCTCCAAACGACTAAGCGACCTAATCAGATACGGAAAAGACGAAGCACGGGTCACCCTAGTTCTGGACAACTCCCCACGAGATGGACGAAGACCAGTTTCCAGAATAAAAAAGGACCAAATCTTTTTAACAAGAACTTTGAGGCGGGACGGAAAATACTGGTTCGAACTGCAAAACACCGCCGCAAACAAGGTAGAGGTTAATCGGCTTCTCGCCAAGTTTGAAGTTGACCCAGAAAACATGCTCATCATCATGCACCAGAACATGGTTAACCAATTCAGTGTGCTATCCTCTCAAGAAAAACTGAGAATGGTCGAAGCGGCAGTGGGTTTCGAATCTTACCGAAAAAATGTTTCAGCAGCCCAAAAAAAGCTGAGTCGCATCTTGAGCCAAGGAGACTCGGTTGGAAAGCTTCTGGAGTCAGCCCAGCAGACCCTCACCTACTGGCGAGAACAGTATGATCGTTATCAACAGAAGAAACAGCTTATCATAAAAAGACGGTTTCTTGAACGAGAGCTAGCATGGGCTGAAGTGTTGAAACAAGAAAATTTTGTCGCCAAACTGAAGGAACAGAACCAAGAGAGACAGAACCGAATCTCAAAAATCGAAAACGAGACCGAAACCATAAACGAGCAACTGGAAGCGCTCCAGAACAGACTTAAACAGGCTAGGGCGGCATGGAGGAGACACTTCGAAGACAGGCTTGCGCTGGAACGTGAACTGGCTAAACTTGAGTTAACCGCCTCAACAGCCGATCAAGCCTTGAAAGAGACAGAAACTTGGACCGGAGATCACCGTAACGATATGGAAAAAGTCTTAGACAACATCAAAACTCTTGAAACAGCTATCCGCGAAAAAACAAACCCCGTAGACCTAAGACCACAACTTAACGAAATCAAAGTAAGCTACTATGCTCTGGAAGACGCTTGGACACAACGCTTCAACTTGAGAAGCGCAAGCCTGAAAAAGTCTGTTGAAAGCTCTAATGAGCAACTCAAGAAATTAGGTCTCCAGATTTCAGACATCAAGGGTAATGCAGATTCTCTCGATCTTGAGATCGAAAGCATCACCAACGACGTAGTTGACCGCAAGATTAGCCTAGCCCTGTTACGGTATCAAAAGGAAAACCTCACAAAAACCATGAAGCGCTTAGACAAGGAGCTTCAACAAGCACTAGCCGGTCTTGACGAATACGTGAAACGGGCTGAGAATGTAGGGCAAAGACTTGTGCCCATGAAAAACACAATGGACATTCTGGAAGAGCTTCGGTTAACTGACGGGCACCTCGCTGCGTTGGCAGACGTTTCAGAAGACATAGAACGCATGTACGAATCCTACTCGAAACTGTATTTGGAACTCAAAGAGAAAGCCCGTTTGGTTGCAGAAAACCGCGAAAAAGCCCTAGAGGAAGTGAACGCAAGAATGGAAGCTTGGAGAAACATAATTCACAATCTTCTAGACCAAGTTAACGTCAAATACCGGAAGATTCTCTCCGAAGCCTACGCGGTTGGCGAAGTCAAGCTAACAAACGAGCAGGACCTTGAAGAGGCTGGTCTTGAAATTTTTGTGGGCTTCAAGGGAGGAAACCCGGTTCCTCTTAACGCTTATACGCAGAGTGGGGGCGAAAGAAGCATCGCAACCGTAACTTTTCTTCTAGCGTTGCAGCAGCATGTTCATTCTCCTTTCAGAGCCATTGACGAATATGACGTTCACATGGACCCAAAAAACAGGGAAATCATAGCAAACCTTCTGGTCTCCTCAGTTACAGGTTTAGATTCTCAATACTTGGCTATCACGCCCAGCCAGATTACATTCACCGGAAAGGGTGTTCACCTAATAACTGTCCAGAACGTGGAAGGAGCCTCACTCATCAAAGAGGTGACCTGATTGTCCACGAAAGAGAAAAAACTAAACAGTGAACGCATTCAACGCGTCATCGAATTATGCAACTCCGTTGACGAGCGAGGGGTAGATCCGTTTGCCGTGGACGTGGACGACATAATAGCAACGCTTCAAAAGTATTTCCATGAGTGGGAATCGTCGGAAGAACTGGCTCTGGATGCAGAGGCTGTTCAATGCCTCGCGTCAGTAATACAG
>SDBS01000695.1_pt1 | contig 33389 bp, 24 predicted proteins | sample 2277091 | NCBI WGS metagenome assembly SDBS01 (sample SAMN10404972, study PRJNA504765) | marine sediment metagenome | isolation source: marine sediment core GS10_PC15, 163 cmbsf | place: Arctic Ocean: Southern Knipovich Ridge | collected 2010 | reverse complement strand
GCGTGGGCTTTAAACCTGGCACTAAATATGACTTTTGAAATAGAAGAAGGGAATGTTACTCCTCATTTTTATCCCAAAGCAAAGTTTAAGTTTAATGTTGTTCCCAGGTACCTGACAAGTTATGTAGGAGTGGATGGGAATCTTAAGAGCCATTCTTACAGGGAGATAAGTAATGAAAATCCATTTCAAATACCGGGCTTGAACGTTAAAAGCACTGATCATAAACTCAATTTTTTCGGAGGTTTCCATGGTTCATTCAGCAGAAGATCTGCATGGCACCTGAGAGGCAGCTATTCCCTGATTGATCAAATGTACTTTTTTGTAAATGATACTGTAAGTGGCCTGGGAAATCAGTTTCACCTGGAATATGATGATGTTGAACTTGGAAGGATTCTTGGAGAGCTCAGTACTGCAATAGGCACATCAACAGAATTTAGAATAAAGGCAAATTATTATTTCTACGGACTTGCCAGGGAACTATATGCATGGCATAAACCAAATTTCGACCTTAGCGCCGGTGTTCGTTATAATCTGAGAGATAAGATTATTGTCGATCTTGATGCATTTTATATTGGTGAAAGGCATGCAAAATCTTATGATTTTGGAGTTCCTGTTGTTACTCTGAATGCTTTTATGGATTTAAATTTAAAACTTGAATACCGCTACACCCGTATCCTGTCAGCCTGGTTAAGATTGAATAATATTCTGGGCCGCAGGTATGAGATATGGAATCAGTATCCCGGCCAAAGCTTCTTTATACAGGCTGGATTTACCTACTCATTGTAATGTTCATTTCTTGTTTAAAAAAGCCTTATTTTACATGTACTTAAGAGCCTGAAAATCACTAAAATTTGGTATATTTGCACAGAAAAGTGGCTATAAATGGCCACGTATTGTAATATTCATATAATCAGCGACTTATATATACATGATCAAGAGTTGCACTAGCTTTCTTTTTTGATGTGGCAGAGAGATTTCTTCGGGGTATTTTCCACTTAAAAATTTATTATAGCATTGAAAGAATCTTACAGTATTGTATTGATTATTAATTTGAGAAAAATAAGGATTATAATATGAATAAATCTGAAAATAAGAAAGCAGGAAAAGAAGCCTATTTAGCCGAGAACATACAGGTTCTTGAGGGTCTTGAGGCAGTACGAAAAAGACCTGCAATGTTTATCGGAGATGTTAGTACGAGAGGTCTTCATCATCTGGTTTATGAAGTGGTGGATAATTCTATTGATGAAGCTCTGGTGGGTTACTGTAAGAATATTGAGGTGTTCATCAATGAAGATGGATCAATTACTGTGCGTGACGATGGTCGAGGTATTCCGATAGATATACATGAAAAGGAGGGGAAATCAGCTCTTGAAGTTGTAATGACTGTATTGCATGCCGGTGGAAAATTCGATAAAGACAGCTACAAGGTTTCAGGGGGCTTACATGGTGTTGGGGTTTCCTGCGTAAATGCACTTTCATCCAATTTGCTGGCAAAAGTGTACCGGAATGGAAATATTTATTCCCAGGAATATGAAAGAGGAAAACCTTTGTATGATGTAAAGAAAGTGGGAACAACCAAAATTACAGGAACAGAGATTATTTTCACTCCTGATAATATCATTTTTACTACTACGGACTATAATTTCGAGATATTGGCTGCCCGTTTAAGGGAACTGGCTTTCCTGAATAAGGGTATTTATCTGAAACTTACTGATAAAAGGCCCCAGAAAGATGATGAAAACGGAAATGGTGAAAATAATGGGAATGCTTATAGAATAGAAGAATTCTACTCAGAAAAGGGGTTGGTGGAATTTGTTGAGTTTCTTGATGCTGCACGTGAAAAATTGATTGAAAAAACCATTTCAATTGAGACTGAAAAAAATGGGGTTCCTGTGGAAATTGCAATGCAATACAATACTTCTTTCTCAGAGAATATTCATTCTTATGTAAATAATATTAATACAATTGAAGGAGGTACTCACCTGGCTGGTTTTAGGAGAGGCTTAACAAGGACCCTGAAATCTTATGCAGAGAAATCAGGAATGCTGGCCAAGTTGAAATTTGATATCTCCGGCGATGATTTCAGGGAAGGACTTACCGCCATTATTTCTGTAAAAGTAATGGAACCGCAATTTGAAGGACAAACAAAAACCAAGCTTGGAAATTCAGATGTAATGGGTTCTGTTGATCAGGCTGTGAGCGCCTCATTGAGTTATTATCTTGAAGAAAATCCAAAAGATGCCAAAATTATTGTGCAGAAGGTGATTCTGGCTGCTACGGCCAGGCATGCAGCAAAGAAAGCACGTGAACTGGTTCAAAGGAAAAACGTTCTGTCAGGATCCGGGTTGCCGGGGAAGCTGTCTGATTGTTCGGAACGAGACCCTGCATTGACAGAAATTTACCTGGTAGAGGGAGATTCTGCCGGCGGAACTGCAAAACAAGGCAGAGACCGTGAATTCCAGGCAATTCTACCACTTCGAGGCAAAATCCTGAATGTAGAAAAAGCCATGCAGCATAAGATATTTGAAAATGAGGAGATTAAAAATATTTTTAAAGCCCTGGGTGTAACCATCGGGACAGAAGAAGATAGCAAGGCCCTGAATCTTGAAAAACTGAGGTATCATAAAATTATTATTATGACAGATGCGGATGTGGACGGAAGCCATATCAGCACTCTCATTATGACTTTCTTTTTCAGGTATATGAATGATCTGATCAACAATGGTTACCTGTATATTGCAACCCCTCCTTTTTATCTTGTGAAAAAAGGAAAAACTCAGCATTATTGCTGGACGGAAGAAGAGAGAATAAAATATGTAAAAGAACTTGGAGGCGGGAAGGATAGTTCAGTAAGTATTCAAAGATATAAAGGTCTTGGTGAGATGAATGCTGATCAATTGTGGGAAACTACAATGAATCCGGAAAAAAGAACCCTTAGGCGGGTTACTATTGATAATGCTGTTGAAGCTGACAGGATATTCTCTATGCTTATGGGAGATGAGGTTCCACCGCGAAGAGAATTTATTGAGCAAAATGCCAAATATGCGAATATTGATGCATAATGTGAATAGTTGAATAGTTGAATAGTTGAATAGTTGAATGGTTGAATGGTTAATTAGAGCCTGACGAGTTCACGAACAAAGCGAATAATAATTGATGAACCCTGTGCAAAAGATATGCACAGGGCTTATTTTTTCCGGTTTTATCAAACAGGAAATACGCTGAATTAGCTGGAACAAGGGAAGAGAAACATTATGCAGCTATGGCTTCCTTGATTCTGCCTGATAGATAAATATGATCTTTAACTCAAAACTCAAAACTATATTTAATATCCATAAGCAGCCTTTTCTAAATCCCTTACCGATTTAAACTGAGTGGGCGGAGTGAGATACTTTGCCAGGAAATTATATATTTCCATCCTTATTTCCCTGGCTACTTTTGTATCCATCCTGTTAAATGAATGTCCTCCCGGTACATCCTGGTAAATTTTATATTCAAATTTTTTATTTTCTGCTTTCAGGCTTTTAATGAGATGTTCTACTTCCAGAACATTTACATCGGCATCATTGGTATTGGTATGTATCAACAGGGGTGTTTTTAATTTTGCAGCTTGCCAGGCGGGTGACCTGCGCTTGTACTCCTCAACATCGGCATAGGCGCTTTTTCCAATGTGGTAGTCTGCAGAATATAAATCCCGGTAAGACTGGGTTTTATAACCCATTCGTGCAATCAGGTCACTTACAGGCACACCGGCATAGGCCACTTTATAGTTTTCAGGATGATCAAAAATATTTAATAAAGCTATCAGTCCTCCATGGCTCCAACCCATTATTCCAACCCTGTTTTTATCTACAATATCATAATTTTCAAGCATGAAGGCACGACTGGCATCAACATCTTCAACCTCCAGACCACCATAATCAATCTTCCTGTAATGCGAAGCTCCATAGCCTGTTGATCCCCGAAACTCTGCAGCAATAACAATGTATTGCTGAGCCATCAATTCCCGTATAATATGAGTATAATAAGTACTGAAATTAGAATGAACCCCTCCATGAGGAAAAACAAGGAGTGGATATTTTTTTGAAGGATCTATGTTTTTAGGGATAAATATATAGGACCAGAATTTAACCGGATTTCCGGCTCCTTGTGCTGTCGGGTTACTTTCTTTTCTCAAGGGAGGTCCTGTCATATAAATTTTGTCAATATTAGCTATATCCCCGACTTTATTATACCAGTAAATATCATCAATTGCCTTTTCAACCACATCCAGCCTGTGCCCTACGGATTCAAACCTTCGGCTGAGCCGGTTGTATAATTGTTCGAAGTCTGTTGAGCCTTCCTGGGCCTGTAGGTTCAAGCCGGTAAAAAAGAACAAAAATGTAAGAAGTGAAAGTAACTGTTTCATGATTTAAGTTTTAGGTATTAATATCAGTATTTTATTTTTTCATTGCAGATATAGTTCCGCTGAAAACATGTGTTGCCGGACCTTCCAGCCAGATATTTCTGTAGCCAGCAGCATTATCTGGTTCAAAACTTACTTTTAATCTGCCACCGGGAGCCTCTATTTCATACTCTTGTTTTCCGGCTTTACCAGATTCAAAATTCAAATGTACTGATATTGCGGCAGCAACACTGCCTGTTCCACAGGAAAATGTTTCATCCTCTACACCACGTTCGTAAGTTCTGATATGTACTGTTTTTTCTTTATATTCTACAAAATTTACGTTTACACCTGTGGGACTGAATTTTTTGTGAAAACGAATCCGGGAGCCCTTCTTACGAACATTGATTGCATTCAGCCCAGTTACAAACTCAACAATATGCGGAGAACCCGTATCAAGAAAATACCAATTCCCAATTATTTTACTTCCGGTAACATCTGACATCTTAAGCCGAACAGAATTTTCCATGACAAGGGCCTCATGGCTTCCATCAATAGCCTTGAAGAAGAGCTGCTTAAACCTTGAAAGTTTAAGCTTTTTTGCAAACGCTGCGGCACATCTTCCCCCGTTTCCACACATGGTGCCCTCCTTACCATCCGAGTTAAAATACTTCATTTCAAAGTCTAAGTCATCATGAGTTGAAATCAGAATTAAACCATCCGCTCCAATTCCAAAACGCCTGTCACATATATTCTTTATTTTCTGCTCATTTGTATCATCAAAAAGCAGATCCCGATTGTCAATCATGACAAAATCATTACCTGTGGCCTGGTATTTCGCAAACTGGAGATCCATTTTGGCAGTGTAGTTAAAAATTGTTAAATTAATAAATTAATGCAACATCCCGTAATACATAGCGTTCAAACCTATATATAAGCTTTGTCAGATGTAAAAAAAGGCATAGATTTTGAAGGGGCTTTGTGCTCTAACTTAAATTGTTTGAATACAAATTGAATGAACATGAAAATCAAAAATATTATTTTATACATTTTTATTGCTGTAATTGGCGGATTCGTTGCTTTATTTGCTTATGTGAACTTTGTAGATGATCAGGGTGTATATGTTGAGCAGAGAGTCGTAAATGACAGCCAATTTACAAATTTCGTAAACACGCCATTCACCGGATCATCACCAGTTGATTTTACAACTGTTGCTGAGCAAACTGTTAAAGGTGTAGTCCATGTAAAAACGGTTTCAGAATCCGAGACCGCTTATAATCCGTTTTATGAGTTTTTCTACGGAAACCGTGGCAGACCAAGGACAGTTATGGCCTTTGGATCTGGTGTTATTTTGAGCCAGGATGGTTATATTGTGACCAATAATCATGTTATTGAGGGAGCTGAGAATATTGAAATAATATTAGACGACAAACGAACCTTTACAGCTAAACTTATTGGCCTTGATCCTAATACTGATCTTGCTTTACTGAAAATAAAAGCAGAAGGATTAAGTCCTGTTCCTTATGGAAACTCTGATGAAGTTCGATTGGGACAATGGGTACTTGCTATTGGAAATCCTTTTAATTTAACATCCACAGTTACCGCCGGCATCATCAGTGCCAAGGGAAGAAGTATTGGTATTCTAGGTGGGAATTACAAGATTGAGTCTTTTCTTCAAACGGATGCTGCCTTGAATCACGGGAACAGCGGAGGAGCATTGGTAAATACAGACGGGGAGTTGATTGGAATTACTTCTGCCATAGTGTCAGCCACAGGGGAATATTCCGGAAATTCGTTTGCTATCCCTGTTGAAATAGTTAAGAAAGTAGTTGCCGACCTAAAAGAATACGGTCGTGTTCAAAGGGCTATTCTGGGGGTAAGTATCAATGATGTCACTGCTAAACTGGTAGAGGATAAAAATCTTGAAACCATTGAAGGGGTGTATATCAGCAGTGTTTCTGAGGGAGGCGCTGCCTCTGAAGCTGGTATAAAAGATGGCGATGTTGTTTTGTCTATAAATGGTGTAAATGTGAACACAGTTGCTGAATTGCAGGAAAGATTCTCAAGATATCGGCCTGGAGACCGAGTTCCGATTCTGATTAAAAGAAAAGGAAAAACGAAACAATATGATGTTGTTTTACGTAATCTTGAAGGCGGAACGGGAATTGTACGCAGCAGTGATTACGTGCTGGGTGGAAAGTTTGTAGCTATTACTGAGGCTGAAAAGAAAGAATTCAAACTTAGCAACGGATTGAAACTGAAAAGCCTTCGCGATGGCCGTTTATCAAGTATGGGCTTTAAACCTGGTTATATTATTGTGCGAATAAATAATAAAAAAATGAACCATATAGTGGATATAAGTAGAATTGAAGATACAGGAGAAGAAATTTATTCCATTGAGGGTGTAACCACTGATGGAATGCAGTTTAGCTATCGTTTCCATTGATTGGAATAATATAAATCATACATTGATTCGCTTTTTAATTTGAGTTGATTAATTTAAAGCCGTAACTTTGTATTAAAATTGAGGAAGAATAGATGAGACAATTAAAGATCACAAAGTCGATCACCAACAGGGAAAGTGCTTCATTAGATAAGTACCTGCAGGAAATTGGAAAAGAAGATTTGATCAACGTTGAAGAAGAAGTTGAACTTGCCCAGAGGATCAAAAAAGGCGACCATGAGGCCCTTGAGAAACTTACCCGGGCAAATCTGAGGTTTGTGGTATCTGTTGCAAAGCAATACCAGAATCAGGGTTTGACTCTTCCAGACCTGATCAATGAAGGAAACCTGGGATTGATCAAAGCTGGTGAGAAGTTTGATGAAACCCGTGGTTTTAAATTTATTTCCTATGCAGTATGGTGGATTCGTCAGTCCATATTGCAGGCTTTGGCTGAGCAATCAAGAATTGTGCGATTGCCCTTGAACCAGGTGGGATCCTTGAATAAAATAAACAAGGCTTTTTCCCGTTTTGAACAAGAGTTTGAACGTAAACCTACCCCGGAAGAACTGGCAGATGCCTTAGAGCTTCCCAGGGAGAAGGTTATAGATACGCTCAGGGTTTCAGGCAGGCATATTTCTGTGGATGCACCATTTGTTGACGGTGAAGATAACAGTCTCCTTGATGTCCTTCCCAATAACGATTCTCCAATAGCAGATAAAAACCTGCTGACTGAATCTCTTATCAGAGAAATTGAAAGAGCCCTTGCTACCCTCACGGAAAGGGAAAGGGAGATAATTAAGTGCTTCTTTGGTATTGGTGTCCAGGATATGACCCTGGAGGAAATAGGAGAAAAGTTTGGGTTGACACGAGAGCGTGTTCGACAGATCAAAGAAAAGGCGATTCGCAGGTTGAGGCATACATCACGCAGCAAGCTGTTGAAATCGTACCTGGGGTAATCCCCCGGAAAAATATTCTAATCGTGATGCATCCTGGTTCAGCCGGAATGCTTTTTTTATGAGCATAATAATGGACGGGTAGTACTATAGATCAACTTTCCTTGCCCTGCTTAGCTTAGTAAGAGGGGTGAGTTGATTGCGTTTCCAGGAAACGCATATAAAAGAGCGGCCTGGAGATCTCGCTCTAAAGGCAGTACTTCTAAAAGCAAAGCCTATTTTTTCTTTTCAAGAATTTTTTCGAGTTCATACATTTCATCCCGGTAACGGGCAGCTTCAATGAAGTCAAGGGATTGTGCTGCTTTTTCCATCAATATCTTTGTTTTGGCTATGGTCTTTTGAAGGGCTGAAACATCCATATATTGAACTACCGGATCAGCTGCAATACCTGGTTTGATGGGGTCTGAGTAGCCTTTTCCTTTAGTTCTCCCATGGAACTTTGACAGGATAGATTCTGATGATTTTACAATCTGGCGTGGAGTTATACCCATTTTTTCATTGTAGCGGAGTTGTTTTTCTCTTCTTCGGTTAGTTTCATTAATAGTTTTCTGCATCGAATTGGTAACAGTATCAGCATACATAATAACTTTTCCATTGATGTTCCTGGCAGCTCGCCCTGCAGTTTGGGTTAAAGATCTTTCCGAGCGCAAAAAGCCTTCTTTGTCAGCGTCAAGAATTGCAACCAATGAAACCTCAGGAAGATCAAGCCCCTCCCTTAATAAATTAATTCCTACAAGCACATCTATTGTTCCTTTTCTAAGATTATCAAGAATTTCTACCCTGTCCATGGTATCAATATCCGAATGAATATAACTGCATTTAATATCCAGTCTTAGCAGGTAGGCTGTTAGCTCTTCGGCCATCCTTTTGGTTAGTGTTGTGACCAATACACGTTCATTTTTTTCAATTCGTGTATGGATCTCTTCAAGAAGGTCATCAATTTGGTTCAGGCTGGGTTTTACATGAATGGATGGATCTATCAGGCCTGTTGGTCGAATTAGCTGTTCCACAATAATACCTTCACTTTTTTCAAGTTCATAGTCGGCTGGCGTGGCACTTAAATATATAACCTGTGATTGAAGAGCCTCAAATTCTTCAAATTTCAGTGGCCTGTTGTCCATTGCAGAAGGAAGTCTGAACCCATATTCAACAAGGGTTTGTTTTCTTGAATGGTCGCCTCCAAACATAGCCCTGACTTGAGGTATGCTCACATGACTTTCATCTATGATCATTAAAAAATCGTCAGGAAAATAATCCAATAAACAAAAAGGTCTGGTGCCTGGAGCCCTGCCATCAAAATACCTGGAATAATTTTCAATACCTGAACAATATCCGAGTTCTTTAATCATTTCAAGATCATACTTTACTTTTTGTTCTAATCTTTTCGCTTCATATTCTTTACCCTGGTCTATGAAGAATTGCACCTGTTTGATCATGTCATTTTCAATCTCAACCATGGCATTTTCAATCCTGGGTTTTGTGGTAATAAAGATATTGGCAGGAAATATCACTGCCTGCTCCAGTAACTCTTTGGTTTTTCCGGAAAAGGGATCAAAAGATTCAATTTCTTCTATTTCATCACCCCAGAAAACAATCCTGAGAGCCATGTCAGAATAAGCAAGGAAAATATCAACTGTATCGCCGCGAACGCGAAAGCTACCTCTTCTGAAATCAATTTCACTCCTTGAGTATAAACTATCCACCAATTTTCGCAAAAACACATTACGATTGATGATGTTTCCTTTTTTTAAGAGGATGGTGTTTTCATGAAAATCATCGGGATTTCCAATTCCATATAAGCAGGATACTGATGATACAACAAGTACATCTTTACGTCCTGAAAGCAGGGCGGAAGTAGTACTAAGTCTTAGTTTCTCAATCTCGTCATTGATAGAAAGGTCCTTTTCAATATAGGTATTCGTAGTTGGCAGATACGCTTCAGGCTGATAATAATCGTAGTAGGAAACAAAATACTCAACAAGATTGTCCGGAAAAAATTGTTTGAATTCTCCGAACACCTGGGCAGCCAGTGTTTTATTATGACTCAAAACCAGGGTGGGTTTTTGAACCTCCTCTATAAGGTTTGCTATGGTAAAGGTTTTCCCTGATCCGGTAACCCCAAGAAGGGTTTGATACCTGGTCCCGTTTACAATCCCTTCTGAAAGCTGCTGAATAGCTTCAGGTTGATCTCCCGTAGCTTTAAAATCTGAAACAAGTTTAAATTTCATTCTGGCCTTTTCTTGAATTTACTTTCTTCTAAGAACAACATATACAGGGAGGTGATCACTTATTCCTCCAAAATATGTATCACCTCCATATGTCTTGTTGGGAGTCCAGGTTCCGGCTTTTGAATTATTATAAAGCATCCATTCTTCATTAAAAATTTTACCTCCCTCGAAATCAGTGAAATATCCGTATTTTTTGTTCAGTAAAGACTGTGATATGATGATCTGGTCCAGCATATTCCATGAGCCATTGTAATGATAGGTCCCCAGGTCATTCATATTATGCATGTCATACATCAGGTTGTACAGGTCTCTCTGATTTCTGTTTTTTCTTTTGTTATTGGCCTGTAAAATCTGGTGAACACTTCTGTTTGTAGGTTCATCGTTGAAGTCTCCCATAATTATTATTTTCGCTTTTGGCTCAAAATTGAAAATCGAATCCACTACTTTCCTTAAAATAACTGCACTGTAGTTGCGTTTATTCTCTGTAAGCGAAACGCCCCCACTCCTTGATTTCCAATGGTTTACAAATATATACAGGTTCTCAGAATCATTTGTTTTTCCCCTTACCATGAGAATGTCACGAGTTAAGCTGGTATCTCTTGGAAAGTTTATAGGAATGCTTCTATGGAATTCAACTTTAAAAAGATCCTTACGGTAGAGCAATGCTACATCAATTCCCCTTTTGTCAGGACTGTTGTAATGAACAATCCCATAATTGCCCTTGCTCAGATTCTTGGTATTGATCAAGTCAGTCAAAACCTTCATATTCTCCACTTCGGCCAGGCCAATGATTCCTGGAAGTTCTTTTTTCCCAATGGAAGACAATACTTTTGAAATATCTTCAGCTTTTTTAAGATACTTTTCTTTGTCCCATTTTTTTTCGCTTCCCGGTGTAAAGTCTTCGTCCTGAATGAAAGGATCATCCTCATAATCAAATAGGTTTTCGGTATTGTAAAAAACAATAGTAAGATTCTTGTTCCTGCTCTGTTTTAATTCTGTTTTTTGTGCAGAAATATTCAATCCAATAATCAGAGCCGGAATAAGAATAAGTAGTGTTTTCATCAATATTTGATTATGTGTTTGAGACACAAAATTAATTTTTTTTGAACAAAAAGAATTTTTCTGTCCCCTTTTGGTATCATTTTTTTTTCAGATACCTGTTTTTCCCCAAACTGAACTTTAATATGTTCAATAACATTTGTCCGGAAATGATTAATAGTCTTTAATTTGAAAGTATAAGATCATATCTTTCTGTTCTATTTTGGGGGATATCTCTATACAGTCTTTTATGACTCAGCCAATTTTCCTATATTTAGGTAATAATATTTCCAACTTATCAGATCAGAACTCCCGGATTTATAATAGTTTGAATTACACTCTAATTGATAGAAATAATGGCACAGTATAAATTAATTAACATCGAAGTAAGGGAAGGGATTTGTATTTTAAAGATCAACCGGCCGGAGGCTTTAAATGCCTTAAATTCAGGCGTTTTTAAAGAGATGAAAGCTTTCCTGAACAATCTGGAAGGAGACAAAAATATTCGGGCCCTAATTATTACCGGCGAAGGAAAAGCCTTTGTTGCCGGAGCGGATATTGCTGAAATGGTAAATATGAATTCCAAAGAAGCGGAACAATTTTCACGTACAGGAAAAGATCTGTTTTCAAGCCTTGAAAATCTGGAAATTCCTGTTATTGCTGCTGTTAATGGCTTTGCCCTTGGAGGAGGTTGTGAATTGGCTATGGCATGTGATATCCGGATAGCAAGCGAATATGCAAAGTTCGGCCAACCGGAAGTAAGCCTGGGATTGATTCCGGGATATGCAGGATCTCAGCGTATGCCAAGATTGCTCGGGCTGGGAAATGCCTTGTATTATTTAATGACCGGTGATCAGATCAAGTCAGAAGAAGCACTGAGGATTGGTCTGGTACAAAAGCTGGTTGGGCATGAAAACCTGATTGATGAGGCCTTTGAACTGGCTAAAAAGATATCTTCTAAGGGGCCAAAAGCGGTTGGGAAGCTTAAGAGAACAGCCCGGTTGGGACTTGAAAAGGGGATGGCGGATGGTTCTGCATTGGAAACCACCGAGTTTGGCTCTTTGTTTGGAAATGAAGGAACCGAAGGTATGAAAGCCTTTCTTGAAAAGCGTAAACCAAATTGGAAATAATATAAACTTAATTCAAAATCATAATGGAGTATTCACAAAGATTATCAAAGGTATCGGTTCTTGGCGCAGCGGGTAAAATGGGAAGTGGAATTCTTTTACTTATGGCCCATGAATTATACTCACTCAGCCGTCAGTCAGATAACAGTAAATTGAATTTCAGGCTGAATGCAATTGACATTTCAGAAGAGGGACTGAAAGGGATCATGAAATATGTAGAAAAACTTACTTTAAAGACAGCACAACGTAAACCAGATAATATCCGCAAGTTTTTTGACGATGACCTGGCTGAAGAAGAAATGATTCAGGCTTATGTAAAAGGAGTAATGGATATTATTCATCCCACAAGCGAATTGAGTGCTGCTTTTGATTCTACATTGATATTTGAAGCTGCAAGTGAAGATAAGGATTTGAAGATTAAGCTTTTATCAGAGATTGATAAAAATTCTACTGCAGATCCATGGTTTTTCACAAACACCTCCTCTATCCCTATTTCATATATTGATGAGAAAGCCGGCCTGGAAGGAAGAATACTGGGTTACCACTTTTATAATCCACCGGCAGTTCAACGCCTTGTAGAGTTAATCACTACAGATGCCACCCTGCCCGGGTTAAAGGATACTGCCAGGAAAATGGCGGAAAGAATCAGAAAAATTATAGTTCCATCCAATGATATCGCTGGCTTTATTGGCAACGGACATTTTATGCGTGATGCCCTTTATGGAATTTCTGAGGTTAAAAAGCTTCAGGAGAAAATGAGTTTTGTGAATGCGGTATACGCTATGAATACTATTAGTCAGAAGTTCCTGATAAGACCTATGGGAATTTTTCAGTTATGTGATTATGTCGGACTTGATGTTGTTCAATTTATCATGAAAGTGATGGATCCTTACATTGAAGGAGAGAATATTCATAGTGATTTGCTTGATGATATGGTTACTGCAGGAGTAAAAGGGGGACAAAATCCGGATGGATCTCAAAAAAATGGATTTCTTAAATATGAAGAGGGCAGGATAACTGGTATTTATAATCTTAAATCCGGAACTTATGTGGATGTTATGTCTGTTAAATCAGAAGTGGATGAGTATCTTGGGGCCCTTCCTGATAACTACAAACCCTGGAAGGAAGTGGTAAAAGAAGATGAAAAAGAGAAGTTACTGGAACAGGTATTCCTGAAAATGAAGAATATGAAAACCCGCGGAGCTATTCTTGCAATTGCATACGGGAAAAATTCCAGACAAATAGGTCTCAACCTGGTTAAGAATGGTGTTGCAAATAGCGAGGATGATGTAAACAAAGTTTTGTTCACGGGTTTTTTCCATGCATATGGACCAGTCAATGATTATTTTAATTGAAACTGTGTGCGCCGGGTAGTATGAGAGTTGAGAAATTTAAATTGGAGATGGGGCGAGAAGATGAGCAATGAGAATTGAGAGATGAGTGAAGAAGAGAAATAGAGTAAGAACAATAGAATCTTGTACTTCTGTCATTCCGAATTTATTTCGGAATCTGATTTTGAATTATTTACAGATACTGAAACAGGTTCAGGATGACGAAAACGTGAATTTTCACACAGCCCCGGAACCTTGTGGAATTAGATAGAGTAATAAGTATAGCTACGGCACGGGTGGTAGAATAGTAATAATTTGCTAATCCTGACCCCATGGGTTGGGTTTTAAAAAATATAGATATGAATTTTGAATTTACTGAAGAGCAGGAGATGATACGTCAGGCTGCCAGGGATTATGCTCAACGCGAGTTAATAAAGGATGTTCTTGAAAGAGATGAAAAGGCAGAATTTCCTGAACAACATATTAAGAAGCTTGCAGAATTGGGGTTTATGGGAATGATGGTTGATCCAAAATATGACGGTGGAGGAATGGATACCGTTTCCTACGTTCTGGCTATTGAGGAAATTTCAAAAGTAGATGCTTCGGTAGGGGTTATTATATCTATAAATAATTCGCTTGTAAACTGGCCACTTGAATATTATGGTACTGAAGAACTGAAGGAGAAGTATTTAAAACCTTCTGCAAGAGGAGAGAGATTCGGAGCTTTTCTTTTGTCAGAACCCGAGGCAGGGTCAGATGCCACTATGCAAAGAACTACTGCCATACCAGATGGAGACCATTATATTCTCAACGGTGTTAAAAACTGGATATCTTCTGCCAACTCTGCTTCAATATACCTGGTTATTGCTCAGACCAAACCCGAGTTAAGACACAAGGGAATAAATGCCTTTATCATTGAAAAAGATACGCCTGGCATTAGCTTAGGCCCACATGAGGAAAAAATGGGGATGAGAAGTTCAGATACACATTCAGTAATGTTCACAGATGTACGGGTTCCAAAGAAAAACCGAATAGGAGAAGAGGGCATGGGTTTTAAAATAGCAATGAAAATACTGGATGGTGGACGACTGGGTATTGCTGCACAGGCCCTGGGAATTTCAGTTGGAGCCATGGAGAGGTCTGTCAAATATGCTAAAGAAAGAAAAACCTTCGGAACAGAAATTGCAAATCACCAGGCCATTGCTTTCAAGATCGCAGATATGGCAGTAATGATTGAAAATTCGAGAAACCTGTGCCTGAAAGCTGCATGCTTGAAAGATCAGGGGAAAGCTTTTGGCCTGGCCAGTGCAATGGCAAAACAATATGCCGCCGATTCTGCAATGTGGATTACCACAGAGGCTGTTCAGATACATGGTGGCTATGGATATGTTCGGGAATATCATGTGGAAAGGCTTATGCGTGAAGCAAAACTCACACAGATTTATGAAGGAACTTCTGAAATACAGAAAATTGTAATTTCGAGAAGCATTTTCAGGGAAAGGTAAGGTAGTGGGCCTATTGGCAGTAGGAAGAAAGAAAAAGGATGAATGTTGAGCGAAGAGGTGAAAGGCTCAGGGCTCAGGGCTCAGGGCGTAGGGTGAAGGGCAAAGGGCGAAGGTGTAGCCAGTACAAGTAAGAACCCCCTCCCCCTCGCAAACTCGGGTACTCCCCCTTGAAAGAAGAAAGGGGGAGAAAGGTTGAATAGAGGAAAATCTGAAATACAGAACTACGTAGTATACTACGTAGTAAAAAGTTCAGGAAAGAGGAAGTAGAGTAGGGAGGAAGAAAATCACAAAAAACAAATTATAAAAAACAAACAATGCCCAATACTCAAATCCCAATATCCAAACTGTGTAGCTACAGAGGTTTGTAATTTGAAAATTGAGATTTGGAATTTTAAATTGATTAATGTAATGACAAAAATTTATAAACCTGAAAATCACATACGTATTGTTACCGCAACCTCCTTGTTTGATGGTCATGATGCTGCGGTTAACATCATGCGCCGGATTATTCAATCTACGGGAGTTGAGGTTATTCACCTGGGACATAATCGATCTGTAAGCGAAATTGTAGATACTGCTATACAGGAAGATGTTCAGTCTATTGCTGTAACATCATACCAGGGAGGGCATATTGAGTTTTTTAAGTATATGTTTGACCTGTTGAAGGAAAAAGGCTATGGGCATGTTAAGATCTTTGGCGGAGGTGGCGGGGTTATTTTGCCTGATGAAATTATTGAACTGGAGAACTATGGCATCGAAAAGATATATTCACCTGACGATGGCAGGACCATGGGATTGCAGGGAATGATCAATGACCTGATTCAGAAATCTGACTTTCCCTTAAACAGTAAGCATACATTTAAGGCAGATGATCTGAGGCCTGATAATACTCATATTATCTCCAGGCTTCTTACTCTTGCCGACAACAATTCAAAAAAAATAATTCCTCTGATCAATAGCTTGAATCCTGGCTTGCCAGACGATATGGATAATTGTATAGAAAAAAAATCATTTGTACTTGGTGTTACAGGTACTGGTGGGGCAGGTAAATCTTCATTGCTGGATGAACTCATCAGGAGATTTAAAACTGCATACCCCCAAAACACCCTGGCCATACTTTCTGTTGACCCTACCAAAAGGAAAACCGGAGGAGCATTGCTGGGTGATAGAATAAGAATGAACTCTGTGTATTCTCCGAATATCTTTATGAGGTCGGTAGCAACAAGGCAGGCAAATCTATCTCTTTCCAGGTCCATTCAGGATATTCTTTGTATCATTAAATCCAGTGGTTTTGATCTGGTGATTATAGAAACTTCGGGAATCGGTCAGTCTGATACCGAAATTGTTGATCATTGTGATCTGTCCGTTTATGTGATGACTCCGGAATATGGTTCGGCAACCCAGTTGGAAAAGATTGATATGCTTGATTTTGCCGACCTTGTGGTCATTAACAAGTTTGATAAACGGGGGGCAAAGGATGCATTGAGGGATGTAAAGAAACAATACCAGAGAAATCATAAGCTCTTTGAAATTAAAACAAATGAAATGCCGGTATGGGGAACTGTTGCTTCCAATTTCAGGGATGCAGGGGTAGATATTTTCTTTAAGGAATTAATGAACCGGATTGAGCAAAAAACATCTGGTGTTTTTCATACCCCTTCATTAAAAGAAGTTCCACCTGTATCACAAAGGTTAAGCATTATTCCAGGGAAGAGGGTTAGGTATCTTTCAGAGATCTCAGATACGGTTCGGAATTACAATAAACAAGCCATAGAGCAATCAGGAATAGCAGATAGATTGTATGGCCTGAAACTAACACTTTCCCACTTAACAGATACGAATAAAGATACCCTGAAGATTCTGCACCGTGAGTATAAAAAGCTTGAGAAAACTCTTGACCCTGTAAATCTTTCAATTTTGAGATCATGGGATTCAAAGTTGAAGCTCTATAAAAATAGCAAGTTTAGCTATGAAGTAAGAGGTAAAACAATTGAAGTGGAAACTACCACAAAGAGTTTATCTCATCAAAAAATACCAAAGATATCTCTTCCGCGATACAGGGGCTGGGGAGATATATTGTTATGGAATTTAAAAGAAAATTTCCCGGGTGATTTTCCGTTTGCAGCCGGTGTATTTCCATTTAAACGAGAGAATGAAGATCCTACCAGGATGTTTGCAGGAGAAGGTGGTCCGGAACGAACGAACAAGAGATTCCATTATCTTTCATACGGGCAACCGGCCCAGCGATTATCCACAGCCTTCGATTCAGTAACCCTGTATGGAGCAGACCCGGAAACCAGGCTCGATATTTATGGTAAAATCGGGAATGCCGGTGTTTCTATAGCCTCTCTGGATGATGCCAAAAAATTATATTCCGGTTTCAATCTGATAAACCCTGCAACCTCAGTTTCGATGACCATCAACGGACCGGCTCCTATTATGGTAGGATTTTTTATGAATGTCGCCATTGATCAGCAGTGTGAGTTGTATATTAAGAATAAGGGCATGGAAGATCAGGTTAGGAAAAAGATACAGCAGATATATAAAAAGCAGGGCCTTCCTGTTCCCTCTTACAGGGTAGAATTACCAAAAGGAAATGATGGTCTTGGATTGATGCTTCTCGGAGTTACCGGTGACCAGGTTCTTTCTCAGGAAGTTTATAATAAGATCAAAAAGGATACCATCTCAAGGGTACGGGGAACAGTTCAGGCTGATATCCTGAAAGAAGATCAGGCACAGAATACCTGTATTTTCTCAATAGACTTTGCATTGAAATTAATGGGGGATGTACAGGAGTATTTTATAAAACACAAAGTCAGAAATTTTTACTCGGTTTCTATTTCAGGATATCATATTGCAGAAGCCGGAGCAAACCCAATTACCCAATTGGCACTCACTTTATCAAATGGATTTACCTATGTGGAATATTACCTGTCAAGGGGCATGAATATTGACGCTTTTGCAGCTAACTTTTCTTTCTTTTTTTCAAACGGGCTTGATCCTGAGTATGTAGTAATTGGCAGGGTTGCCAGGATCATCTGGGCAAAGGCCATGAAGTATCGCTATGGAGCCAATGAAAGGTCTCAAAAACTTAAGTATCATATTCAAACCTCCGGGCGTTCACTGCATGCCCAGGAAATAGAATTCAATGATATCCGGACCACCCTGCAGGCTTTGAGTGCCGTTTACGATAACTGTAACTCGCTACATACCAATGCGTATGACGAGGCTATTACCACGCCTACCGAGGAGTCAGTTCGGAGAGCCATGGCAATTCAATTGATCATTAATCATGAATTGGGACTTGCTAAAAATCAGAATCCTCTTCAAGGCTCATTTATTATAGAGGAATTAACGGAACTGGTCGAGGAGGCAGTATTGTTGGAATTTGACAGGATTACTGAACGTGGGGGTGTTTTGGGAGCAATGGAAATGATGTATCAGAGAAGCCAGATCCAATCAGAATCTCTTTATTATGAGGAGAAAAAAAATGATGGCAGCCTGCCCCTGATGGGTGTGAATACTTTCCTTTCACAAGAGGGTTCACCTACCATTACTCCAGACCAGGTTATCAGAGCCACTAAGGCAGAAAAGGATTTTCAGGTTAAGATGACAAAAAATCTGTATAAATATCTGCCTGAAAAAAGTGTAAATTTACTTGAAGAAATGAAGGAAGTAGCTCTTAATAATGGAAATATATTTGAAAACTTAATGGAGGTATCCAAATATTGTAGCCTTGGTCAAATTACTGATGCTTTATATGAGGTGGGAGGTCAGTATCGAAGAAATATGTAAGTTTAGGTATTGTATCAGGATTCGCAACTTTCTGAAACAAATAGAGTGAATGTAATAGCTAAAATGTTTTATTAAATCTTAATATCATGGATCCAAAATCTATAAATCTTGCAAACATTCTCCTTCTGGCAATTAACCCGCGGGATGAATATACACAGCTTGGTGTATACAGGCTGGGAAAAGCAATATTCCTGAAGAGGATAAGGCATAGTGCAGAGGCGTTTGCGCATTGTGATAAAATTTCCGATCAAACAAAAATCAGGGTTGATTTAATTATAGAGGCACTTAAAGACAATGAGATAGATTTTGATCAGATAGAATTGGTAATGGGAAGGGGTGGATTGATTAAGCCGGTTGAATCAGGAGTATATCAGGTGAATGATAAAATGGTTCATGACCTGAAGCATAGTCTTTTGGGGGAAGATGTTGTAAATCTGGGAGGCCTTATGGCACATGATATTGCCAGTCAGCTACCCAAAGGAAAAGCATATATTGCAAATCCTGTTGTGGTAGATGAATTTAACGAGCTCGCCAGGATATCAGGCCATCCCCTTTTTAAAAGGAAATCAATTTACCATGCTTTAAATCAGAAGTATGTTGCCAGGAGACATGCCGCTTCCGTGGGAATGAAATACGAGGATATGAAACTCATTGTAGTAAACCTTGGAAGAGCAATTACCGTTGGGATGCACCATTATGGGAAAGTCATAGATGCAACCCAGGGATTCGATGGAGATGGTCCCTTTTCCCCGGTGTTTAGTGGATCACTTCCGGTTGGCGACCTCATACATATGTGTTTTAGCGGGAAATATACCGAAGATGAAATGATGAAAATGGTAAGAGGCAAGGGAGGCCTGTATGCTTATCTTGGAACTCCCAGCGGGTATGAAGTTGATAAAAGGATTCAAAATGGCGATGAGAAAGCAAAATTTTATTTTGAAGCAATGGCATATCAGGTGGCAAAAAGTGTAGGGGCTATGTGTATGACCTTTAAAGAGAAAGCAGATGGGGTATTAATTACCGGTGCCATGGCAAACAGCAAAATCCTTGTTGATTTTATTATTGAAAGAATCTCCAAAGTTGGTAACATTCATATTTACCCGGGGGATGATGACCTGGATGCCCTTGCATGGAATGGTTTTATGATGCAGAAGGGGGAAATAAAGAGTAAGGAGTATTAAGAAGGCTAAGGCTCCCACCTTCGCCAAGGCTACGGTGGACAAAGAAGGCTAAGGAATTTGCCAATTATGCAGCTTCAATGCAAAGACTTTGACATTTATTGTCAGGAGGAGAATAAAGAAGCAGATCGATCTTTACAGTACAACGATCCTCCCGGATCGTTGATTCATGTTCGCAAACGAACCGGCCTGTCAGAACGATAACAAGCCGGGCAGGAGCTTAGTTTTACTCTGGTTGTTTGTACAAGAAAAGCAGGTGGTAATGTAGATCGACTCTCCGAGTCGATAAGCGACTTGGAAAGTCGCTCTACAGGCAGCACTTAATAAGTAAAACTTATTTCACAGGGCTGGTTTCCATCATTCCAATTTTTCAATCTTTCCCTGCGCTTTTAAGCCCTTTTCATAATATATCTTTACAAAATTCTTTCTGCGAAAATCAGCGCTATCTGCGTGAGATTCTTGCCCTGTGCCCTATACTCTGCGCCTTATCCCATATTCGCTGGCATTTCAACGGTAATGACTTCTCCTTTTGCACATAATACTCCTTTGGCAGTCAGGCTTACTTCTACAATTACCTTCCTGCCTTTAATTTCTTTCACTTTTCCACGTAGTTCAAGAACGGCATCAATGGGTGTTGGTTTTAAATAGTCTACTTTTAATGAGGCGGTTAAGAAACGAATGGCAGGTAAGCTGTCCATTTCCCTGTTTTCGGCCTTGTACCTGGCAGCAGCGGCTGTTCCTGTACTGTGACAATCAATCAGAGATGCGATTAACCCACCATAAACATAGCCTGGTATAGCTGTATGATAAGGCTCAGGCTGAAAATGAGCAATGGTCTCGTTTCCATCCCAGTAACTTTTTATATGATGTCCGTGTTTGTTCAATTTCCCGCAACCATAGCAATGGGCCAGATCCTCAGGATAATAATCCTGAAATGCTTTTATTTCCATAAAAAAATGTTTTTACGAATGTATAAAATTCAAACAAAATATCATTGTATCATTCCATCATTCCATCATACCATCATTGCATCATTGTATCATTGTATCATTGCATCATTGTATCATTGCATCATTGCATCATTGCATCATTGCATCATTCCTTATTTCGTATATTTGAGCTTATTTTAATAAATCATGAAGGAATCCGCCATCCAATCTCTTTTACAGTTACTAGCCTTGATCGCTAATGTTGAAGAAGGCAAAATCAGCAGTAAAGCTCATGAAATTATCAACAAGATCCTCAGCAGAACCGTGAAACCGGAAAGACTGGAAGAATACAATACCAGCTTTGAGGAGATGGTTGATCAGGCTCAAAAAATTGATGTTGTGAATAAGAGTGGTGCAGATGAACTGAAAAGAAGGGCATCCCAGTCTGTAAAGGCACTTGTGATTTGTCAGAGGAGTAATGAAGTTTTACAGCAACATGAAAAGATACGGATACTCAGCAGGATGATTGAGTTTGTAAATGAAGATGGGATAATAAGTGAGAAAGAAACAGAATTTTTGGATACTGTAAGGGACGCTTTTTATATTGATCAGGAAGAATACAAAGATATTAGATCCTTTATTATTAGCCCATGGATACACGGGATTAGAAAGAAAAACCTTGTGCTTATTGATAAAAATGAACAGGAAACAGAAGGATATGAAAAACATCTAAGCTGGAAAAACCTTGAGGGACAGATTATAGCCCTTTATATTGATAGCTGTAATTTGTTTATAGTTAAATACCTGGGAACAGAACTCCTTTATCGGAATGCTCTCGAAATGAAACCCAACAGTATAGAATTCCTTGACAATGATTCGTTTATCCGGGGTAATAAAATTGCTCCTATATATTATAGCACACTCAATTCCATATTTTTCCAGGATAGCATCAAGAAAAATTTAAACTATGTTGCCAGGGGAGTGGAGTATAAATTCCGTAACAGCAATAATGGAGTGCAGGAATTTAGTTTAGCATCTGAGGCAGGTGATCTAATTGGGATCATGGGTGGGAGTGGGGTAGGGAAATCTACTTTGATAAATGTACTCAATGGCAGTATAGAACCACAAAAGGGGGAAATTTTGATCAATGGATTCAATTTGCATTATTTCCGGGAGAAACTTGAAGGAATTATTGGATACATTCCCCAGGACGACTTACTGATTGATGATCTTAACGTATTTCAGAATTTATACTACAATGCTAAACTTTGTTTTAGCGATTATTCTGAGATTCAAATATTAAAGCTTGTTATTAAAGTTTTGAAAGACCTTTCTCTTTATGAGGTAAGATATTTAAAAGTTGGAAATCCACGTGAAAAATATATTAGCGGAGGCCAAAGAAAAAGATTAAATATCGGGCTGGAACTTATGCGCGAACCTCTCATCCTGTTTGTGGATGAACCCACCTCAGGTCTTTCTTCAATGGATGCAGAGGCAGTTATGTTGTTGCTTAAAAAACAGACCATTAATGGTAAGATAGTTCTGGTAAATATCCATCAGCCTTCTTCGAACATTTATAAACTGTTCAATAAAATACTTGTGATGGATAAAGGGGGTTATATAGTTTTTCAGGGAGATCCGCTCGATGCCCAGGTTTATTTCAGAACAGAAAACAATCAGTTGAATCCTGATGATAGCCAATGTGAAACCTGTGGTAATGTTAACCCGGAGCAGATACTGGAAATTGTGGAAACCAAATATGTTAATGAATATGGGAGATTTCTGGATGTAAGAAGGTTTTCTCCCGTAGACTGGTCTGAGAAGTATAAACAAAACATTGAATCGAGGCTTAATTTTTCCGTAAGAAAAATATCCCTGCCACAAATAAATTTTAAGGTGCCTCCAGGGTGGAGTCAATTCGTAATATTTGCTATGCGTGATATCAGGGCCAAATTAGAAAACAAGCAATACTTGTTGATTACTTTTTTTGAAGCTCCATTATTGGCACTGATCATTGGGTATTTTACCAAATTTTTTGCCGGAACCCCTGATAATCCTGATATATATTTATTTAGTGGTAATGGTAATCTGGTATCTTACCTGTTTATGGCGGTCATAGTGGCTATGTTTCTGGGTATGATCTTGAGTGCCGAAGAGATCATTAAAGATGCACTGATTCTGAAAAGAGAATCATTTCTTCATCTTAGCAGGTTTTCCTATATCAATTCTAAAATCATGATTGTTATGGGCATTTCTGCAATTCAAATGCTATGTTTTGTTATAGTCGGAAACTATATGCTTGAGATCAAGGGTATGACTTTCAAGTATTGGCTTATTTTATTTTCTGCTGCAAGTATGGCCAATATGTTAGGTCTTAACATTTCCTCTGCTTTAAAAACTGTGGCAAGTATTTATATTGTAATTCCCCTGATTATTGTTCCTCAGATTCTGTTTAGTGGGACTGTAGTGCCTTTTAATAAACTCAGAACCTTAAAAAAGCACACAGAATTCGTTCCGCTTATTGGTGATCTTATGATTTCAAGGTGGACTTTTGAAGGATTGGTGGTGGAACAATTCAGAAACAATCGTTTTCAAAGAAATTTTTTCTACCAGGAAGAAGCTATGAGCCAGGCTTTATTCAAGACCTCATTCCTGTTTCCCCGGATACGGGGAATTTTAGATAAATCAGAAAAGTATACTTCCCTGGGGGTAAATTCAGCACAAATTGAGTACAATATGTTATTAGTCCGGCATGAAATGAATAAATTGTCTGAGGAAACCGGTATTCCCCTGGGTAAATTAAAATGGGCCCTTCTTACAGAACAATTAAGCAAGGAAGATAATAACAGAATTCAATCCTACCTCGATTCTTTGGAACTCATGTATAAGGCCAATTATTCATCTGCCAGCAGAGAAAAGGATTATATAATAGAACAAGTTCAGAATGAGCTTGGAAATAAAGAATTATTACTTCAATTACAGAATGATTATCATAACCAGAGTATTTCTAATCTTGTATTGAACAGAAATCAATTGCAGAAGATCATTGAATATAATGGTTCTCTGATTCAAAGAATGGATCCGATATATTATAAACCCAGGTCAAAGATTGGAAGAGCACACATGTATGCTTCTGTAAAACGATTAGGTCCCTTTGAAATTGATACCTATTGGTTTAATGTGGCTGTCTTGTGGATATTTTCACTTTTTGCTTATATCTTATTGTATTTTGACCTGCTGAAACGTAGCGTATCTGCGGTTAATGCGTTTCAGATCAGGCGTTTTAACCGCTTGAGAATAAAATACCTTCATACATCTAAAACATGATTCAGATTGTAAACTATTGTTACATTCTTCACTTTAGCTAAGCCTGATGAGAAAACAAGGGATGCTGATTTTTTACTTTGACACACTTTTTAAGACACTACCACCTAAGCTCTTCAACTCTTCAACCCTTCAACCTCTTCATCCTTTCTTTTTCTTTCCTCAACCCCTCAACCCCTCAACCCCTAAACTTAACTAAGTTACTTCGCACCCAAAGGGCCACCTCCGAAAAGCTGCTCGTGATCTTCTCACCCTCCGGGCTCAAAGATTCAACCCTTCAACTCTTCAACTTTTCAACCCATTTACTCTATATCTATTGGAGAGCTAAGATCAGGTTAGTATCACTTACCACACTGGAAGCTGAGAATATTCCAACTGCCCTGGCCTGGTTTAAACATCTCATTTACATCTATTGTATTCAGGGAATAATAATAACTTAATGCCCGGGCCTCTTCTTTCTGAGATTCCTCAACCAGGTAAGACCAGTCATAATATACCTTTACAATGGAAGGATCATTTGTACTTTGATCCCTTATTTTATAGAAATCAGGATTTTCTGCAATTTTCCTGTAGCTAAATGCTTTCAGAGGTTCTACAGGTGGCATATGGGCAGAATCAATGAACTCCAGGTTGTCCGAGTTAATATATAGATAATAAGTCCGCCCGGTAACTCCCTGTACAGTAGAGTCTGTGTAATATGTACCCGGATTTCCTGCATCTTCAGACAGGAGAAAGGAAATTGCAAGTCTGGGCTCCGGGCTAAAGTAAGAATTGTAAATATGATTCCTGTCAAATTCGATCGAAGCCACTGGTTTATGGTATTCATTGAACACATATTCAGTGGTAGGTCCCACACTTTGCCAAAGAGTGGTCCTTAAACCAAGATAGAGGTTTAATTTTTCTCCAATTTTTTTCTCATAATTGAAATACATATTCCATTCCAGTGAATTCTTAATGGCTACTTTGGGAACAATATCATTGATAGAAGTATCACCGAAAGTGAAATTACCGGGATTTATCTCATAGAACCCTATTTTTAAACCAAATCTCAAGGTAGTGGAAGGATTCATGAAATAACTGAAGTCTGTCTTTAAACCTGTATTTGCAATTGTAGAATTCCATTTATCATTCCTGTTAACAGAAGTAAGCAGTGAATAATCGTAATTTCTGCTATAGAATATTGTATTTAAAAACAAACGTTCACTGAATAAATGATTCCACCGTATTGAACCCGAAACATTTCCCCAGTTAATACCAGCAGCATCTGAGCTTCCACTTTGAGAAATGAAATCATCCTTACCTATGTACATAGTCAGGTAAAACCTGTTAGACGAATTGGCAATGACATTGAATTTGGCATTAAAATCTGAAAAATACATATTTTGCACCTGCGGGGCGTATTGCTGTACGAACCATTTGAAGTAAGATCTTCTTCCTGAAATAAAAAAAGAACTTTTGTCTTTTACAATTGGGCCTTCCACAGCGAGTCTTGCAGATATCAGTCCCATTCTTCCACTAACTCCAATCCTCTTCATGTTTCCGTCTTTTGTTCGTATATCAATAAGAGAAGAAAGCCTTCCTCCTTTCTGGGGACCCATATTCCCCTTATAGATATGAACATCTTTAATTGCATCGGGAATAATATTGGAAAAAAAACCGAATAAATGTGCTGGATTGAAGATGGGAGCATCATCAATCAAGATCTGGTTTTGATCTTTATTTCCTCCTCTTACATAAAAAAAAGTAGAGCCATCTCCAAAAAAGGTGATTCCCGGCATGCACTCCAGCGACTTAATAAGATCTACTTCTCCCAGTAAAGCCGGTATTTTTTTTACCTGTTTTGGTTTCATTTCTGTCATACTTAATTTTGCAAGGCTCCCAAATATTCTGTCGCTGCCTTTGTTACGTATAATCACTTCCTGTATTTGAGCTAAATCCTGATCAAGATCTACTATGATCATTTGATCCGAATCCAGGTCGATATCCAGAATATATGGTTCATAACCTACAAAAGAATAAACCAGTCTGGTTTTGCCTGCAGCCAGGGTGAGTGAATAAAAACCATAGGCATTGGAAATTGTCCCGGTAGTTGTGCCTTCAACATAAATTGTAGTTCCAATAAGGCTTTCCCCTGAAGCATTATCACGTATATAGCCATTGATGCTGTAATTTACCTCTGTCTTTACTTGCTTCTTGTGGATAACAGGATGCAGGACGAGCTCTCCCTCGATAAATTCATATTCAAGATTAAGCCCATTCAACAAGCGATTCAGAACACTTGATAAACTTTCATTTTTAGCCTCAAAGCTGATTCTTTTTTTTGTAGGTACGTATTTGTTCCGGAAGGAAAAATGAAAGTTTCCTGCTTTTTCTATTGTTTTGAGAATTTCACCCAGGGTCTCATCCTGAAAACTAAGTGTTATCTTTTTCTCCAGAAGATCTTCCTGTGCAAAGGTATTTGCTGTGGAGATAAATAATATTATCCAGACGAATATTATATGTCTCACGGCTTTAGTCATGAACCTCAGCAATATTAAGAACATAGCTTCGCAAATTAATTAAAAAATGTAATAATTGGGATTATACTACTAATTTTGATTTTTCTCCAAGGCTAAGGCTAAGGCTAAGGCTAAGGCTAAGGGAGGTAAGAGGTTTTAGAAGTTTAGGGCATAAATAATAAAAGATTACTTATTTAATCAATCATATTCCGGAAAAACATTTCAGAAAAATGAGACAAATTGAATTTAATAAGTCTAAAATGAGCAGTCAAATCCCTTAGCCTCAGCCTTTAATACGAGAATGATTATTAAAATGATATAACTCGGTGTATATCAATGAATAATTTTGAAATTCCGATACATATAAAATGTATTCTTATCTTATTCCAATTCCTGGTTCGAGCCTTTTCGCTCTAAACTCTAAACTCTAAACCTTCTCTTATCAGCATCCCGGGCCATCAATGTAAATCACTGATTCTTTTTCTTCCAGCTCTAATCCCAGTGTTGCTTCCAGTATACGCAATGCTGCATCAAATGACAATTGATCAAAGGTGGTAGTTACCCTGCAGGAATTAAGTTCTTCATTAATAATGACTATTTCCTTTTGATAAACCTTACCCAGGGTATAAATGATTTCACCAAATTCTTCATTTACGAAAACCAGTTTTTTTGTTTTCCATGAGAGAAAATTAATATTTGTATTCAAGGAACTTGATATTTTTCCATCCTTTTTTGAAAAGGCCCCCATATTCCCTGCTTCCAGGATAACTTTCTCATTTTCTTTCTGCAATGACCTGAATGCAACTTTTCCGGTATGTACAACAACTTCTATACTTTCCTGGTCTTCATATGCATTTACATTGAATGAAGTTCCCAGAACTTCGATCTGTATTTCCTTTGTGTAAACAATGAAAGGTTTTTCCGGATTATGTGCAACTTCAAAGTAGGCTTCCCCTTTGAATGAGATTTTTCTTTCAGCTTTAGAAAATTTCCTGGGGTAAACTATGCCTGAATATGCATTTAAGCTTACTTTAGAGCTGTCTGGCAGGTAGATTTGCTCAGCCAGAGCCCCGGTGGTGAATTCCATGGAGTTAAGACTCCTGATTAATTCAGGTCCAAAAAATACAGCAAGAATTACTACAGCAGCAACTGCTGCATATGTCATTCTCAGATTGCTAAGAAGATATCCAGGCTTGGTTGTGGGTAAAATCTTCTTATCATCAATACTATCCATACGTGATTTCATGAAGGCCCATTCCTTATCCAGGTCAATCTTTCCGGATTGCTTTTCATGATCCACCGCAAGAAGAATTTTTTTGTATTCTTTAAACAAGATCCTGTTTTCTTCAGATGTTGATATCCATTGATCAACCAGCTTGATTTCCTCCTCAGTTGCTTCTTTTGCAAGAACTTTCGCAATCATAACATGATAATCAATATTTTCTTCTTTGTTGCTCATACTTATTGTTTCATCTGTTTCACACATGAAAAGGGATTAACCCTATAATATTTTAAAAAAATATAACCCATAATAAGATTGCTAATCCCAGGTAAATTTTAAGTTTATCCCTGAGAATTTTTAATGCAGTTGACATTTGCGCTTCCACTGTTTTTTGAGAAATTTCAAGTTTCTCTGCAATTTCCTTGTATTTTAATCCCTCAAACCGGCTCATTTCGAAGATATTCTTAGTTCGTTCAGGAAGGGAATCAACGGCCTTTTGAATCTGATGTTGAAGCTCTTCTCCTTCAAGTTCAGCAGATGCATCAAAGGATGATTGTTCATGAAGTTCAGGCCTGAGTTCCTCTACATCCTTAAACTTTTTACGATCTCTGATATAATTCAAACTCCGGTTGTATACAGAGGTAAATAAATAGCTTTTGAGAGATTTGTTCATATCAAGCTCGTTCCGTTTGACCCAGACATTGATAAATACATCATGAACAATCTCTTTGGCTGTGTCAATGTCTTTAAGGTATTTCATACTAAAAAGACAAAGGGGGGAAAAGTAGCTACGAAAAAGATACTCAAATGAAACTTCATCCAGTTTCTTATTGCTAATATTTATTTTATCTCCCAAGCTTGTTCAGGTTTCTTATCACAACCCTCAAAAGTAAGAATTTTAATTATTGAATTTAAGAATCAAGTCACCTTCCGTAACTGTTTCCAAGGTAGTCATGGCTTTAATTCTTGAGATGCAGAGCTAAGATAAAGAAACCTGAGTGCCGGTGAAGGAAATTGGTCTGGCAGTATCTGGTTCTTATTTTTCAAATGATTATAAGATTCTGGACCCTTTATAAACCCTGGAAGCAGCCAGTGGCACAATTTTTCCGGTATATTTAAGTCTTGCAGAACTGTTCCCTCTTACAGTAGCATCTGCATTTCCATTTGGATTCACAGTCATGCTTACAAAGATATTTCCAAGGGATGACACAATCCTGAAATTGATATTAAAAATCCCGTTTTTAGATTCTTTTAATTCAAAATCCTCAAGCCTTCCTTCAACAGTAACTCCGCCTACTCCGTTATAACCTACATCCTGGCCATTTCCAAATTGAAAAGCTCCCTGGTCACCATCAACAGCAATGAAGTTTAAATTTGATTGTACTACTATTCTTTGACCTTTTCTATCAGCCAAAAAGCCTGCTTCAAGTACAAATTGTTGTGCTGCCAGGCTGGCTTTCATTATGGCAGCATTTTCTGCATTTTGTTTAGCTTTTACTTCTTTTCTTGCCTGTTTTTCAGCTTTTCTTTGTTCTTTCTTACTCTCCTGGGCGAAAAGAGGAGCTACAAGCATTAGGGAAAGAATTATGATTATAAATTTTTTCATGATTTACATTATTAGTAATTGATTTTTGCAAAAATAGAAATTATTTAAAACGGATCAAAATAAGACTTTATCAAGGATAATGCCAAAAGCCTGGTTTTTCTGTCTTGAAAAAACGCAAAAAATCTTCATTATACGCAGTATACCTGACAAAATCTTACCGGGATAACACTACAACCGGCTCACTTAGCTTTCTGTTATCCGGCAGTTTAACCTCAATGATATAGCTTCCCTCCGTGTTGAAATCTATTTGTACAGTCATCCCATCCAGCAGCACAAGTACATCAGGACAGGCAAGGTTTTTTGATTCTGTCTTCTTTCCCCAAACTTCCATCGTAATTGTGGTGTCATTTTGTTCAAATTTCAGGTTTGAAAACTCGTAACATCCGGTGTTACCAATGGTACCATATAATTCCACAATCAATAGTTCAGGTATGTATATGGTGTCAGACATAACAATACTGTCGACTTCAATAAGGAATTTAGTTACTGTTTCTTTATTACAATTGCTGAAACTAAACGTTAATATAAAACCCAGAATAAGCGGAATGAAATATTTTGTTTTCATCAGTTTATAATTTAGTTTTTTAATAGCCTGCCCCTTATTTATTTCGAGCTTTGGTTCATAATTAAAGTAAAACTTCTAATTTCACTTGCACCCGTCTATAAGAATTTAAAGGTACTATTTCTTTCAGAAAAATCAATGAATTGATATTACTGTAGATTGGGTAAAGTTTGTTTAAAAGTTTTGAATTACTTGTTTTGGAAAATACCTGTCTATAGCATGAGCAAACTAAAATATTATGTAATTTTACAGCTAAGTTAACTAAGATTTACAATGCACAAACAAAAGCGTTTCACCAGAATCTTAACATTGCTCGCAATTTTCTATTTTGCTTTTCCCCTAATGGGTGATAGTCAGAAGTTCTATAATAAATTGGAGGAATATTGTGTTCTGTTGCCATCAGAATTCGATAAGATCAGAGATGACAGAAAGCAGGACCTGATTATTTTGGGAGATTATATCCTGTCTAACTCTACTCTGAAAGATGAAATCTCCATTTTGTTTATTTGTGATAAAAATTCAAGAAGAAGTCAATTTGCCCAGGTTTGGGCTCAAACGGCTTCTTATTTTTACAAAATAGACAAGCTTAAGGCATACTCCGGGGGCTTAAGTGAAACAGCAATTAATTATCATATCATGGAATCGCTGAGACGGGCAGGATTTTCAGTGACAGCTGCAGAGGTTTATTCACAGAATCCGGTCTATCTTTTAAGTATTGGACGAAAATATCCGGATATTTTTATTTTTTCAAAGAAATTTGACTACTGGAATAATCCAATTGCAGATTTTGCTTCTGTTTATTGTAGCAAGAGTGAAGAGTTTGGTGAATTGAAACTTTTGGGTTCTGAACAAATTATAGAGCTCCCATATAAGAATGTCCAGATATTTGATAGTTCTGTTGGAGGAGCTGAAAAAAATGACCAGGTATGCCAGGAAATTGCCAGGGAAATGTTTTATGTAATGAATTATGTAAATAGAGAAATGAAGAAAAGAAAAAAAAGCGGAGCCGGTAAATTATGAAAAACAGAATAAGTAAGACTGCTCTGATCATCCTTTCCTTATTTGTACCTGTTTTATCCAACGGACAGGAAATAGATCTTAATCTTCTCAAACTGGATGATTATGTGAGGTTTCACAACCACGAAGCATCTAAAACGATAAACTCTTACGATCAAATTGAAGGAACACCTTATTTGTATGCAGAATTCAGGCAGGGTAAGGTTACAACAAAGGATAGCACTTCCTTTCAAGGTTCGTTCAGGTATGATATATATACCGACAAAATGGAGTTTGAATATCTGAACTTTGTTTTTACTGTCAGGGATCCATGGACGATTGAAACACTGGAAATAGCATCTCACACTTTTGTCTATATCCCCCCTTATGATGAGACATCAAGGAAAGGGGCATACTATGAACTTATTCTGCCGGGGAAATGCCGCTTGTTGGAGAGAAGGAAAGTGGCTCTTAATAAACCTCAGCCACCCAAGCCCTATACAAAGGCCAAACCAGCTTCCTTTTCTAAGAGAAAAAGCGAATACTATATACAATTAGGAGATCAAGCTCCTCAAAAAATTTCCCGAAAGAAGAGCTTTGTTAAAGCCTTTGAGAATCAGGGTCATAAAATTTCAGTATATATGAAGAAAAACAAAATGTCACTTAATAAGACTGTCGACCTGGTGGAATTAATAAATTATTATAACAGTCTTTAGATGGAGAGCAGACTTCTATATATTGTGGGGTTTCTTGTTCCTGTTTTTGTATGTCTTTCCTGTAATATCAATCGTCCATGTGATGAGCAGGTTCGTTTCCCGGTAAATACTTGCTTTTATAATATTTCTGACGAAGAAATGAGGGATACCATTCTGGAAGATATTACTGTTTATGGAATTGGCAGGGAAGACAGTTTACTTTATGATCAGGATACCACCAATGCTATTAATTTCAGGCTGTCTCCTTATGTCGATACAACAAAGATCGTTATAGTGTATGGTACTGTACATGATACCCTTACCTTTTATTATTCAAGAGAATTACGCATGATATCTCCCGAATGTGGTTTTGCATTCTTATTTGATATTAAAGAACTTAGTAATACAAGAAATTTTATCGATTCCGTATCACTTATTAATCCAACACTTGAGGAAATTGAAACAGAGCACCTTCAAATATTTGTTTATTAGTATCCTGGCGGGGATGTCTGTTTCCGTTTTTGCCCAGCCTGATACCACAAGATCAGTCCGGGGAATTTCATTAGGTTTGGATCTTTCAAGATTTCTTGTTACTGTCCTTGAACCGGTGCATAACAATTTTGAGTTTTCCCTGGGTTTCTCTGTAACAGATAATATTCAATTACAGGCTGAGGGAGGATATCTGAATGTAGATTTTAGCGATAGTACCTATATTTATAAACAGAGTGGGTCGTATTATCGTTTCGGTGCAGAATATAATATGTTAAAAAGACAGCCCGGTGAATTGGATCAGGTATATCTGGGACTGATGTATGGATATTCCCCTTATTCCCACGAGGCAGAGAAAATTTTTATTTCGGATGGATATTGGGGCACAGGAGAAGGTAGTTTACCACTTACCCAAAATTCAGCACATTGGATTGAGATAAAAGGGGGAATCCGTGTTGAGCTTTGGAAAAATTTGTTTGTGGGTTATGCATTGAGACTTCGGATTTTTATGACCGGGAATACCGATCCTAAGTTAGAACCTTATCTTATTCCGGGTTTCGGTAAATCAGAAAAGACCACTACAATGGGAATGAGTTATTCAGTGTTTTACAGGATACCCATTGGGGGAAGTAAGAAGAGGTGAGAAATGAGAGGTGACAGACAGGAGGATCTCACGCGGATAGCAAAGAGCACAGGGCACAGAGATGGAATAGCAAGAAGTTTACAAGAGGGTAAAACCCTTCCTGTTTTCGTCATCAGGACACCCGCAACCCGAAACAAGGAGTAAGGAGCAAATCCTGTGTTTCAACAAAATTCTTATATTAGCTTTATGAAATATATTCTTACAATACTTGTACTCAGTACTCTGTTGATACAGCCTTTAAGTGCACAAGAAATTAAGTTTGGTGCTGTTGCAGGTCCTAATTTTTCAACCTTTCAAACCGAACTGTTTGATGGTCAGTTCAGGATTGCATTTCATGCAGGACTGGTAATGAAACTTGAATTGTCTGAGAAATGGGCCTTACATCCCGAATTTCTATATTCACAGCAGGGAATGACCTGGCGTGATGGGGATGCAAAAATTAA
>SDBS01000694.1_pt1 | contig 33395 bp, 30 predicted proteins | sample 2277091 | NCBI WGS metagenome assembly SDBS01 (sample SAMN10404972, study PRJNA504765) | marine sediment metagenome | isolation source: marine sediment core GS10_PC15, 163 cmbsf | place: Arctic Ocean: Southern Knipovich Ridge | collected 2010 | reverse complement strand
TACCTCGGCAAGTGGGGCTCTCAGGGAAGCGGCGACGGCCAGTTTTATGCCCCGCGCGGCGTCGCCGTGGATTATCGCGGCCGCGTCTTCGTCGCCGATTTTCTGAACCATCGGGTGCAATATTTTACTTCTACCGGGAGCTTCCTGGGCAAGTGGGGCTCGTACGGAACCGGCGACGGCGAGTTCGATAAGCCTTTTGGAATAGACGTGAACGCCGACAGACGCGTATACGTCGCCGATACCTGGAACGACAGGATACAATACTTCGACGACCAACCGGTATCGGTCAGCCCTTCGTCCCTCGGTAAGATTAAGGCGATCTATAAATAAGCCGGCCGGATGCGAGCGTTTGGCCTCCGGAGCCGCCCCCTCTTTTATTTAAAGCGGCGCCGATCAGGCCGAAAGACGCCGGGACCTCTATTTAACTTTGGGTCCCGGGTTTTTTATTTTGGGAGTTTCGGCCGAAATAGTGTCGTACGAACGCGGCCTATATGGAATAAACTTGAATTGTGAAAGATTACGTTATATAATATACGTAAAAGGGATGTGTGGAGGGGGTTATTTACTTCTTGCCGTACACGGTCGATTTTCCTCTCCCCCTATCTCCGGACGGCCTGGTCTTTGTTTAACCGGCAATTACGAAACCGGCTACGCCAAAAGTACTTCCCGGCGGCCGAAGTCTATCGCAGATTCGGTTCAGCCGCCGGGGAGCGTCTTTTTATTTCTGCGCGGGAGGCCGTCAGGGTCGTCCACCCGTATTTTGAGGAGTGGTTGTTATGAGGTTCTGGCGTACGCCGCTCGACGCCGACAAGATGAAAATCCCGCGCGGCGAGCTGCACATAATCGTGGAGCGGTGTAAGGGATGCGAGTTCTGCGTGGAGTATTGCCCGCGGGACGTCCTGGAGATGAGCGACGAGTTCAACTCCAAAGGGTACCACCCGCCGAAAGCCGTTAAACCCGAAAGTTGCGTGAACTGTGACCTGTGCGAGATGATCTGTCCGGAGTTCGCCATATATTGCTTAACGGTAGAGGAAGAGCCGGTACCGGTGGAAGGAGGGAAAACGTCGTGAAAGCGGACCCCATCGGCGTTAGGACCGGCATTCATTACCTCGACGGCGACCGCGCCGCCGCGGAGGGGGCCATAGCGGCGGGATGTCGTTTCTTCGCCGGCTATCCCATCACGCCTTCCACGGAGTGCGCCGAGCTTATTAGTGAACGTTTTCCCGAAGTCGGCGGGATTTTCATTCAGATGGAGGACGAGATAGCGTCCATAACCGCCATCATCGGCGCGGCGTGGGGAGGGGCGCGGACCATGACGGTCACCTCCGGCCCGGGTATCAGCCTGATGATGGAGAGCATCGGCCTCGCCATCATGCTCGAGACGCCGTGCGTCGTGGCCAACGTCCAGCGCGGCGGCCCGTCCACCGGTTTGCCGACGATGGTGGGTCAGGCCGACGTGATGCAGGCGCGCTGGGGCTCGCACGGCGACTACGAGATAATCGCGTACTCGCCGCAGTCGCCGCAGGAGGCGTTCGACTTCACCGTTAAGGCGTTCAACATGGCGGAAAGGTATCGGACGCCGGTAATAGTGCTCCTCGACGAGTGCGTGGGGCATATGGTGGAGAAAGTGGTGATACCTCCCGCGGATGCCATCGAGATCGAGCCCCGCCGCCTGACGGACGCGGCCAAGGACGAATACCTGCCGTTCGCCTACGGCGACGACCTGGTCCCGGAGATGGCGATAGCCGGAATGGGGTACCGCTTCCACGTCACGGGCCTGACCCACGACGAGCGCGGCTACCCCGATATGAGCGTGCGGTGCCAGGAGTGGCTCGTGCCGCGGTTGGTGGCGAAGATTCGCCAGAACGCCGACGACATCATCGAGTTCGACGAGGAGGATACCGACGGCGCGGACGTGGTGGTGCTTTCCTACGGCATCAGCGCGCGCGTCTCGCGGATGGCCATAGACCTCGCCCGCGAGAAGGGGATAAAGGTGGGTTTTTTGAGGTTGCGCGCCATATGGCCTTTTCCCGAGAAGCGCGTAGCGGAGCTCGCCAAGAAGATAAAGTCGTACGTGGTCGTCGAAATAAACCTGGGTCAGATTTATTACGAAGTCCAACGCTGCGCCGCGGGGCGGTGCGAGACGCTCCTGTCTCCTCACGCCGGCGGCGGCGTCCACGACCCGGAGGATATATTCAAAGTAATCGAGAAGGGGGCCAAGGTAAAATGAGCCCGAAAGGAGTACCGGAAGCGGTCATAGCCGCCGTAAGCTCGGAAGAACACCCCATCGCGCCGTACTTGCGGATGGACCGCATGCCGCATATCTGGTGCAGCACCTGCGGCATCGGGACGGCCGTGAAGGCGCTCGTCGCCGCGTTCGAGAAGTTGGAGACGGACCTCGACAAGGTATCCATCGTCTCCGGCATCGGCTGCACCGGCCGCGTCGCGGGGTACGTTCGCCTCGACAGCTTCCACACCACCCACGGCCGGCCTATTCCGTTCGCCACCGGCCTGAAGCTCGCCAACCCGGAACTCACCGTCATCGTCTTCTCGGGCGACGGCGACCTCTCCGCCATCGGCGGCAACCACTTCATCCACGCCGCCCGCCGCAACATGGACCTCAAGGTCATCTGCGTCAACAACTTCATCTACGGCATGACCGGCGGCCAGGCGGCGCCCACCACGCCCCTCACCGCGGTGACGTCCACCACCCCCTACGGCAACGCCGAGCCGCCGTTCAACCTGTGCCACCTCGCCGCGGCCTGCGGCGCCAACTACGTCGCCCGGTGGACGGCGCTGCACGTCCGGCGTTTGACCAAGGCCTTCGCGGAGGTACTGGTCAAGCCCGGTTTCTGTTTCGTCGAGGTTATAACGCCGTGTTCGACGCTGTACGCGCGCAAGAACCGCCTTGGCACCGGCCTCGACATCATGAAGTACTACCACGACAACACCGTCATCGAGCACGGCGCGGACACGGCTGATACCGACATCGTCTTCGGCGGGCCGATAATTTGCGGCAAATTCGTAGAGCGCGACCGGCCCACGTGGTTGGAGTACCAGGACCAACACCTCGGCGAAGTATTGGGCGATAAGTACTACCGCGGCAAAGTCGTCCAAGAGGCGTGCGAGCGATGAAGCGCGAGATACGCATCACCGGCTTCGGCGGCCAGGGCGTGATATTGTCCGGCGTTATCGTCGGAAAGGCGGCCTCCATTTACGATAACAAAAACGCCACCATGTCCCAGGCCTACGGCCCGGAGGCGCGCGGCTCGGCCTGCTCGACGCAGATCCTGGTTGACGACAAAGAGATCCTGTATCCCTACATCCGGAAATCGGACGTGCTGGTCGCGATGTCGCAGGAGGGCTATTCCAAGTTCGTCGGCGAGCTGAAGGCCGACGGCGTCCTGATATACGACGAGGACATGGTCAACCCGGGTGAGATTAAAAAGGGTATAAAGGTTTATCCCATACAAGCCCAGCGGATGGCCGAAACCGACCTCGGCCGCAAGATAGTAACGAACATCGTGATGTTGGGCTTCTTTACGGCGGTAACGCAAGCCGTTCCCAAAGAGGCGATGGTGGAGGCCATAAAGACCTCGGTGCCGAAGGGGACGATCGACCTCAATCTAAAAGCGTTCGACCTCGGTTACGATGCCTTCCAAGAAGGAACCGGAAAATAGGATAAAAGCCGAAGCGGAACCCGACGCGGAGCCGAGCAAGGCCAAAGGCGTCCTCGTGTTGGGCGGTGGCATCGCCGGCATCCAGGCGGCCCTGGATCTGGCGGATGCCCGCGTGAAGGTCTACCTGGTGGAACGCGGCCCCAGCATCGGCGGCCGGATGAGCCAGCTCGACAAGACCTTCCCCACGATGGACTGCTCGATATGAATCCTCGGCCCTAAAATGATGGATGTCGGTAGGCATCCTAACGTCGAGCTGCTGACACTTTCGGAATTGGTGGGCCTTCGGGGCGAACCGGGGGACTTCGTCGCGACGGTGCGGCGCTACCCCCGGTACGTGGACGAGGACGAGTGCGTGGGGTGCGGCGATTGCGAGGCGGTGTGCCCCATAGTCGCGCCCAACGTTTACGAGCACGGCCTCGGCGCCCGCAAGGCCGTATTTCGGCCGTTCCCCCAGGCGGTACCCTCCGTTTATATGATCGACCGCGACGTCTGCCTCAACGAGGAGGCGTTCCTGGCGTGCAACAACTGCGTCGACGCCTGCCCCCGCGACGCCATAGACTTCGACCAGCGCGTCCGCGACGTCGACGTGAACGTGGGCGCGGTCATCGTCGCCACCGGCTTCGACGAGTTCGACCCCCGCGTAATGCGGAATTACGGGTACGGCGTCTACGAGAACGTGATGACCTCGCTCGAGTTCGAGCGGATGCTCAGCGCCTCCGGCCCCACGCAGGGCCGCGTCGTCCGGCCCACCGACCGCAAGCCGCCCAGGCGCATCGTCTTCGTGCAGTGCGTGGGCGCGCGCGGCGAGGGGGGCCAGCACTTCTGCTCCCGCTTCTGCTGTATGAACGCCGTCAAGGACGCTATGCTGGCGAAGATCCACGACCCCGACGTCGCCTCCATGACCATCCTCTACACCGACCTCCGGGCGTTCGGCAAAGGGTTCGACCAGTTCGTGGGGCGCTCCCGCGAGGTGGACGAAATTCATTACGTGCGGGGCCGGCCGGCGAAGATAGTCGGCGACGACGACGGCGACCTTACCGTCTACGCCGAGGACACGCTTGCCGGCGAGCAGGTGAAGCTGGAAGCCGACCTGGTAGTGCTCTCGGTGGCGGCGCGCCCCAACGAGACGGCGCGCGACCTGGCCGAGGCCCTCGGCGTCGAGCTCGACCGCTACGGCTTCTTCCGCAAGCGGGACCCGGATTCCTTCTACCTCGAGACCACGCGCGACGGCGTATACCTCTGCGGCTCGGCGGGCGGGCCCCAGGTTATCCCGGATTGCGTCGCCCAGGCCTCGGGGGCCGCGGCGCTCGCGGCCAAGCACGTCGCGGCGTGCCGCGTTCCGGACGAGGCGCTCGAGGTCGAGGCCGTCGATACCTCGGGCGAGCCGCGGGTGGGCGTCTTCGTCTGCCACTGCGGCGCGAACATCGCGGACCTGTTGGATATAGGCAACATGGTCGAGCACGCCCGCGCCCTAGACGGCGTCGTCTACGCCTCGGACGAGTTGTTCGCCTGTTCCGATACCAGCCAACGCGCCGTACAGGACGCCATCGCCGAGCACAAGCTCAACCGCCTGGTCGTCGCCGCGTGTACGCCGCGGACCCACGAGCCGGTTTTCCGCAAAGCCTGCGAGGCGGTGGGCCTCAACGCCTACCTCTTCGAAATGGTGAACATCCGCGACCAGTGCTCGTGGGTGCACGTCGGCGCGCCCCAGGCCGCGTTGGCGCGCGCCCGCGACCAGATATCCATGGCGGTAGCCCGCGCCCGCCGGCTCGAGCCGCTGCATATGATCGACGTTCCGATGGAACGGGCGGCGCTGGTGGTGGGCGGCGGCATCGCCGGCCTGCAGGCCGCGCTCGAGATAGCGCGACAGCATTTCAAGACCGTACTGGTGGAGAAGACGGATAAATTGGGCGGCCGTTTGAACAAGCCGTCGTTGACCAAGCTCTACCCCTCCGGCCGCGACGCCGAGAAGCTCATCGACGAGAAGATAGCTTGGCTGGAGGAGGCCGGCGTCGAGGTGATGCTCAATACCGAGGTGGCGCGGGTCGACGGCTTCGTCGGCAACTTCGATGTCGAGCTCGCCGACGCCTCCGGCAAGAAGAAGGGCGCCACCAAGAAGGTCCGCGCGGGCGCCATCGTCCTCGCCACCGGCGCCGACCTCTACCAACCGGAGGGCGAGTACGGCTACGGCGAGTTCCCGAACGTGATAACGAGCTTGGAGTTGGAGCAGAACTTCGCCGCCCACGAAGGCCGCGCCGTCGTCGACGGCAAGCACCCTGAGAACGTCGCTTTCATCCAATGCGTCGGCTCGCGGTGCGAGGAGGGCAACCCCGGCTGCTCGCGCTACTGCTGTCCGGCGACGATAAAGCAAGCGTTGATGCTGCGCGAACACGGCGCCAACGTGACGGTCTTCTACAAAGACATCCGGACCGTGAGCGACGGCGCCGAGGAGATGTACCGCAACGCGCGCGGCAAAGGCGTTCTCTTCGTAAAGATAGCCGAGGAAGAGCGGCCGGAAGTCGCGGGGGCCAAGGCGGCGGAGGCGGTGGAGGCCCACGACGTCCTGCTCAGGGCGCGAGTACGCGCGCCGGCGGACCTCGTCGTCCTCTCCACCGGCATGGTCCCGCGCGAGCCGGACACGACCATACTGCAATCCATATTCAAAATACCGCGCGGCGACGACAAGTTCCTCATGGAGCGCCACCCCGAGCTGGGGCCGGTAGAGACGACGACCGACGGCGTCTTCATCGTCGGCTGCCTTCAGGCGCCCAAGGACATAGCGGACTCGCTGTCGCAGGCGTCGGCCGCCGCTGCCAAAGTCGCCCGGCTGCTGGCGCGGGACAGCGTGAAGCTCGAGCCCACCGTCGCCGAGGTCAACGAGGACCTCTGCCGCGGCTGCGGCCAGTGCGCCGAGATCTGCCAGTTCAACGCGCCCGAGCTCGTCCAGCTCGAGTCGGGGGTTTACGTCGCGCGCATCAACGAGGCGGTGTGCAAGGGGTGCGGGACGTGCGCCGTGTGGTGTCCCACCGGCGCCGTAATGGCCCGCCACTTCACCGACCTGCAGATCCACACCATGCTCGAGACCGCCCTCCAGGGTGAAAAGGACCGATGATGCCGGCCAAGAGCAAAACGGCTGCGACCGAAGAGAAGAGTAAGGCCAGGGCCAAGGCGCCGTCCAAGAAGCCGCGGGCCGCGGCGAAGGGCCCTCGCGGCAAGGCGTCGGCCGGCGGGGTGAAGGCCCGGGCCAAAGCCAAAAAGAAGGCCGCTCCCCGCAAGGCGCGCAAGGCCAAATCGCAGGCCCGCGAGGGTTTCGTTCCCCGCGTCGTCGTCTTCGCCTGTAATTGGTGCTCGTACGCGGGCGCCGACGCCGCCGGCGTCTCGCGCATACAGTATTCGCCCCATTTCCGGATAATCCGCGTGATGTGTTCGGGGCGGGTGCATCCGGCGTTCGTATTGCGGGCGTTCGAGCTCGGCGCCGACGGCGTACTCGTTTCGGGGTGCCACTTCGGCGACTGCCACTACATCTTCGGCAACGAGCGCGCCGTAGAGCAGTTCGAGAAGACGAAGGCGCTCCTCAAAATACTGGGCTTGGAGGAGGGGCGCATACGGCTGGAGTGGATCAGCGCCGCGGAGGGCGTCAAGTTCGGCCGCGTCATCGACGAATTCGTGGAGCAGGTCCGGGCGCTGGGGCCTTCGACGCTGGCGCCGCCGGGACGCGAGCTGCCGCGCGAGGCCGAGGCGTTCGCCAACGCCGCGGCCTTGGCCAAATAATATAGAGCGTTATGGATAAAAACACTACCGTTGACGAGCGAGCGTTGAAGGAGGCCAACGCCTTCCTGTGCCTGGAGTGCGGCAAGTGCACGTCGACGTGCATCGTCGCGCGCTACAACCGCTCGTACTCGCCCCGGCGGCTCATCAGCCAGGCGCTGGCCGGAGGCCGGCTGCCGACGCCTCAGGAACTCTCGGTATGCCTGACTTGTATGGCCTGCGACGCGCGTTGCCCCTCCGGCGTCCGCTTCGTCGACCTCATCCGCGAGCTGCGGCGGGCGACGTACGGCGCCGAGTTCGCCGGCAACTGCAGCCACGGCGGCGCGATGCAGTCGCTGATGAAGCTCATGACCGCGGCGGAGTTGAATCAGGACCGCCTGGCCTGGGTGACGGACGACCTCAAGATAAGCGACGAGGGCGACGTGGCGTTCTTCGTGGGGTGCGCGCCGTACTTGGACGCGTTCTTCACCGAGCTCGAGGTGGACACGTTGCAGGGGGCCAAAAGCGCGATCAAGCTCCTCAACGCTCTCGGCGTGACGCCGGTCCTGCTGCCGGACGAGCGGTGCTGCGGCCACGACCTTCTGTGGGGCGGCGACGTCGAGCACTTCGAGATGCTCGCCCGCCGCAACGTCGAGCTCCTGCGGGCCAAAGGGGTCAAGACCGTCGTCTTCAATTGCCCGGAGTGCTACTATACGTTCAAGGCCGATTACGCGGACGTCGTGGGGGCGTTACCGTTTGAGGTCAAACACCTGAGCGAGTTCCTGGCGGAGCGCGCCGGGGAGTTGAACTTCGACGCGGACGAAGGCGAGAAAGTCACCTTCCAGGACCCGTGCCGGCTGGCGCGTTTTGCCGGCGTCGTCGAGGCGCCGCGGGAAGTTCTGACCGCGGCGGGCGTCGAGCTGGCCGAGATGGCGCGCGCGGGCAAGGGCGCGGTGTGTTGCGCCGGCAACGGCTGGCTCAACTGCGACCGCTTCTCCAAGGAGGTCCAGCTCGAGCGCTTGCGGGAAGCCCGCGCCACGGGCGCCACGACGCTCGTCACGGCCTGCCCCAAGTGCGAGATCCACTTCCGCTGCGCCATGAACGATCCCAACCTGGGCGACGAGATAAAGATGGAAATACGCGACCTCGCGGTCGAAGTGGCGTCGCGTTTGGAAAATAAAAAAGCGAAACCCAAAGGCAAAGAAACCGAGGAATAACCCCAACCCCTGCCGAAGGGGGTGAAGATAGTGTCCAATGAGGAAAAAGCGGCGGTCGCGACGGACGAAGAACTCCGCATCGGCGTCTTCGTGTGCGACTGCGGCCTGAACATCGCCGGCACGGTGGATACCGAGGCGGTGGCCAGGTACGCCGAGACGCTGTCCGACGTCGTCGCCGTCGTCCGCAACCGCTACACCTGCGCCGACCCGGGCCAGAACGAAATCAAAAAAGCCATACACGAGCACAACCTGAACCGCGTCGTCGTGGCCTCCTGCACGCCGCTCATGCACGAACCGACCTTCCGCGCCTGCGTCGCGGGCGAGGACCTGAACCCGTACCTGATGGAGATGGCCAACCTGCGCGAGCACTGTTCCTGGGTGCACGGGAAGGACAAAGAGGGCGCGACGGCGAAGGCCAAGGACCTGGTCAAGAGCGCCGTGGCGCGGGCGGGACGGCTGCAGGCCCGCGAGGAATCGCGTCTCCCGGTGACGCAGGCCGCGCTCGTCGTGGGCGGCGGCGTAGCCGGCATCCAGGCCTCGCTCGACCTGGCGGACGCCGGTTACCAGGTCTACCTGGTGGAGAAGGAGCCGTCCATCGGCGGCATCATGGCCGCGCTCGACAAGACGTACCCCACGATGGACTGCTCGATATGAATACTCGGTCCTAAAATGATGGATGTCGGTAGGCATCCCAGGATTGAGTTGATGGCTTACAGCGAGGTCGAGGAGGTCGACGGGTACGTCGGCAACTTCAAGGTCAAGGTGCGCAAGAAGGCGCGCTACGTCCGCGAGGAGGATTGCAACTCCTGCGCCGAGTGCGGCGAGGTTTGCCCGGTCGTCGTCCCGGACGAGTTCCAGATGGGCCTGTCGTCGCGCAAGGCGGTTTACCTGCCGTTCCCGCAGGCGGTGCCGGCGTCGTACATAATCGACATGGAGGCCTGTTTGGGAACCAACCCCATCGCCTGCGGCAAGTGCGAGGAAGTCTGCGAGAAGGTCTGCATCGACTACGACATGAAGGATGAGATCTTCGAGCTGGAGGTGGGCGTGGTCGTCGTCGCCACCGGCATGGACGTCTACGACCCCACCGAACTGGACGAGTACAGCTACACCCGCTACGACAACGTCATCACGTCTATGGAGTTCGAGCGTCTGATCTGCGCCAGCGGCGCGACGGAGGGCCACTTCGTCCGCCCCTCGGACCAAGAGGTGCCCGGGCGCATCGCGTTCATCCAGTGCGTGGGCTCGCGCAACAACGCCGGCGATAAAGGGAACCCGTACTGCTCCAACATATGCTGCATGAACACCGTCAAGGATACGCTGCTGCTGCGCGACCATTACCCCGATTGCGAATGCACTGTTTTCTATATGGACATCCGCGCCTTCGGCAAGGGCTTCGAGGGTCTCTACATGCGCTCGCGGGAGGAGGGCGTCAAGTACATCCGCGGCCTGCCGGGCGAAATCCGCCAGGACCCGGAGACGAAGAACCTCTTCCTCACCGCCGAAAACACGCTCACCGGCGAGGTGCGGGAGTACGAATTCGACATAGTCGTCCTCTCGGTGGGCGTCATCCCGCGGCAGGACAGCGCCCTTGTAAAGAAGCTCTTCACGCTGTCCACCACCGGCGACGGCTTCTACATGGAGGCGCACCCCAAGCTCAAGCCGGTGGATACGCCGACGCGCGGCGTTTACATCTGCGGCTGCTCGGAGTCGCCCAAGGACGTCAAGGACTCGGTGACGCAAGCTTCCGCCGCCGCGGCCCGCGCCATGACCATCCTCAACGCCGGCCACGTAACGGTAGAGGCCATTGCGGCCGCCATCGACCCGGCGCTCTGTACCGGCTGCGGCCTGTGCGCCAAGGTGTGCCCCTTCAACGCCGTCGAGGTCGACAAAGAGAAGAAGACCGCCTGGGTGGTCTCGGCGATGTGTATGGGGTGCGGCAACTGCGGCGCGACGTGCAACCAGGGCGCGGTGACGATGGGCCACTTCACCGACGACCAGTACTACGCCCAGATGGACGCGCTGCTCGACGAAAGCGCGGCCGACAAGGTGTTCACCTTCGCCTGCAACTGGTGCTCGTACGCCGGCGCGGACAACGCCGGCATCTCGCGCATCCAGTACCCGGCCTCGCCGCGCCTGGTCCGGACGATGTGTTCCGCCCGCGTTACGGAGGACTTCGTCCGATACGCGTTCATGAAGGGCGCGCCCATCGTGCTGGTCTCCGGCTGCCACTTCGCCGACTGCCACTACATCGACGCCAACCGCCAGACCGTCAAGCGCGTCTACCGGCTGTGGGACAAGCTGGAGAAGCTGGGCATCCGTCCGGAACGGCTGCAGCTGGAGTGGATAAGCGCCGCCGAGGGCCAGAAGTTCGCCCGCGTCATGCGCGGCCTGGAGGAGATGCGCCGGCAGGTTACGGCCGAAGAAGTCGAGCATACCAGAAAGGTCCTGGCCGAGGAGTGGGAGAAGAAGCTCGCGCGCGAGGCCAAGCGCAAGAAGAAGGCGGAGGCCGATGAGTCAAGAGACGAAGTTCAAGTGTCTTAAGTGCGGCCACGAGTACGTCGAGAAGTACGCGCCCGACGACGACGTCGAGCGGGCGTGCCCCAAGTGCCGCTCCAACAGCGTCCGCCCCGAAAAGCCGAAGAAGGCCGATGTCGCCGAAGAAAAATGACGAGAAAAAAAGCCGCGGCCCGACGGTAACGCTCGACTTCGAGTTCAAGAAGCAGATCGAGAAAATAGTCGACGGCGCGCTGGTCAATTATTGCTACCAGTGCGGCGCGTGCGTCGGCGACTGCCCAAGCACGCGCTACGTCGAGGGCTTCAACGCGCGCGAGATTATGCTGAAGGTCCTCTACGGCTTCGCCGAGGAACTGGTGGGGCCGGCCTCGCCGGTGTGGCACTGCACCAACTGCTACAATTGCTACGAGCGCTGTCCGCAGAACGTCAAGCCGGTGGAGATAATCATCGCCGTCAAGAACCTCATGGCTCGCCGCGGGATCTACCCCGAAAAAGCGCGGGTGGCCGACCTCGTCGATACGGTCCTCGAGACCGGCCGGACCGCTCCCGTGACGGCCATGACGACGAAGCTGCGCAAGGAGCTGGAGCTGCCGCCGCTCGAGGCCGTCGATACCGACGAGCTGAAGAAGATATTGGAGTAACTCAGGCCGGCGAGACTAATGACGGACGCCCAACCAAAAAAATTCGCCTTCTTCCCCGGATGTCTGATACCGGTGCGGTACCCGCAGATGGAGGCCGCGATCCGCAAGACGCTGCCCAAGCTCGGCGTCGAGATCGTCGACCTCCCCGGCTTCACCTGCTGCCCGGACCCGATCTATTTCAAATCGTACGACAAGCTGGCGTGGCTCACCGTCGCGGCGCGCAACCTGGCCGTTGCCGAGGAGGCGGGCCTCAACGTCTTCACCATCTGCTCGGGCTGCACGGCGACGTTGTCGGAGACGTACCAGCAGCTAAACGCCAACAAGAAATTGAAGGAAGAGGTCAACCAGCGGCTGGCGCGCGTGGGTAAGGAGTACCGGGGGACGTCGACGGTGCGGCACGTCGCGACGCTCATCCGCGACGAGGTGGGCATCGAGGAGGTGGCGGCGTCGGTGGTGCGGCCGCTGGAGGATTTGCGGGTCGCCATCCACTACGGCTGCCACCTCCTAAAGCCGTCGCACATTATGAAGGTCGACGACCCCGACGACCCCCATATATTGGACGACCTGATCGCCGCCCTCGGCGCCACGCCGGTGCGCCACGACGAGTGGATCCTGTGCTGCGGCAAGGCCTGCAAGCACGAGGAGGCGCCGTCGGAGATGATGTACGAGCTGTTGAAGTCGGTGGCCGCGGTGAAGGCGGACGTCCTGGGCGTCGTGTGCCCGTCGTGCTTCAACGAGTTCGACCTGGGCCAGCTCCGCCTCGCGCGGCAGCACGACGACGAGAGCCTCAAGACGCCCGCGGTTTACTACTTCCAGTTATTGGGCCTGGCGCAGGGTTTAACGCTGGAGGAAGTCGGCCTCCACCGCCATAAGGTAAAGGCGCCGGCGCTGGAGAAGTACGCCGCCGCCGCCGCGGTGTAGCCGACACGCCGGCGAATAAAAAGGCCGCCCCGCGAGGCGGCTTTTCGTTTGGGGCGTCCCCTGGTATTAAGTGACTTTCGCGAGTACGGACTCGATTTCCTCCGCCACTTTGGCCGTCGTGCGTTCGAACGCGTCCTTGACTTGTCGGCCCCGCTCGCCCGGCGCTTCCCCTTCGAAGCCCAGGATCTCGCCCACCACGTCGGCGTGCTCGAAGTCGAGGTTGTCGTCCAGGCACACCGTGAGGCGGTAGACGTCGCGCAGGTTTTTGAGAAAGCACATCGAGTTGTAAAGGGACCTGAGCTCCAGGCCGGCCTGAGGGTAAACCCTTCCGATGCCGTCCAGGATGCGGGAGGTGATGGGGTCGCGGATGCCGAAGCGGGCTTTACAGATCAGGATGGCCATAACGATGTCGCGCAGGCCGCCGACGCACTCCTTGATGTTGTTGGGGAGGAAGACGTCGCCCACCGCTTTCTGCCGCGACGCCATCTCGGCCTTCATGTCGGCGACGTAATCGTCGGCGCGGGCGAAGATGAACGGTTTGATAATGCGTTCGTGGGTGTCTTCCTCGAAGGTGGAGGTGCCGACGACGAGCCGCGACTCGAGGAGCTGCGATTTCTCGATGAAGTCGGTCTGGTTCTCGCGGCGGAAGAACGCCTCTAGCTGGCTCACCGGTATGACGTAGCTGCCGAAGTGCTCGAGGAAGCGGTAGTGGGGCATCATACCGCGTTTGCAAATTTCGGCGCTCATGGCCGAAATCACGGCGCCGCCCAACTCCTGGAGCTTTTCGTCTTCGGTGTCTATCAGCACGATGAGGTCGTAGTCGTCGTTGAAGGCCCACTCGCGGGCGTGGCCGCCGGCGGCGTATATCGCCATCAGGTCGAACGAGGTCACCCAACGGCCGTATTCTTCGGCCAGCCCCTCGCGGCAAGCGTCGAAGAGGTAGTTCAGGTAGTTGTCCGAAAACTCCGTGTACTGGGCGTTGGTATCTTCGATGGTGGCGCCTTTTAGGGTCATCAATCCGATCCGCAGCAGCTCGAGGTCGTAATAATCCCCCAGCAGTCCCTTCTTCGCCGCGGGCGTCGGGACGATGGCGGCCTCGGCCAATATCCCCTGCGACTTCTCGGCCAACGCGTCCGTTTCGTCTAGCAGGTACAGGCAGTCCGGGTACTTCTTTAAGGCGGTCTGCAGGTAACGGCGCAGGTACGCCGAGCCGTAATACCTCAACCGGCACAGGCCGCGCAGCGACGCCGCGGCCGGCTTGAGCGACGGGACATTCACCTCGCGCGATACGAGTTTCATAAAGCGGCGGGCGGTGTCGTAGTCGACTTCGGCGAGGTAGCGATTGAGCAAGGCCGGTTGCGCGGCGAAGAGACGGGCCGCTTCGCGGGCCGGGTTGTAGAAGGTCTCGAACTCTCGCAGGAAGGCCGCGCTCATGGCGCCGAAGAGTTCGCCCGCGTCCACCTCGTCGCGGTTTTCTCCCAGCAAGACCAGCAGCTTCATGAAGAGTTCGGCGTTGCGCTTGACGAGGCCCACTAGCTCGTTGACGCGCCGTTCGTGCTTTTCCGGGGGGAGGGTGTTGAAGTCGTGGACCAGCGCGCGGAGGAGTTTTTTGTCGGAGGCCACCAGCAGCTCGAAGACGTCGTCCCAGAAGGCGGTTTTTGCCAGGAACCGTATTAATTTCAACGTACTATTCAAAAGCTCCCCCGGCGACCTCGGCGTCGCGGACGCCAGCTCCAAGAAGACGGAGGAACTCCGCAAGTTTTCTTCGACCTCTTGGCCCAGAACTTCGGCCACGGCGCGTATTTTATCCACCGAGTCGTAGTAGTGGACCAGCAACGTCTCTTCCGGGCCCACCGTGCCGCGCCGGCGGTACCCCATGGCGGCGGCCACCCGCGCCAGGTTCTGCGTCATAACCGGCGTATCGAGTATGATAACCTCGTCCTGGACGACGAGCAGTTGGTAGAGGTAGCGGAGCACCTCGAAGAAGACGAGGCCGTTCTCGAGGATGTCGTTCTTTTCGGCGTTCCATGGTTCGATGTCGGAGAGGCGCTTCAGGTTGTGCCAGACGTTGGGCTCGCGGAGGCCGTGGATGGTACGCTTGATGTGGATCAGGCTCTTTATAACGCGCAGCGCGTCCTCCTTGGGGACGATGCGATCGTCCTCGTAGTCGCGATGGACGAGCGACACGGCATCGCCCAGGGCGCCGCGGACGAAGCCCTCGTGGTAGATCTTGTCGGCGCCGCTGTCGGCGTAATAACGTTCGATTATCTCTTCCCGCAGCCGGTCGAAGAGGGCGCGGTCGCCGTAGAGCGGCTCCGCGTTCAATAGCTCCGAGATGACGATGTAATCTCCCGGGCGGGTCTCCGCGAACTCGCGATATTCCGACAGCGACGTGGCGAAGCTCTCCGGCGAGACGTTCTCCGAGAGGTAGAAATGAAACCGCGTCGCGTACCGCAGCATAACGGAGCTGAGGCGACCCAGAACCCGGTTGAGGGCGTCCCGGTTTTCTTCGCTCTCCACCACGACGGCGATGTCGACGTCGTCCTGGTCGGTGAGGGTGCCCACGCCGCAGATCACGAACGGCGGCAGCTCCTCGGCGCCGACCAGGATGTCCAGCACCTTCCGCATGAACGTCACGACCAGCTGCGAGTAGCTGGCGCCGGTGTTCGTCAGGAATTCGCGGTAGACCTCTTCGCGGCTCGCGCCCGGGACGACGTCGGCCCGCAGCGCCTCGACGGCTTGGATGTTCATGCGCAGATACTGGAGGCCGTAGTAGCATCCGAGGTAGCGGATGCGCTCCTGTCCCTCGGGGGCGACGTGGGATACGATGTCCATCTCGCGCTCGAGGTTCCAGGCCGGCTGCCACAGGTGCACCTCGTCGCGCAGGCCGGCCTGCTCGAGGCTGGTGGTGAACTCGGCGATGACGGCGCCTATCTGCTGCAGGTACTTCGCCGTGTAGTTGCTGAACTCGCCGGCCTGTTCGCACAGTCTTTCGTAACGACGGGGCATAATCAGAGTAGCTCTTTCATCTTCTTGAAGCCGAAATCGAACGCCGCGCGGTGCGGGTCCTCCGTCCCCGGCGGAACCCGAGCCAGCAGCGCGTCTTCCACCGCCCGCCGGTTATGGGCGGGCGACAGCGCCGTGACCGAGCCCAGTACGATGATGCTCGCCAGCCGGGGGTCGCCGAGTTCCCGGGCGCCCTCGACGAAGGGCAGCCGGTAGACGCGGAACGACCCTTCGGGCGGGCGCCGCACGGCGTCGTGGTCCACTAGTAGATACCCCTGCTTATTTAGGTCGCCGGCATAGCGGTCGACGGCCTCCTGCGTGAGCGCGACCAGCAGGTCTACCTCTGTCGCTTTCGGCCGGTAGATCTCTTGGTCGCTGACGATCAGGTCCGTCCGCACCGCGGCGCCGCGAGCTTCGGGGCCGTACGTGATATGCTGCACCACGTTTTTATCCTCGTAGACGGCGAGCGCTTCCGCGAGTATCTTGGACGCCAGGTGGAGGTCTATCTCCGCGCCGCCGCTCAACCTTATCTGGTAGTAGAAAGCCATTTTTCCTCCAAGCCGAATGGCCGCGTCCGGCGCCCGAATGCGGCATATCGGAATGATAATGCCTCGGCGCCGGCTGGCCCTCCCACGTGCCGACCTCGGCGAAAGGGGCGTGGCCCGGGCCTATAGCGGCTCCGTGATTTTAACAAGGCCGCGGTCGGTCGGCAATAGAAAAGCCGCGGCCCCTACCGCGGCCTGCGGGGCCCGGCCCGCTAACTTATGTTCTGGGCGATGCGCGCCGCGTACTCGCTGGTCTTTACCTTGCGCGCGCCCTCCATCTGGCGGGCGAGGTCGTACGTAACTACTTTCTCTTGTATCGTCTTGGCCATCGCCGCCACGACGGCATCCGCCGCCTCCTGCCACCCTAAATACTCCAACATCATAACGCCCGACAAGATTAACGAAGAGGGGTTTACTTTATCCTGGCCGGCGTACTTGGGTGCCGTGCCGTGGGTGGCCTCGAACAGCGCCACGAAGTCGCCTATGTTCGCGCCCGGCGCCATCCCCAGGCCGCCCACCTGGGCCGCGGCGGCGTCCGACAGGTAGTCGCCGTTGAGGTTGGGCGTAACCAGGACGCTGTACTCGTCAGGCCGCAGCAAAATCTGTTGGAACATGGAGTCGGCGATGCGGTCCTTCACCACTGTCTTGCCGGAGGGGACTTTCCCGTCGTATTTCTCCCACAGCTCGGCCTCGGTGACGGTCTCGTCGCCGAATTCGTCGCGGGCGAGCTCGTAACCCCAGTCCTTGAACGCGCCCTCGGTGAACTTCATGATGTTGCCCTTGTGGACGAAGGTGACGCTGGGCAGCTTCCGGTCGCGGGCGTAGCGGAGGGCCTTGCGCGCGATGTTCCTGGTCCCGGTAACGCTTATGGGTTTGACGCCCACGCCGGAGTCGAGCCTGATGTTGCAGCCCATCTCCTCGTTCATGAACGCCAGTACCTTGGCGACCTCCGGCGTCCCCTCGCGCCACTCGATGCCGGCGTATACGTCCTCCGTATTCTCGCGGTATATCACGACGTTCAGTTTCTCGGGGTGTTTGACGGGGCTGGGCACGCCCGGTATCCACCGCACGGGCCGCACGCACGCGTACAGATCGAGTTTTTGGCGCATCGTCACGTTGAGGCTCCGGTAGCCGCCGCCCACCGGCGTCGTCAGCGGCCCTTTTATGGCGACGACGAATTCCGGAATGGCCCGGAGCGTGTCGTCGGGCATAACGACGCCCTCGCCGTAGACGCGTTGGGCTTTGTCGCCGGCGAATATTTCCATCCACACGATCTTGCGGTCGCCGCCGTACTTCTTCTCCGCCGCGGCGTCTATGACGCCTCGCGTCGCGGCCCAGATGTCGGGGCCGATGCCGTCGCCCTCGATGAACGAGATTATGGGGTCGTCGGGCACGCGCAGCGCGTCGCCCGCGATTTCGATTTTGTGGCCTTCTTCGGGCACTTTGACCTTTTCGAACATCGCCTCTCCTACGTTTGGGAACGTTGGTAGTTGAGCAAACCGCCGGCCTTGACGATCGCGATTTGCCGCTCGCTTAAGTCGTGGGCCGCTTCGAGCGAATAACCTTTGGTTTCGTTTTTTACCGTGAACGGTTTTTCGGGGCGCAGCTTCTGGTGGAGGTTTTCCAGCTTGAGCCGGTCGCCGGCCTCCAGTTTTTCGTAGTCGCCGGCGTCGCGGAACGTTAGCGGCAGGATGCCGAAGTTGACCAGGTTCGCGGCGTGGATGCGCTCGAAGGATTTCGCCAGGACCGCTTTTACGCCCAGGTACATCGGGCACAGCGCGGCGTGCTCCCGGCTCGAGCCCTGGCCGTAGCTCTCGCCGGCTACGACGACGTTATACAATCCCCGCGCCGCGTTTTCCTTCGCCCGCGCGGCGAAGGTCGCGTCCACGCCCTCGAAGACGAATTGAGAGTAAGCTTCCACGTTGGAGCGGTATTTGAGCCGTTGCCCGGCCGGCATTATATGGTCGGTCGTGATATTATCGCCCACCTTCAACGTCACCTCGGCCTCCAGCTCGTCGGGAAGCGGGACGTTGGTCGGCGGCTGGCCGATGTTGGGGCCGCGGATGATCTCGGCGTCGGCGTCGTGTACGTGGGAGATCAGGTCGTCGTCTATGGTGAACGTCGCGGGGACCGTTACGCGGGGATAAGGGATGCCGGCGTCGCGGGGGTCGAGGAATTCGCCCTTCCACGCCGCGACGGCCGCCGTCTCCGGGCTGGTCAAGTAAACCAGGGCGGACATTGTGCCGGAGCGGCCCTTGAAGTTGCGGTTGCTGGTCCTGACGGATACGGCCTCCGAAGCCGGCGCCTGGCCCATACCGATGCAGAAGCCGCAGGCCGCCTCGGCGACGCGGGCGCCGGCGGCCACCAGCTTGGCGAGGTGGCCGTCGTCGGCGATCATGCGCAGTACCTGCTTCGACCCGGGCGCGACGACGAAACTTACGTTGGGCGCTATCGCCTTGCCGTCCAATATCCCGGCGACGGTCGCCAGGTCCTTGTACGACGAGTTGGTGCACGAACCGATGCAAACCTGGTCCACTTTCATGCCCGCTACCTCGCGCAACGGTACGACGTTGTCGGGGCTGTGGGGTTGCGCTACCATAGGCTCGACGGCGGAGAGGTCGATTTCGACGACGCGGTCGTATTCGGCGTCCGCGTCCGCGGCCAGCTCCTGCCATACGTCGCCGCGCCCCTGCGCCTTGAGGAAAGCCTTGGCGACGCGGTCGGAGGGGAAGACGGACGTCGTAACGCCGAGCTCGGCGCCCATATTGGTGATGGTCGCGCGCTCCGGTACCGACAGCGTCTCGACGCCCGGGCCGAAGTACTCCATTACGGTCCCGACGTTCCCCCTGGTAGTCAGCATCTTAAGAAGGGTTAATATCACGTCTTTGGCCGCGACCCAATCTTTCGACTCGCCGGTCAATTTTACGCCTACCACGCGGGGATACGTCAGCCAGAAAGGTCCGCCGGTCATCGCCACGGCTACGTCGAGGCCGCCGGCGCCGATGGAGATCATACCTAAGCCGCCGCCGGTGGGCGTGTGGCTGTCCGAGCCCAGGAGCGTTTTGCCCGGCGCGCCGAAGCGCTCGAGATGGACCTGGTGGCAGATGCCGTTGCCCGCGCGCGAGAAGTATAGGCCGTATTTCTGGGCTATGCTTCGGAGGTAGCGGTGGTCGTCCGCGTTCTCGAAACCCATCTGGAGGGTGTTGTGGTCAACGTAGCTGACCGAGAGCTCGGTCTTGACTTCCGGGACGGCCATGGCCTCGAGCTGGAGGTACGCCATCGTACCGGTGGCGTCCTGCGTCAGCGTTTGGTCTATTTTTATGGCGACCTGTTCGCCCGGGCGCGGCTCGCCCTCGAGCAGGTGAGCGCCCAGAATCTTTTCGGTTAACGTCTTCGCCATTTGCTTCTCGCCTTCCCGGCCGTCGCTCAGCAGCTGTAGATGAGGTCGAGAACCGCTTTCGATTTTTTATCTTCCGGGTCGAGCTCGAGCGCTTTTTTAAGAGCCTCCGCGGCGCGGTAATTATCGCCCAAGCTGAAGTAGGCCTCTCCCAGCTGGGCGTACGCCTGGGCGTTGCGGGGGTTCTTCTCCACGACTTTTTCGAAGTCCGCGACCGAGTTTTCCTTAAGCCCCAACCTCGCGTTGGCCAGGCCGCGTTGGTAGTACGCGATGGTGAAGTCCGGATTTCGCGCCAATAATTGGTCGAAGGCCTTAATCGCTTCTTTCAACTTCCCGAGGTGGTAGTACATAAGGCCGAGCCAATAGTAGGAGTGTTCGGCGCCGGGCTCGAGCGCCAACGTTTTTTTGAAACAATCTATAGCTTCGTCCACGCGCGCCGCGCGATAATAACAGAGCCCCAGAAAGTAGTGCGCGGGCGCCGAGTGGGGGTTGGTTTCCGCGGCCTCCTCCAGAACCGCCAACGCCTCGTTGAGTTGTCCTCGGTGGTAGTGAGTTTGGCCGAGGTGGACCAGGACGTAGTCGTTGCCCGGGTCCGACGCCAACGCCAACCGGTATTTCTCCAGGGCGCCGTCGGGGTCGCCGCCAAAATCGGCCAGCACCGCGGCGAAGAAGTGGCTCTCCCAACAGTCGTTTGTCGGAAGGCCGCAGTGGGGGCAAAAACGGAACCCCGCGGCGAGCTCGAAATCGCAATTTTTACATTTCACGGCGCACCTCGCTTTTTAATCTTCCGGCCCCTCGTCTTGGGAGGCTCTGCGCAACCGTAAATATTCGTCGAACGCGGCGCTCAACCTGCGCAACGCGGAGCGTTCCTTTCGGGCCTCTTCCTCGTATACCGTCGCGAGCCGGTCTTTGCCCCACGATATGCCTTCGGCCAGCGTTTTGAGGTCGCCGAAAGCTTGCGCGCCGCGGCCTTCCCAAGCCTTGCTCGCCGCCTCCCAAATGACGGCGAAGAGCGTGTCCAGTACCAGGAGCAATTCGCCCAGGCCGTAGCCCTGTTGGAGGCGCTTACGGCCTATATCGGCCACGTACGCGCGGAAGGCCGCCGCGTCGCCGGACAACACGGCCTGGCGGTAGGCGTCGAAATTAGCCTGTATACGGGGCCGCAGGTCTATGGTCTCCATCTGGCGATAATGGTCCAGCGCCGACTCCCGAAGGCGCTTCGTCACCTCGTTGACGGCGTGCTCCTCGACTTCGGAGAGGAACGAAGCCAGCGGCGAGGCCGTCATACGTCTATCAGCCATTCCTTGCCCTCCCCCCATATGAACGCGTTGTAGCTCTTGAGTTTGCGTTCGATCCTGTCGACCCACTCCCGGCAAAACGCCGGCGGGTGGCCGCCGAGGTTCCGCGTCTCGTACGCCAAACCTTCTTCGACCACGGCCAGGAAGTACTCTATATCGCCCGGCGCGAGGGCGTGCGGCGCTTCGGCCCACACCAGCAGCTCGCGCTCGACTTCCCGGTTATAGGTTAGATGGGGGGAGTCGGGCGACAGGTCCAGCGGCGGCGGGTTGGTGGCGAACTGGAAGCCCTTCAACGCCATGACGAGGTCGACGTACGAGTGTTCGTAGAACAGTCGGGGGAATTCGAATTCGACGACTTTGGCGGGGCGGTCGTCGTCGGGGCGCACGCGGTGTTCGTTGTAGCGGGAGAAATCCAGGCCGGTGAACTCGTTGTAGATTTCGCGGTTATGGAGGCGTTTTTCGCGCAGGACGCTCTCCTCGTCCAGGTTCAGGTCGCCGCCGAGTATCAAAAGGCAGATCAGATGTTGGGGCGGCGGCGGCTCGCCGGGTGGCCGCCCCTCCTCGAGCTGGATCGAGAGGTGAAGGCTGTGGGGTTTTATCTCGGCGAACGTGACGGCCGCGGTGGCCGAGTCCGAGAGTATGACCGGGTCCGCGGTGACCGGTTTCGACAGGTCGCCCAGGATCTTGTAGCGGCCTACCGCGAACTCCAGGAAGCCGCGCACCCGGCCGCGGTACGGCGTTACGACGCGGTGGTTGTCGACGTGGCCGCCGAGCTTCCACAGGCGGCCGGCGAGGTCGAAGTCGTCGAAGTAGTAGAAACCGTCGAAGTCGGCGTCTTCGCCCGGGCCGGCGCCTATTATGTCGGCGCCCAGCGGGCTGAACTCGACCTCGTACCCCAGCGGCGCGCCGCCCGCCGCCCGGCGTTCTTTTATCCTCTCGACGTACGGCTCCACGCGGTCGCGGCCGTAGAGCTCGTCGGCGATGAATATCGCCGCCACGGCGTAGTCGATGTACTCCAGTTGTTGGTCATAATCGGCGACGCCTAGCGATTCCATGATTTCGCCGACGGTGCCGAGGTTGTCGGCGACGTACTGCAGCGCGGCCAGCGCCGATACGGCGTGCTCGTAATATGCGTCGGCGACGCGCACCGCGCCGCGGAAGTCGCGGCGTATTCTCTCCTCGAGCTGGTTGAATATTATCGTCTTTACGATAAGGCGAACGTATTGCGGGGCGTGCTTGGCGGCGGCGGGTTCGGTCCGCAGCCATTTGAGCGAGGGGAGGCCCGATTCCTCGAGCCGATGTTTGACCGCGAACGCCGAGAGGCCCGGGTGGTCGAAGTATTCGCGGACCAGGTCTTCCACCGCTTCGCCCAGCAGCTCTTCCCGGGCGCGGATCTCGAGCTCGCGAAGGCCGCGTTCGGCGGGGACGTCTTCGGCGATGGCGTTCTCGATCCGGCCTTTGAGGAAGTCGGCTACGCGGTCCGCTACTTCGACGTCCGGGGAAGGTTTGGCCGCCAGGAGTTCGGGCCCGGCGGCGTAGACGTACCCCTCCTTCGGGCCGTCCGGCGTTTTTACGGTAACCTTTTGGCGTACGTACAGCTTTCCCTCGCTCTCGTATTGGTCTATTTGCGCGAGCACTTCGGGGCTCACCCCCGCCACGAGTACGCCCTCGACCCTCGAGCCGGCGTGCGGAACGACGTACGGGAAGGATTTGAGCGAGGTTACCTTGCGGTAGCCGTCGAGCACCGCGGGCGCGGCGCGCGGACGGTCCCCGGTGATCACCCGATAGACGAACTGGTCCGTCAAAGTGCCGTACACGAATAGCCGGACCTCGTCCTCGGCGTCTCGATCTCCCCGATGAGGTGTCGGCATTTTTATGGCCCGGCCCGAGCCGGGTAGCGTTAGGCGAAGAGGTCGGGCAGGTGCTGCTTGGCTTGCTCGAGCATCTCTTCGCTCGATATGGCCGTCGTCCTGCGGGCCGCGTACTGCTCTTCCACCCATTTCGCGATGCCCTGGATCCCCGGGTGACGTTTGTCTATTTGTTTGTCGCCCTCCAGGTCGAGGTTCTGGTTGAGCCACAGCGCGATGCCGGCGACGCCCGACTTATCGGTTACCGAGATGCCCAGCGGCCGTCCCAGGATGTCGCCGGTGTCGAAGATGTTGTAAATCTCCTCGTTCTTGATAACGCCGTCGGCGTGGATGCCGGCACGGGTTACGTTGAATTCGCTCCCGACGAACGGGTAATTGGATGGCACGGGCCAACCCATACTCTTCTCGAAGTATTCGCCGATCTCTTTGATCGCCGTCAGGTCCATGCCGTCGGTGTGACCCTTGAGGCTGGCGTACTTGACGCAGAGCGCCTCCAGCGGCGAGTTGCCGGTCCGCTCGCCGATGCCCAACAACGAGCAGTTGGCGGCGGCGCAGCCGTAGAGCCACGCTGCTACCGGGTTCGCCAGAACGAGGTGGAAGTCGTTGTGGCCGTGGAACTCGAGCTGGTCGTGCGGTATCCCGAGTTCGGTGCGCAAGTAGTATACCATCTTCGGCACGCTGCGGGGCAGCGCGGCGTCGGCCCAGGGTAGGCCGTAGCCCATCGTGTCGCAGATGCGGATCTTGATCTTCATGCCGCTTTCTTCGGAGAACCGCATGAGCCGTTCCGCGAACGGGACCACCGTTCCCCAGAAGTCGGCCCGGGTCATGTCCTCGAAGTGGCACCGGACCGCTTTCAGGCCGGCCTCCGCGGCGGCGCCGACCACTTTCATGAAGCCCTCGATCGCCTGCGCGCGCGACTTCTTAAACTTCATGAAGATGTGATAATCGGAGATTGACGTTAAGATCCCCGTTTCTTCCAAGCCCGCCTGCCGGACCAGCTCGAAGTCCGCCGGCACGGCGCGGATCCAGCCCGTTATCTTCGGGTACTCGTACCCGCGCTCCTGGCACTTTACCAGCGCTTCGCGGTCCTTATCGCTGTAGAGAAAGAACTCGGACTGGCGTACGACTCCTTTGGGGCCGCCTAACTTGTGCATCAAGTCGTAGACGTGGACGACGTCTTTCACCTCGTACGGCGGCCGCGCCTGCTGGCCGTCGCGGAACGTCGTGTCCGTAATCCAGATTTCCTCGGCCGGCGCGAGCGGGACCGTCTCCCCGTCGAACATCATCTTGGGAATTTCAGAATAGGGGAACTGGTCGCGGAAGAGGTTGGGTTCGTCGACGTCGACCAGGGGGTGCTCCGCCTCGCCTTTCGCCGGTTCGGCCTTCGCCTTTTGGAGCCAGGGGGCTTTCCAATCGTGATTTTTAGCCGCCATATATTCCTCCGTTTCGTGAGTTACTTTGAATGGTCTGCGCTCCGTTTATTCTTTTTTCGGCTGCGGCGTCGTCCCGAACCGCGTCTAGCCGGCCAACCCCAAAGCCGCCAGGTAGTGTTCGGGCTCGACGCCGGGCGTATCCACGTGCGTTTTACTGTAGAAGTTCTCGATGGCGTCGCTCACCGGCCGGGGCTCGTACGGCGCGCCGACGATCGCGCCCTCCAATCCCTCGAGGCCCGCCCGCGGGACCATGGTGAAATCTCCCGTGATCGAGACGCCGTCGATCACGTCTTCGACGACTTCCGTGTAGCAGCTCAACAGGCCGCCGGGCGCTTTGTGGACGCCGTCGATGAAGCGCACCCCCTCGCGCACGCGCGTCTCCCGGGCGGCGGGCCGCCGGATCTTGCGGAACAAAAACTCCTCCGAGCGGTAGATTGTCTCCAGCTCCTGCATCTTGGCCTCGAGTTCGTCGTCGACCCGGGCCTCTTCCAGCGGCCCCACGGTCTCGGCGAACCTCGTTTTTAGGGCGGCCACGACGTCCTCCCGCCGGGGCGTGGCGCCTGTTTCCCGCCTCACGGTCGTCAGGTTCTCGGAGAGCGACTTGTGGAACTTGTCGCGGAACTTCTCGTCGGGGACGACCAGGATTTTGGGCATGAGCTCGTAATCGAAGTCCATGATGATGGACCCGACGAAGACCATGCACGAGCCGATGTCGGCGCCTCCCTCGCCGGCGATCTTGCGGCCGTCTTTCGTTATGAGGTCGTTTATAGGCCTAAACGACACCTCCACGCCGAGGTCGCCGTAGGTTTTGATCGGCGCTTCCGAGAACTTCCGGTAAACGCCGTCGACGGTGGGCGGCACGAGCGGGTTGTCCTTGCGGAGGATTAAGTTATAAAAGACCTGGCCCGAGTCGAGAAGGACGGCGCCGCCTCCCACTTCCCGCCGCATTACCTCCAGGCCGTTTTTAAGGCAGAAGTCGAGGTCGATAACCTCCCGCGTGTCCTGAAAGTAGCCGACGCACGCGATGGTGGAGGCCGGCGAGACGAGCGTAAGGCCCTCCCGGCCGAGGTGGGCCAGCGCGTGGAAACACAGCATGGCGTCGAGCTTGGGCCGCAGCCCTAAGTCGTAAACTTTCATCGCTATTTAATCGCCTTCCATACGAGGTCGAGGAGGTTGGCTACTTTTAGGCCGTCGCCGTTGCCGCCGATGGCTTGCGCCCCCGACCGCAGCGTAAGCTCGCACGTCGGGCAAACGGTTACGACGGTGTCGACCCCCGTGGCCGCGGCCTGCTCCGCCCGCGAGACCGCCAGCCGGCCGGAGAGCTCCGGCGCGGAGGTGATTATGCCGCCGCCGCCGCCGCAGCACCGCGACGTATTCTTCGACAGCGGCATCTCGACGACGTCGACGCCGATGGCCTTCAGTATCTCCCGCGGCTCCTCGATTATTTCCGCGCCCCGAGATAGGTGGCACGGGTCGTGGTAGGTGGCCTTGAGGTCGAGGTTCTTGGGCGACGCGTCGGCCAATCTCTCCGCGATGAACTGCAGGGCGTGCTTGACGGGCCGGCCGTATTCCTCTTTGAGGAACATGGTGCACGTCGGGCAGAACGTAATGAGCTCGCCTTCGGGGAACACCTCGTTGAACTTCTTCTTCTGCTCTTCGAACTCGTCCCAGTATCCCAGGATCTTGAGCGGGTTGCCGCAGCAGGTCTCCTCCACGATCTTGGTCTTGACGCCGAGCTTGTCGAGGATGCGGGTGAACATCTTGACCATATTGGGCCGCTGGGCGTATTGGCAGCCGAGGTAGAGGAGCGCCTCGCCCTCCTGCGGTTTTATGGCCGCCTCCGTTTCGCCGTAGATGTTGCCGGTCTCGCGGACTTTGGCCACGAGGTCCTCGTGCACCGGCATCTTGTAGCCGGCTTTGACCAGGCTCGCCCGCGCCGCCTCCACGATGGGCGCTACCTCGATCTTGCTGGGGCAGCGGCGCGTGCAGTCCAAGCACATCGTACACGAGAAGAGCCGCTCCACGACTTCGTCGCCCGGTTTCAGGTCGCCCTGCAGTAGCGCGTAGGAGGCCATGAGCCGCCCTTTCGAACCCGCGGCGTCCCAGCCGATATCCGAGAGCGTGGGGCATACCGCCTTGCAGAAGCCGCAGTGGGTGCAGGCGTTGAGTTCCATCTCCCACCGCTCGAGGGCCTCCATCCCCTCGCCGTATTCGCGCTTGCCGGTTTTGTAACGGAGGAAGTGGATGATCCCCGGCTTGTCCCAATCCATGAGCTTGCCGGGGTTCAGGATGTTGTTGGGGTCGAGGGCCTGCTTTATCTTGCGCATCGCCTCAAGCGAATCGGCGCGCTCCTTCTTGAAGTACGGCGCCTTGGTGATCGCGACGCCGTGCTCGCCGGTCACGGTTCCGCCGAGCGCCAGGACCGCGTCGAAGACCTCCTCGTTGGCCTTCTCGGCCCGTTCCCATACGTCGGCGTCGGTGGGGTCGATGATGAACTTGGTGTGAAGGTTGCCGTCGCCGGCGTGGCCGTACGTCGGGATGTAAATACCGTCGTAGCGGTCCTGAATTTCGTGGAACGCCTTCACCGCTTTGGCCACTTGCGACGGCGGGACCGCCATGTCGTCCGCCAGCATGACGGTAACCATGCCCTCCTTGAAGCGCGACAGCGACGGGATCATGGCCTTGCGGCCCTTTTGTAATCCGGCGATTTCCTTGGGGTCTTCCGTGAACTTGACGTCGACGGCGCCGGCCTTCTTCGCGACCTCCGCGACGATCTTGATTTCGTCCTTGACCGCTTCCGGGTGGCCGCTGACGCCTATGAGTAGGATACCCTCGACCTCCGGGAGACCCAGGCCGGTGGCCTTATTGACCGCCTGGATGCAGATATTGTCCATTATCTCGAGCGAGTGGGGGATGAGCGGATAGGCGATGATGTCGGAGACGCATTGGCCCGCCTTCTCGACGTCGTCGAATACCGCCATCGCGAGCGCGTTCTTTTCGGGAAGCGGGACAACGCGGAGGTTGATCTCGGTAATAACGCCCAGCATCCCCTCGGACGCTACCATCAAGCGGTCGAGCTGGAAGCCGGAGGCGTTCTTGAGGGTGCGGGTGCCGCTGTGGATTATCTCGCCGGTGGGCAGAACGATCTCCAGGCCCAGGACGTAATCGCGCGTCGCGCCGTACTTGACGGCGTTGACGCCGGAGGCGTTCGCGGCGACCATGCCGCCGATGTTCGCGACGTCGCCCGAGCCCGGCGCCGGCGGGAAGAAGAACTTTTGCGGTTTGAGGTGGGCGTTGAGCTCGGCGTAGATGACGCCCGGCTCGACCACGACGTAGAAGTCCTCGACGTGAACCTCTTTGATTTTGTTCATCGCCTGGAGGTCGAGGACGATGCCGCCCTTAATGGGGACGGCGTGGCCGCACAGCGCCGTCCCCGCGCCGCGCGGCGTTACCGGGATCTTGTGCTCGTTGGCGAGCTTGAGAATCCCCGAAACCTGTTCGGCGTTCGCCGGCCGGACGACGGCCTCGGGTTCGTGGAGGTGGATGCCGGCGTCCGCGGCGTACGCGCGGAGCTCCACCGGCGAAAGGGTATAGCCGTTTTTACCTACGATCTTCTCTATCTTCTTGAGAATGTCCTTGTCCATGCCAACCTCCCGCGGCACCTCACCTCGAGGCGGGGCCGCGCGGTTAAGATCCTATCATCGGAATCGACATCGAGCCGTTCATCATAACCAGCACGCGCGCGCCCTCGCCCTTCGCCGCCAGCGCGGCGTCGAACGCCTGCTGGAGATCTTTGTAGGGTTTTATGAAAGCCTTCCCGAGCGTCTCGTCGTCGAGGTCGGTGACGCCCCACATCTCGCCCTTGACCGCTATTTCGGCCATCTTGCCGGCCTTGTGCCAGCCGAGCTTGTAGTCCCCCTCGATTTTGGCGAGCGTTTCCTGCGGCGTGGCGCAGCTCGCCAGCAGCTCGAGGAAGGCCTCGTCGCCCACGCCCGTCCGGCACTTCGACACCATTATAAGGATGCCGCCGTCCTTCATCGCGAGCTTGGCGTTGTCGAGCGCTTTCTGCGACTGGTAGAGGTCGATGTCCATGGGGTAGGGCGCGACGCTCACCACTACGTCGGCCTCCGCCGAGACCGGCACGCAGAAGACTTCGTTCGCGGCCTGGACCGCCGCGTAGAACGAGTCGTGGATGTGGCCCGCGGTCGCGGCGTAGAGGCGGTGCTCGCCGTCGAGGACCGTCATGATCGAGAATATCTCCTTGTCCGCGATGGTCTTCAGCGCGTCGATCATATCCTCGTGGACCGGGTTGCCCTCCAGCGCCAGCGCCTTGGCCTGGGGCCGCAGCGCGTACTTATGGTTCTGCTCGATCGTCTTGCGGGAGGCGATGCCCGGTAGGAAGGCCTTGCGGCCGCCGGTGTAGCCGCCGAAGTAGTGTGGCTCGACGGAGCCGATGATGACTATTTTGTGGGCGTCGACGCCGGCGCGGTTGACGTACATCTCGGTGCCGTTGGTGGAGGTGCCGATGTGGACCATGTCCTCGTCGCGCTTGGCGTCGTGGATTATTATGCGGTCTTTGACGTCGTCGTACAGGCCGCCGAAGATCTCGCGCAGCTCCTCCTCCGTCGGCGCGCGGTGGGCGCCGGTGGCGATGATGTAGGAGGCGTTAACGCCCTTCAAATCGTCTTTTATGAGCTCCAGCACCCGGGCGGTGGGCGTGGGGCGCGTGGCGTCGTTGACGATGAAGAGGACGTCGCGGGCGTCCGCCAGGAAGTCGGCGAACGTCTTGGAGTTGATGGGATTCGCCAACGCCTCCGCCAGGACCTTTCCCTCGTCCACGGCTTCGACCTCGTTGGGATAAACTACCTCGGCGTCGTCCGGCACCTCTAGCGGCACCGTCTCCTTGCCGTAGGGGACGTCCAGTTTCATAATTCCACCTCCGCCGCCGGCGGGCGGCCTTGAGCTGCTAGCCGCCCTCCTCGGCCTTCTTCATCTCGCCTTCCATCCACGCGGCGACGGCGTCGCCGTGCACGAGGGCCGCTTTCTCGCTCTCCCAGTCGGAAGGCTGTATTACCATGATCCAGCCGGCGCCGTAGGGGTCCTTGTTGATGAGCCCGCTCTCGCCCTCCAAGTCCTCGTTGACCTCGACGATGGTCCCCGATACCGGCGCCACGAACTTGCCCACCCACTTCGACGACTGGACCTTGCCGCAAGTCTCGCCCGCCGATACGTCGTCGTCCTCGAAGGGAAGGTCGACGTAGACGATGTCGCCCGCGGCCTTCTGGAAGAAATCGTTCATGCCGACGCGCACCCGGCCGTCGTCCTCCAGCTTGGCCCACGCGTGCTCGCCGTGGTAGTACAGCTCGTCCGGAAAGTCGTAATCTTCGATCTTCATCTGGCTCTCCCGCGCTTTGGCTTAATGTGAAACGAACTTCCTATTCGGCGATTCCGTTATTAATATTCCTGCGGCAGCTTCGACAGCTCCTCAAACGAGAAGACCGGGCCGTCGACGCAGACGTACTTGGGGCCGATGTTGCAGCGGCCGCACATCCCCACGCCGCATTTCATCCGCATCTCGAGGCTGGTGTAGATCTGCTCCGGCTTCCAGCCCAGCTTGTCCATTACGGGCAGCGTAAATTTTATCATAATCGGCGGCCCGCATATAAGGGCGATCGCGTCGTCGGGGGGAAGTTTCTCCTCCTCCACCACCGTCGGCACGAAGCCCTCGCGGCCGCTCCACGTCTCGTCGCCCTTGTCGACGGTGAGGTGGAGCGTGAGTTCGGGAGACTTCTCCCATTCCGCGAGTTCGGGTTTATACAACAACGCGCCCGGCGAGCGCGCGCCGTAGACCACCGTGAGGTCGGCGAAATCTTTGCGGTTCGCCAGCGCGTACTTGATTAACGAGCGCTGCGTCGTGAAGGCGAAGCCGCCGCCGATGACCGTTACGTTCTTGCCGCGCAACTCTTCGAGCGGCCAGGTGTTGCCCAGCGGCCCTCGCAGGCCGACCGTCGCGCCGGGCGCCAGGCGGTGCAGCGCCCGCGTCACCTTGCCCTCGGTATTGAAGACGGTGAACGTCAACTCCTCGCCCTCGGTGGGGGAGGAGGCGATGCCGATGGGTGCCTCGCCGTAGCCGTAGAGCGAAAGCTCGGCGAACTGCCCGGGCAGGTAGTCCCACCGCGGGCCGTCTTTGAACTTGAGATAGAAACTTTTGAGGTCCGCGGCCGTCGTCTCGACGACGACGCGGTCCAGCGTCGTCGGCTGCGGCAGCAGCGGCGTCTCGGCCAGGGCGGCGTTTTTTATCTCGGTGGCCATACTATTCCTCGGCCGCGACCAGCGTCACGGCCTCGCGGATGTCGACGTTGGCCGGGCAAGCGACGACGCACCGGCCGCACCCCACGCACAGGTTCTCGCCCCAGTTGTCGTGGAAGTAGTAGAACTTGTGGAGTACGCGCTGGCGGTAGCGCTGCGCCTTACGCTCGCGCGGGTTGTGGCCCGAGGCGTGCAGCGTAAACGGCGACTGCGTGCAGGCGTCCCAGAAGCGGACGCGCCGGCCGCGGCCGTGCTTGCCCTCGTCTACGACGTCGAAGCAGTGGCACGAGGGGCACACGAACGTGCAGGCGCCGCAGCTCACGCAGCGCGACGCGACCTCCTCCCACGCCTGGGCCTCGAAATTCTCGTACAATTTGGGCCGCGCCGCTTCCAAATCCCAGAGGGGAGTCATCGCTTCGGCGACCTTCGCGTAGGTTGCCTTCGCTTCGTCGAGTTCCGCGTCGGATGCTTTTTCCAGTTTCGCCGCCTTCAGGAATTCCTCGCCTTTGGCCGAGGACGCCTCGAGCAGGAGGTCGTCGCCGGCTTCGTAGGCCATGACGTCGGCGCCCGTCGCGTCGCCCGGGCCGCCGCCCACCGAGGTGCAGAAGCACGTCGGCGCCGGTAGGCCGCAGGCCCACCCGACGAGTATCGTGTTGTCGCGGCGGGCGAGGTACAGCGGGTCGCGGAAGCCGCGGTCGCGGTAGACGCGGTCCACCAGCGCCAGCGCCCGGGCGTCGCAAGGCCGCACGCCGACGAGAAGACGTTTGCCCTCCGGCGCCGGCGCGAGGCGGCCGTCGTCGTTGTCGTAGCTGAGGAACGCCTCGAGCTGGGGCAGGACGAAGCCCTTGACGCTGGCCGTCGTCAACAGGTAGCCGTCGAGCTCGACGTCGCCCCCCTCGTACGGCGCGAACGCCCACCCCTCCGCGGCTCGAGCCGGCGCGAAGACGTCGTACCCGGCGGCCTTCGCGCCCTCCAGGAGCTTGGGCAATTCGTTTCTTTTTACCTTAACGGCGGCCATCTACATAAAACCTTCGTTGGGGTCGTCGGGTTGATACGTCGCCAGCGGCGGCGAGACTTCCGCGTCCCGGCCGGCGACGTAGCCGAACTTCTCCTCCACGTCCTTGACCAGCTTCTCGGATAACACGCGGAGCGGTATGTTCATCGGGCAGGCGCGCTCGCACTCGCCGCACTCGACGCAGCGGCCCGCGGTGTGGAAGACGCGTACAAGGTGGAAGGCGACCAGGTCCTCCTCCGCCGTCGCCGGCCCGATCCACGCCGGGTTGCGTTGCTCCGCGAAGCACTCCTCGCAGTAGCACGCCGGGCAGACCTGGCGGCAGGCGTAGCAGCGTATGCAGCGGCCCAGCTCCTCGGCGACCCAGGCCCACCGCTGCTCGCTCGAACGCGCCTCGTGTTCGCGGACGCGTTCGTACCGGTCCGCCTCGGCCGCCGGCGCGGCCTCGCCGTAGATTACGTCGGCCAGCGGCGGCTCGAGCCTCGTGCAAACGGCGCAGCTCGCGTCGACGTAGTCGCCGAGGGGCAGCCGCTCCTCGCCGCCGTCGGTTGTCGTCACGACTATCGCGTCGCCTTCTACGTCCGCATCTCTGACGCGGTAAGCGCCGACGGCTTCGTAAACCTTTCCCCGGTCCACCGTCGGTGAGCAGTTGACGCCGATCACGTAAACGTCGTCCCGACGGAATTGATTCTCCTGGATGTACGTCACGAGCGCGCGGGCGTCGCACGGCTTCGCGACGACGGCGACCTTCCGCGCTTTCTCGGCGTCGAAGTCGCGCCGCTTGCGGCGGTCGCGTATATATTCCAGGACGTAACGCGCGAGGCCCGCGGCGCAGCACCGGTTCCAAATCAAATTGTCGGCGTCGGCCGCGTCTTTGACCAACGCCGGCCTGGCGGTGAGCGGGACCGTCCCCTCAACGAAGCCGATTACGATTTCGGCCTCGCCCGACGCGAGCAACTCCCCGGCTTTCGCTCGGATTTCTTTTTCCACCGTCATAAAAGCGTCGATTAGAGCCTCTTAACCTCTCGTCGGACGTCGTCCAGCGTCGTACGCGGGGTTTGCGACTCGACCATGTCCCAAAGTTTTTTGAGGTCGTCGCATGCGTACACGTCGCAGTACGCGCAATTGGCGATATCCTTCTCGCGGCAGCAGTCTTTCATCTTGCAGTGGACGGACCAGGCGAAGAGGCGCTTCTCGGCCTGGGTGCAGCTGTAGCAGATTACGTCCTCGGGCGTGAGCGGCTCGTCGGCGGTCGACCACTCCTCGGCCGTCTTGGCGAGCAACTCCGCGTCGCCCGTTTGTGTCGCGGCGTAGGCCGGGCACGCGGCGCAATCTATGCCGCAGAAAGCGATTATCTTTTCCTCGGCCATTACGACCCTTTGAGCTTCCGGCGGATTTCCTCCAGCGTCGTCTTGGCATCGACCGACGTCGACCACGGCTTCTCGAGCTTGTCGCAGGGGAATTCGTCGCAGTGGGCGCAATTATCGACGCCCTTCACGAAGGCGCATTGCCGGACGTCGCAATCCTGGCAAAACTTGGCGGCCCTTTTGTCCTCGTAGATGCAGCCGTCGCACCATAGGTCCGCGGCCGTGAGCGGGTACTCGTCGGAGGACCATTCTTCCGCTTGCTTCGAGAGCGCCTCCTCGTCCCCCGCCAGCGTCGCCTTGAACGCCGGGCACTTGGAGCACAGGATCCCGCAAAAGGCGATTATTTTTTCGTCGGCCATTTAACGACCCTTCTTAAGCTTTACGAGCGTTTAAACTTTTTCCGGTTCCGCGTATTTTTTAACCATCCGCTTCGCCGGCCC
>SDBS01000693.1_pt1 | contig 33411 bp, 29 predicted proteins | sample 2277091 | NCBI WGS metagenome assembly SDBS01 (sample SAMN10404972, study PRJNA504765) | marine sediment metagenome | isolation source: marine sediment core GS10_PC15, 163 cmbsf | place: Arctic Ocean: Southern Knipovich Ridge | collected 2010 | reverse complement strand
TTTTTTAGCCATATTACTACCCATCCTTAAAGCTGTTTATACTTCCTTTAAATATACCGTTCTTTACCAGCAATAACGAGCTTTTCTAAGCCACATCTATGAGTAATATGCCCAGGATGACGAACTTCATTTTGTTCTGTCAGCGAAGGAACTCACACGGTGCTTACTGAACAAGGATAATCGTTCTGGAAAGGCAAAAACCAAGCAGAGCCTTTAGCAACTGACGAAGCAACCTCACTTGTGTAATCATCCAATACCAATTGCTGATTGTGGTTTGCTGATTACGGACTATGGCATCACTGCTCTGTCATCTTCTTCGTGAACGAGGTGCATCTTCGTATTCTCTGATTATTTCAATCAAGGCTCTTTCAAACATGAATCTGGCGTCTTTGCCGGTTATTTCCTTCATCTTATCTAGTACATCATTGAAATACTCTACTTTTTTCTTGATCTGGTCGATAGTCAATCCGAGTTCTCCGATTGCCTGTTCAGCGATATCCCGGTAGTCAGTGACGATCACTGTGGCCTCTCTAGCTTTATCCTCTCTCGGAGTTCTCAATTCATAGATAATATGAATAGCCAGAATAAGGACAAGTGGTATGGCTATCATGACAATAAGAAAGATCTGTTGATTTGGGTTTTTAATATTTGCCTGGATTATGTATAAGAGAGCCAGACCATTGAGTATTAGCGCAGGACCTGAGATCTGTGTATGAGAGTATATAACTCTTGTAGTCAATACATGCTTAAAAGCGATAAGCGTTATTATGGTACCTATGATTATGAATGCTACTGTTAATATCCAATACCAATCTAATACTGTTAGGGAGAATAGTGCTTCTTTTTCCATCTCTATCATCTCAATAAAATCTAGAGGGACTGATAATCTGCTGTTTTAAAAATTCTATAGTATTCACTCGGATTGGTCAAAAATGGTAAAGTAGTCATATAACAACTACTGGATAAAGTAACGCTGATGTTGTAGTCGGTTTCTATTGTTGGGAGGCATTATGAAAAAAAGAATGCTAAGCATCGATGAGTGGCTAAAAATGTCTGATAAAGAACGCTATAGCATACATCTAAGCTGGGATACGGATAAGAAAGAAGGGGAGGACATCGTTGTCCAAGTTTTAGACATATTTGAGGAAGCTCTCGGAGATACTCCTAGTCTGGACATAAACGGTCTCTTTGCCCAGCCGAGTGGAACATGGGCAATCGAGGTAGAACACCCCTTTATATTTGATAGGCACAAATACAAGATTCCCGGCATGTTCTTAGGGGTTGAAATAAAGGAAAAGATCACTGACAGTACACTTCCCGATGAATTCTTGGTTGAAGATCATAACACGGAATACATATGGGCACCCGAACGCTTTAATGCATACGTCGACCGATGCGAAGATAAAATACGACAAGAACTCGGTAATCCCGATCTCTCCCATGATGACATACTGGATATCCTTTGTCCGACCGGAGACTTTCTAAACTGGATGGCTCAATGTCGGCAGTGGGAGAAAGAGGGCATCATACCAAGATATGAGGACAAAGACGCTCATATTCCTCGCTAATCATTAACATACAAGATGATAAATAAACTGATGAATCAGTCTTAATATTCCATTTCGAAATATCTTGTACTCAAGCAGAAGTATGGTACATGCTATAATGGCATATGATATTTGAATGGAGGTAAACAGCTCTTAAGTGCGAGTATATCAGTGGATTTTCTTTATACTGGGCATAGTTCTTACAATCCTTCTATTCGCTGTACTAGTATTCGAGGGAAGCTCTCAAAGCGTCTTCTGTGGTTCATGTCATATCATGAGGGAGTCCTCTAGTACATGGGTAAATGCACCACATTCAAAAGTAGCCTGTGTAGATTGCCACTTACCGAAATCTATTCCGGATAAAATGCTAGCCAAAGTAGTGACGGGTATTCCCCAACTGTTTAATAATATTTTCAGAGATCCGGAACTCAAGAGTGGTTCAGGTCGGCCTGCCAACGAAGTATGTTTACGTTGCCATGAAAATACGCGTTTTACTGTTTCCCGGAATGGTATCAGAATATCTCATAAGAACCATAGCAAAGAGAAGGATTCCTGCAGTCAGTGTCACTGGGAGACAGCTCATGCCGATGATGATCTGACAGCAAAGGCAAAGATGGAACTTTGTATCAATTGTCACAAGGAAAAAGAGGCAACTGAGGAATGTGATTCATGTCATATACGATAATGAGCTGTATTTATGAGCCTTTTTATGGTTTTTGTGGTAGTCTTATATCAGATTATCTGAGGTATTCACGATTGTTAGTTGCGAAATACGATATTCTGTTTGCGAAGAAGAAAAATATTGCAGTTTTAGATGAAAAAACTGGCTATATCTTGACAGTTTTCATGTCTCTTGGTAAAATAATCTTGTAACTAAGTGAAATACATCACATAGTCACAAGGGAAAATCTTTAATTCTGTCCTAAGGAGATGGTATGAATGACCAAAACGGGTTTTCGTAAAGCGCTTACTCTAGTAATGCTTCTGTCAGTATTTGGACTGATGATAGTAGGATGCAGTTCGCCTGGTGGAGATGCAGGAGAAGATGAGGCGAAGCTGGGAGAAACAGTCACTGTTGAAAAGATCACGTATACAGCAAATGATGTAAGTGAAGCTAAGAAAGTCGGTGGCGAGGGCAATATAAACACGGCGCAAGAAACATATCTGATCGTAGAGTTAAAGATTGAAAACATAGGAGAAGAAAGAACCGAGTTTGATGGAGATATGGCTAAACTCTGGGATATTAATGACCAGGCTTACGATTTGGATCTTGAAGCAACAGCGGCTGCCTGTTCAGCATCGGGCATTGCCGACGTTGTCAATATTTGGTTTGGTGGCCTAGATCCCGGACAGACGATTCAGACAAAAGCGGTATTTGATATTCCACAGGGTCTAAAAGAAATGAAACTGGAAGTTCGCAGCCCGATTATAGGGAGCGAAGAGAGAGCATTCATATTACTAAGTGAAGACACAGGCGAGGAAGAAGGAGGGGGAGGAGAACACTAAAACCACCTCCAGTAAACTCTGACTGTTCCACGTATCATAGCATTTTACATTCACGCTGTGTGTGTTAGAATTAAACATTGTGACGCGGGGTGGAGCAGTCTGGTAGCTCGTCGGGCTCATAACCCGAAGGTCGGCGGTTCAAATCCGTCCCCCGCTACCAAATAAAAACACACCGCTTTCGGGCGGTGTTTTTTTATTTGTGATGGTCTATATTTGAAGCGCCGACCTAGGGGGATATATATGCCATGGGGGAGTCTTCCCCCGTGGCTCATACATAAGGAAAGGGAGTTATTCTGTTCGGACTTTTAAATTGCGTAAAAGGAATAGAATCGACTGGTTTAAAGATTTCGCAATAAAAAAGCTCCTCAGGAAAACCCTGGGTTGTCCCGAGGAGTATTTCTTTGGGTATATATTGAACTCATTTTAGGGTGCGCGCAAAGAAATATCCGAGCAGAAAAAGTGAGTCCTGGTCTGTGGACGAATGCGGGAGGCTGGTTCAAATCCGTCCCCCGCTACCAAAATGAAGAAACACACCGCTTTCGGGCGGTGTTTTTTTTATTTTGAAGAGCATTAGAAATTAGATATTTGAGATTAGAGTAGTTTCAGTGAGAGGCTTTAAGTTTTCGATTGCGGTCTATTCCCGATTATCGAGTTCTCATATAAAATGATTGTAATTACATAAAGAATGCTCTGAACAGTAAAAACACTACTCCCATGCTCAAGAGCATGGGAGTGTAGCAGTTCTCAAGATAGTTTAAAGGTCAAAATCAATAAAACTACCTTAGCTTCTTACTTGACATATCTGCGCGAATCTTATTCCGTATATATCTTGTGTCTTCCTCGGCTTAGCTCTTTACCTTAGCGTCCTCTTTGATATCGGCATGGAAGCTTTGTAGTGATTTAACACTGCGGCCCATCTTTATATAAGCAGCTATACCAGCGACAGCTGTGGCAGCTGCCGCAGTGGTTGTGATATAGGGTACTTTATAGTTAATAGCTGCTTTTCGTATATATGAATCATCGTATTTGCTTGACTTACCGCTTGGCGTATTAATAACCAGGCTGATCTGCTTGTTCTTGATCGCGTCGAGTATATTCGGCCGTCCTTCGTGCATTTTGAGTATTGATTCGGACTTAACACCGTGTTCTGTCAAGAACTGACCGGTTCCACTCGTAGCCAGTATCTTAAATCCAAGCGATTCAAATTCCTGAGCAGTTTTCAGAATATTGTCCCGTTCATGCTTGGCAACAGTTATTAGCACAGTTCCTTCGATTGGTAGTTTCTGTTGAGCTGCTTCTTGCGCTTTGAAAAAGGCATATCCTGCTGAGTTGCTCATGCCTAGCACCTCACCGGTTGACCGCATCTCCGGACCCAGGAGTGGATCGACTTCCTGAAACATATTAAAAGGAAACACAGCTTCTTTTACCCCGAAGTGAGGGATGACTCTCGGTTTTAGATCGATGTCTGACAGTTTTTTTCCAAGCATTAGTTGGGTGGCAATATGCGCCATCTGTATGTTACAGACCTTTGAGACCAAGGGTACGGTTCGGGAAGCCCGCGGATTTGCTTCAAGCACGTAAACCGTGTCATCGGCAATTGCATATTGAATATTCATCAGGCCGACTACATTGAGTTCCTGAGCGATCATCTGTGTGTATTTATATATGGTTTTGACATGCTTGTCTGGAATGCTAGTCGGCGGGATCACACATGCTGAGTCTCCGGAGTGAATACCGGCCAGCTCAATATGTTCCATCACTGCTGGTACGAAAGTCTCAGTTCCATCTGCCATAGCATCTGCTTCTGCCTCGATAGCATTTTCCAAAAATCTATCTATTAATATCGGTCGTTCCGGTGTGACATCAACAGCTGCAGATACATAATGTTTAAGCATCTCTTCGTCATGGACAACCTCCATGCCGCGGCCGCCAAGGACATAAGACGGTCTGACCATGAGCGGGTAACCGATTCTTTCGGCGATCTTGATTGCTTCATCAAGCGTACTGGCCATTCCGGATTCTGGCTGTGGGATGTCGAGTTTAGTCATCATCTTACGAAACTGGTCGCGGTCTTCCGCTAGGTCGATGACCTCGGGCGATGTACCGATGATCTTGACACCGGCTTCAGCTAGTTCACCGGCGATATTCAACGGTGTTTGACCGCCGAATTGGACGATTACTCCATCCGGTTTTTCCTTTTCATATATGCTTAGAACATCTTCAACGGTTAAGGGTTCAAAGTAGAGCTTGTCGGAAGTGTCATAGTCTGTTGATACCGTCTCCGGGTTGCAGTTGACCATGATCGATTCGAGTCCTTCATCGCGAAGAGCGAACGCAGCGTGGACACAGCAGTAATCAAATTCGATTCCCTGCCCGATTCGATTCGGCCCACCTCCGAGCACCATTATCTTGCGGTGATCGGTGGTCTCAACTATATCCGGAGCATTATATGTCGAGTAATAATAGGCAGCGTCTTTAACTCCGCTTACCGGCACCGGTTCGTATCCCGGTTTTAAGTCTGCAGATAGCCGCTGTTTTCTTAATGCCGACTCAGAAGTCTCAAGGAGTTTTGCCAGATAGCTGTCGGCAAATCCGTCTTTTTTAGCTTGAGCAAATAGCTCAGCCGGGATTTCTTTGTTCTTGTATTTGAGTATTTTCTCCTCCAGCTCTACCAGTTCTTTCATCTGTTCAATAAACCAGGGTTTGATATAAGTCTTTTCGTACAGCTCATCTACGGAAGCTCCTTTGCGTAGAGCTTCATACATAATAAACTGACGTTCACTGGTCGGCTCGGATAAAAGATCCATTAGTTCCGGTAACGGGAGTTTATTGAAATCCTTGGCAAAACCAAGACCCGAACGACCGGTTTCTAAAGACCGGATCGCTTTCTGAAACGATTCTTTGTAAGTCTTTCCGAGACTCATTGCTTCACCGACTGCCCGCATCTGGGTTCCAAGCTTATCCTCGGCACCCTTAAACTTTTCAAATGCCCAACGGGCGAATTTAACGACTACATAATCACCTGAAGGCTCATATTTATCCAGCGTTCCTGCTCTCCAATAGGGTATTTCATCAAGAGTCAAACCGGCAGCTAGTTTTGCTGACACAAGGGCGATCGGAAAACCGGTTGCTTTGGAAGCAAGGGCAGAAGAACGCGATGTTCGTGGATTGATCTCTATTACCACCACCCGGCCTGTCTTCGGATCATGGGCAAACTGGATATTGGTGCCACCGATGACCTGAATAGCTTCAACGATCCTATATGAATAATCTTGTAGCTTGTTCTGAAGTTCTTCATCGATAGTCAGCATTGGTGCTGTGCAGAATGAATCACCTGTATGCACACCCATCGCATCGACGTTCTCAATAAAGCAAACGGTGATCATCTGGTTTTTTGAATCACGGACCACCTCTAGCTCAAGTTCTTCCCAACCAAGAACAGATTCCTCAACCAGTATCTGGCCGACCAAACTGGCAGTGATACCGCGATTGGCAATCGTGCGCAATTCTTCCACATTATAGACGAGACCGCCTCCGGTTCCACCCATGGTGTAGGCAGGCCGGATGACTACAGGATAGTTCAATTTGGCGGCAACTTCTTCTGCTTCCTCTACGCTGTAGACTATCTCGCTTCTAGGTGTTTCCAAACCAAGACTGCTCATCGTATCCTTGAATGCTAAACGGTCCTCACCACGCTCGATTGCGTCAGCTGCCACACCGATCATTTTTACTCCATATTCTTCGAGGACACCTTTTTGAAATAGTTCAGATGACAGGTTGAGACCCGACTGGCCGCCCAAATTCGGCAGCAATGCATCGGGTTTCTCCTTGGCAATGATCCACTTTAATGTTTCAAAATTCAATGGTTCTATATACGTGATGTCTGCCATCTTAGGATCAGTCATTATTGTGGCCGGATTTGAATTGACAAGCACGATCTCATACCCTTGCTCTTTTAGCGCTTTACATGCTTGAGTACCTGAATAATCAAATTCACATGCTTGCCCAATAATAATTGGTCCGGAACCGATAATAAGAACTTTCTTAATGTCGTTGCGTCTTGGCATGCTTAACCTCCTGTAAAGACTGTTTGCCCGGATTCGGTTACATTAACTAGAACGGTAATAACAAACTTGGCGCCGTAAGTCATTCTAATAATATTGTATTCGATGTTTTTATGGAATAGATTATTAGCGAAAAATCCCAAAAAAATGAAAAATTCTATACCTCAGCCATTACTAACCTAAGAACGTGCTGGTAAGAACGTGCTGGTTACGGGTGACTGGTTACTGGACAATTGTTGCCTGTGTGGGATTTGCACATGCCTTACATAGTTTGCTACCTTCGCTGATCTCAGTTCCACATTTAATACAGTAAGCCATAATGCCTCCTTTGAGGCTTGATTGTAGGGTGCTTATTCAAAATGAACATTATCAATAACTGGATTATTAAGTCAATTTGTCTACCTTGACACTCTAAAGAAAACATTCTAAAATATATGATAATATAATTGCTTTTGGCGTAAAATAATATTCCTATTTGCTATTCTGGAAATATATGAAAAACACCCGAAAAACGAAAGACCAGCTAATAAAAGAACTAGAAATACTGCAGCGTAGGACCTCAAAACTCGAAGATCTGGAAGCTCAACATCAAGAGATGGAAGAGGAGAGAAAGCATAATTATGATATCCAGACTGTAGTAAACTCTTTGTTGATTCTATCTTTAGAAAACATTTCTCTTAAAGAGCTGCTGAGTCAAACTCTTGATCTAATAATCTCAATTCCCTGGCTGGTCTTGGTAAAGAAGGGAAGTATATTTGTTATCGATCAAGAGTTTAATGATCTAGTGATGGAAGCCGAAAACGGGATTTCTGAAGCGACCAGGAAGCAGTGCTATCGTGTGCCTGTAGGACAATGTCTTTGTGGGATGGCTGCCCAGACAAAGGAAATACAATTTGTCGATCGTGTTGATGACCTCCACAGTCGTAACTATAAGGGAATAGATCCTCACGGACATTATTGTGTACCGGTCATCTATAACAAAAAAGTGCTGGGAGTGCTGAATCTGTATGTCCGAGAAGGTCATGAGCGCAATCAAGAAGAAGAGGATTTCTTGATGACTATGGCCAGCACACTGGCTGGGATGATAGAACGCAAGAACGAGGATGAGACGATAAAGCGCCTGGCTTTTAGCGATGTCCTGACGGGCCTGCCGAACAGGCAGGTGTTTTATGACCGCTTAAACTTGGCCATGGCTCACGCATATCGAAGCAAACATCAGCTTGCAGTGATGTTTCTTGATCTGGACCGGTTCAAGGATATTAACGATTCGCTCGGGCATATGGCAGGTGACAAACTCTTGCAACATGTTGCTCATCGATTGACAAATCTATTGCGTCGCGGTGACACAGTGGCTCGCATGGGTGGTGATGAGTTCATACTGATTCTCCCTGAAATCGGTGGCGCAGACAATATAGATCGAATTGCCAAAAAAATAATTCGTGTTTTCCGGGAACCTTTTGTATTTGATGGTAACAGATTGCATGTTACGACAAGCATCGGGGTTGCCGTATATTCAGATGACGGTGAAGATGTTGATGCTTTGCTAAGAAACGCTGATATAGCTCTTTATGATGTCAAAAAACATGGTAGAAACAACTACCGACGCTACGTTCACAATATGGAGGCTATCTCCCTTAGGATGATGAGTCGTGAGCAGCTAAATCTGCCACCGACTTAGAGTATTTCGTCCGGCCTTTTACTTTTCCAAACTCCGATCAATCATATCTTAAAAAAAGTCATTGCTTGTGTGGTTTTACTTTTCCTGATAGCTTTTTGTGCTTGATATCTATTGCTGATGCGGTAATATAGCTTATAGTTAACAAGTGATGCGATGCTAAGCATCCAACCAAGCAGTCCTGATCGGAGTGTCCCAAATGGTAAAGATACCAAGATGCATGAGCACCCAACACCCCGATAATGTTCATCCTCCTTTTTTTGCCGGGGGGACCGAGCTTAGCGGGGAAGACGAGATCCAGGAAGCTTACTACGCTTTTTCACACCTTGGATGCGATGAACAGATGTGGGACTGTGAAGGTAAAGAGGTTGATACATTCGTTGTGAAGAAACTGCTAACTCGATACGAGCCGTTCTTTTCGCAGCAGAGATTAGGCAAAGACGTCTTTATAACATTGAGAGTACCGAATCCGACTGTTGAAAAAGCGGAAGCGAAGGTACTTTTAGAAACACTGGAAAGCATACCCAGGTCTTTTGATGCCGCTGCAATGTTTTATAAGACGGGCTCACCGCCGATATTCGAGGTCATTTTGCCGATGACAGCGTCAGCCAAATGCCTTGACCGGATTTATAGATATTACTCTGATTTTGTCGTTGGAAAACAAGACAGGTCTTTTAGCGAAGGTGACATAACGATAAACGAATGGATCGGTGAGTTTAAGCCTAGCAAGATCAACGTGATACCTCTCTTTGAAGATATGGAGCAAATGCTTGATGCTGATGGCATTACCAGGGAGTATCTCAAAGATAAGGATGTCGAGCATCAGAGAGTCTTCTTAGCCAGATCAGATCCGGCAGCTAACTACGGTCTGTTTGCAGCCGTTCTTCTAAACAAGATCGCTTTACAGAGACTTCATAGGATGTCAGAAGATACCGGAGTCAAGGTCTATCCTATTATCGGTGTCGGTTCAGCTCCGTTCAGAGGAAATCTCAGGCCGGATACGGTAGAACATATCTTTGAAGAATATCCCAGTGTCCATACATTCACAATTCAGTCTTCTTTCAAATATGATAATCCGGCAAATGAAGTCAGAAGAGCTATTAAGAAAATGAGAGAAAGGAAAACGAGCTTACCACAGGAAGTGGATGAGGAGAAGTGTCTGGACATAATCAAGAGGTATTCTAAAGAATACCAGAAGCAGATAAAAGAACTTGCTCCCATGATAAACAAAATAGCCAGATATATCCCGAGTAGACGAAAAAGAAAACTACACATCGGCCTTTTCGGGTATTCGCGGAAGATGCGTGGGATCAAACTACCGAGAGCTATTCCGTTTACAGCGGCTCTTTACTCAATTGGGTTACCACCGGAATTCCTTGGCCTAAATGCTTTGAATAGCCAAGATATTGAGTTTATGAAAAAGGTCTATATCAACTTTGAACATGATCTTGGGGATTCATTTAAACTTTTAAATGAAGATAGTCCGTTTATACCGAGAGGATTTCTATCGAAAGTCGGAGACCTTTCTTTGGAGGCTAGGTCGTACAAAAAGCATAAACAGGTGACCTCTGAGATAATTGATCTGATAGAAAAAGATAAGACCGAGGATTTGAGAGAGCATATTGCAGAGGCGGCAGAATTGAGAGGTTTCTTAGGATAGGCACGGTTCGGATTGTCTGAGGCGGACAAGAGATCAGAGAACAAAGAGATCATACGACAGAAACCAAAGTTCTTCGATGAAGTGTTTGAAAAGATTCCGGGGGTCAAAGAAGGCGATATTGTCTTAGAGCAGATATTGTATAAAACACTCGGTAAAGAGTGTGCAACGTATTGTAAGCGTATTTAAGATAGTGGAGGAGGAGCTATGGAGTCTGAGGTATTGTATCGTCCGGCCTATGCTTTGCTTAACCTAAAGCTGGACCGGGGTGAAGAGATCACGGCAGAAGCAGGTGCTATGGTCAGTATGTCGGAAGGCATCGAGATCGAGACCAGCACTAAAAGTGGAGTTTTTGGAGCATTAAAGAGGAGCGTGCTTGGCGGAGAGAGTTTCTTTCTAAACAAGTTCAAGGCAAATGAAGCAGGCGAATTGAATCTGGCGCCGGCTTTACCGGGTGATATCAATATGATGGATCTTAAGGGCCAGACGATATTTGCTGAGTCCGGCGCTTATATAGCTTCAACGCCGGGAGTCGACATCGACACTAAATGGGGAGGCGCCAAGACGTTCTTCTCAAAAGAAGGGTTGATCCTGCTCAAGATTAGTGGCAACGGACCAGTCTTTCTGGCAACTTATGGGGCGGTTCATGAGATCGAACTGACAGCCGGGCAAAAGTATACGGTTGATACAGGCCATATGGTCGCCTTTGATGAAGGTGTTGACTACAAGGTTAAAAAAGTCGGTGGTTTGAAGTCAACTCTATTTAGTGGTGAGGGGCTTGTAGTCGAGCTGACCGGACCGGGACGGATCATGATCCAATCCAGAAGCGAGGATGCCTTCTTGTCCTGGTTGATCCCACAACTGCCGAAACAAGGCACATAAAGAGAAGTATTGTTTCTACCATTATACTTTCTGCTATTAACTGCTGTTTGCCGGACTCTTATTTAGGTGAAGAATATTTCTGGTTGGTCTGGAGTACCCAGTTTACGTTTAAGTTGAAGGGGCTGTTGAGTTCCTTGTCAAGAATATTTCCGAGCTTGTTTACGGGTGGAGGGTCTGACGGGCCGGCTAGTAAGATCTCTATGTCAGAACCATCCACTTTCACGCTGACAATGTCGAAATCCTCTTTTTCACCAAGCCATTCAGCGATGGCTGTCTCTGTGATATCCTCGGTAGTGGCGTCTTGGATTAGACTCTGCCCGCTGATCATTAGTGGTATGACTACGATAATGGCTCCGATTGCTACGGTACCGATTGATATACGGATCTCCCGTATTCTCTCTTGTAACCGGAAGAACGGAGTGAAACCGACAAGAACGAAGACACTAGCGCCGGCTAGTATCATGGCAACCAAGTTGGTAAGGAAGAGCAGCAATGCTCCAGATGCCTCTCCATAGGCACCTGCTTGCATGGTGACACCGATAACTGCCAGAGGTGGGACAAGTGCTACGGCGACAGCTACACCGGGAAGTGAGTCAGACACATCGGGCCGGGACATAGCAAAAGCACCGGCGGCTCCGGCGGTGAGTGCTATCATCAGATCGATCAGTGTCGGTGAAGTTCTTGAGATGATCTGAGTGTTAGTCATTATATCTGAGAACATAGGAACGAAGCTTGACACTAATCCGGACAGGATTATTGATCCGAGTGCACTACCTGAGATGATAAGTCCAGATAACGCAGCGCGTCTGGGCCATCCCATGATCAAAGAAGCTGCAAGTGCCATGATCGGCGTCATGAGAGGAGCAATAAGCATTGCTCCGATAACGACAGCAGTAGAGTTAGAAACGATACCTAGTGTGGCGATAATTACCGATAGAGCCATTAGAACAGAGAATCGGAATAAACGTCTTTTAGTGGCAGTTCCTTCGAAAAAAAGCTTTTCTACCAGTGTTTTTCGCTCCTCTGCCGTGAATTCCCGCTCTTTTAACCAGGACATAATGATAGCCGATGCTTCTCTGACATCGACTTCATCTATTTTGCCCTGGAATCCGAGCAGGATGACTCCGATGGCACCCATGATCCATAGACCTGCTAAAGTCATAAGGATTGCGACCAGGATAGTCTCGGGGAAGTTTATGACCAATAGACCGGCTGAGATAGCCAGGATTCCTTTGATAATGCGCCAGCTCCAGTCCGGTGAAGTTTTTCGCTCACGAATTCCCCGGATAATCTCTATTGGTCCCGCAAGGATCAGTCCAATTCCTATGATCATACCGATTACTTGAAAGGTTGGTTTAGGCCAAAAAACTATCGTGACTGCGATTGAAACCGCTATCCCGATACCGATCAGGTTGAGGACCGTATAAGGAGCTTTTCGATGTAGACGCAAAGTACCATACAACTTTACCAGCGCGTAACCGATAAGGGCTATGGCGACTGTCCAGAGAAATAGTGCTCCCCGTCTGTCTGTTCCGATTAGTACAAATAACCCTGCAAATAGTGCGATTATACCTTTAAGGACTACCGGATGTGAGAGCGTGACTCTCCAGTTTTTACGAGATCCCGGATCTGGTTGATCCTCTAGATCGTCTGAGTTCTGGTTGGATTCGGGTGGATTATCGGTGTGGGTCATCCAAACACCCCTCCTTTTTGATACTCTGATAAAAAGTATTGCTCATCTTTCTTTTAATCGATATTGAAGCGTAGCTCATCTATATAGGTTTTCTTTATTTTATCAGAAGTCAGTTTGTTTTAGGGTTTTGTGAAACTGGAAAAAGGGGATTAAAGAAAAACAAACCCTTTTAAAGGAAAGGGCTTGTTTATTCTCTTACGATGTGAGGATTCTATTTCAGGCTTTAGTCGGTGTTGAATTCGGCCATATTATCTGGTATAAAGTGCAACCAATTGATATCAACAGTCCGATCATTAGATGTAGTTTGATCTGTTTATCCATTGCCGGCAGGATACCGTCGATATCATCATATTTCGATAGAGCCACTTTACAGGCTTGAACCGCTATCGGTAAAGTTAGAAATGCTAAAAGTGTCGGCCACGGTAGGATACCGGAGATAACCGGAACAAGAATGGAAAGGTATATCAAACCGATCAACACGACATATCCTTTAGAAGCTTTTTTGAGTCCCAGTCTGACAATAAGATGATTCTTGCTGACTGATTTATCCGGTGTGTAATCCGGAAACTGGTTGATATAGAGTATTCCGGCAACCAGAAGACCGATCGGGATCGAGGCAGCGAAAGCAGCCCACGAAAGAGTCTGGGTTTGGACGAAGTAAGCACCAAGAACAGATAATGGCCCTAAAGCGGTAAAAACCACCAATTCACCCAACCCTCGATACACAAACTTAAAAGGCGGCGCGGTATAGAAATATCCGATGAAGATACCGATCAATCCGATCCAGAGAACCATAATCCCTCTTGTTAGAACTAGGAAAATACCAAGCACAAATGCCAAAGAAAAACTTATTATGGCAGCTACCAGCATAGTTTTAGCTTTTATCAAACCTTCTTGAATCACTCTAGAACCTCCGGAAAAAGGAGTCGGATGAGGATTGACAATATCATCCGTGCTAACGTGATCATAGTAATCATTAGCCATATTGGTGCCTCCGTTTATTGCTGCATTAGCTATAGCAGCGATAACAAAAAGTCCCCAGAAGACATTTCCGGTTTCCCAATAAGCGACTGCTGTTCCGACGATCACAGGAATGATCGCTGCCTGGAAAAACGGAGCTCGCATGGCTTTTATCCATAATCCTATTTTCTGCATATAGTCACCTCCTTATAAGTTATTGTGCCGAATGTTATTACAGATTCTATTCAATGTAAAGACCTTTGGCGTGTAGTGTCGGAAGGAGAGAGAGAAAAAGGAAGAAAGTTCGCAATCGGGAATCCGCAATCAGCAATTCGATGATTACACATGTGAGGTTGCTTCGTCGTCCTTCGGATTCCTCGCAATGGCTCATTGGTTCTTATACTGCTATTTGGCTTTCTATCTTTGGTTTTAAGTATTAAAGAAGTCATTCTGAACTAAGTGAAGAATCTAAGCTTCAGCTATCACCAGCTTAAAGACATCGATTTGCGGTTTACGGTTCGCGGATTGCGGATTGCGGCTCACGGACTGTGGCACTATGGTTCTACTGCTCTAGTTCTTGACATCAAAGCAGGTTGGAGTTTATAATTAGGTATGCCTGATAAAAACAATAAGGTATGGCTATTTATAGAAGTGAGGAAAGCATGGAAAAAAAGATGACACCAAACATAGAAGAGTATTTAGAGGCCCTTTTTCATCTGAGCGAAAAGGATAAACCGATTTCAACAAAGGAACTTGCTGATCAGCTGAATATCTCTCCGACATCAGTTTCTGACATGGTCAAGAAACTGAAGAAAAAGAAGCTAGTGAAGTATGTACCATATAGAGGTGTTAGTCTGACAAAGAACGGATTGAAAGCGGCAGCTGTTCTGGTAAGAAGACACCGTTTGAGTGAGAGGTTTTTAGCCGACATGTTAGATGTTCCGTGGGAGGATTTACATGACGAGGCGTGTAAGTTCGAGCATGTGATCAGTGAGAATGTTGAGGAAAAGCTTCTGGAAGCCTTAGGTGATCCAGAGACTTGTCCACATGGTAATCCTATTCCGTCAATAAACGGAGAGACAAAAGAGGAAAAAGCCTTACCTATTACTGAATTAGGAAAAAAAGACTCGGGAGTCATTACCAAGATAACTGAAGAGGAACCAGAGTTCTTGCACTATCTAGCCAGCCTTGGTCTTTTTCCGGAAGTCACTATTAAAGTTGATGAGATAGCGCCGTTTGGTGGTCCTATTATTATAAAAAGAGGAAATGCTTCCTATGCACTTGGGCGAGACATAGCATCAAAGATTTTTCTGAAACCTACCAAGAAGGGCCAGCGTAGTCGGAAGAAGATGCAAAGAACGGGACTCAAGAGGAGAAGCTCGTAAGCCATGGCCAAATCCTGCCATGCGATTGTAAGTGAAATAAAGGAATCCGTTGATGTCCTTATTGCCCTTGCCGGGAATCCGAATGTCGGAAAATCGGTAATATTTAACAAGTTGACCGGCGTCGATGTTATGAGCGCCAATTATCCCGGAACAACCATGGAGCTTAGCGCTGCATCGACTGTATATGGTGATCAAAAAATCGGTGTGATCGATCTTCCGGGAACCTATGGGTTAAGTGCCATATCACAAGATCAATTGGTTGCCCGTCGCTGTCTTCTTGAAGGTAAACCGCAGACTCTCGTCTACATTGTCGACGCTACTAATCTTGAACGAAATATATATATGTTGTTACAGCTTCTTGAGTTAGGGACACCGATTGTCGTAGCTCTGAATCTGGTAGACGAGGCCAAAAAGCTTGGTTTCACAATTGATCATGAAAAGCTTTCCCGGCTACTTGGAATACCCGTCGTTCCAACAGTTGCCACTATAGGCGAAGGCATCGAGGAGTTACTAAAAACAGCTATCGATGTAGCCCAGGGGCGTATAAAGCCTGAACCGATGAAGGTCCGATACGGTCGTGATATTGAAAAGAACCTAGCCGAATTACAGAGGACGATCCTCAAAGAGCTGGACACATCTCCTGAGAATGTGCCTGTCAGAGCCTTGTCGATTCTGTTGATAGAAGATGACAAAGAATTTATTAGAATGGTTAAACAGCAGAAGAATGGTAATAGTGTACTTGAGCAAATGGAGCAGTTAGCGGCCGACATAGAAGAGAAGCATGGTGAACCGGCTCCTATTAGGTTAAGCCGGGAGCGGCATGGTCTGGCTGGAGTACTGACCGAATCAGTTAAGAGCCACTCAGGTGAGAAACTACCGCTGGCCCAGCGTCTGTGGGCATATACTGTCGATCCACGGACCGGTATCCCGCTGATGATGTTAACTCTGTTCTTGATCTTTGCCTTTCTATTCTATGTAGGGGATATGTTGAGTCGGGGCTTTACTTTTCTGTGGCAGGCCGGTCCACATATTGTGATAACGGGAGTAATTGAAGGAATCTTTGGAGAAGGGCTTATCTCCAATACACTACTCTGGGGATTTGATTCCGGGATCGAAGCTGCCTTAGCTGTTGGTATTCCTTATGTGCTGACATTCTATTTTATCCTGGCGATTTTGGAAGATAGCGGTTACTTGAATTCAATGGCCTTCTTGACCGATACGATTATGCACAAGGTCGGGCTTCACGGCCGGGCGATCATCCCGATGGTCGCCGGCGCTGGTTGTAATGTTCCGGCCTTGATCGGTACGCGAGTACTGGTAAGCAAGAGGGAACGGTTTATTGCCTCGACATTGATCGTTTTGGTGCCATGCAGTGCCCGGATCGCTGTGATTGTCGGCGGTGTAGCGAAGTATGCAGGGATAGCATATGGTCTTGGGATAATCCTGATCAGCTTCTTGTTGATCGGCGCAGTCGGTTTTTCTTTGAATAAGCTACTACCGGGGAGCTCATCCGGTCTGGTGATGGAGATGTTTGGTCTAAGGAAACCATCACTTAAAGCAATGTGGCGAAAAACCTGGAATCAATTCAGAGAGTTTGTTTTTGTTGCTTTCCCGATTGTTATTGTCGGCAGTCTTGCTCTTGGATTTTTATATGAAACAGGTCTCATATGGACGCTGTCAAAACCACTTGAACCACTAATAGAAGGGTGGTTGGGACTACCACTGATCGCCGGTGTATCGTTGATTTTCGCTGTCTTGAGAAAAGAACTTGCCCTTCAGTTTCTGATAACCTTTGGTATCGCTGAATACGGTTCACAAGCTTCAGATCTATCATTGTTTATGACTGATACTCAGTTATTTGTATATGGGCTTGTCACTGTTATCTATATACCTTGCATTGCTGCTATTGCTGTCTTGGGTCGGGAGCTTGGCTGGAAAAAAGCAGCAGTCATTGTCGTATTGACGACTCTGGCGGCTTTCCTCTTGGGCGGAATTGCTTATAGGGTGTTGTCATTGTTTTAATAAGCAAAGAGTAAAGAAGAGCAACAGAGCTTGTGTTATAATCTTTCTTTGCAGGAAGGAGATACTATGGCGAAAGAAAAAAAGGTCAGAGTGCGCTTCGCGCCAAGCCCGACCGGACATCTGCACATAGGTGGCGCGAGAACAGCCCTATTTAACTTCCTATTTGTCAGGGGTATAGGTGGCACGTTTATATTAAGGATCGAAGACACTGACAAGGAACGGGAAACCAAGGATGCAGTCAACCACATAAAGGATGGCTTAAAGTGGTTAAAGCTTGACTGGGATGAAGGTCCGGACGTAGGTGGAGACTTTGGTCCGTATACACAGCTCGAGAGGTTGGATATATATAAGAAGCAGGCCAAGAAATTGGTTGATGAAGATAAAGCTTACTATTGCTATTGTTCGCCTGAAGAGTTGAGCGAAAGACGAAAAGAATCCATGAAGAGAGGACTTCCACCCAAATATAACCAGAAGTGCCGTCGTCTAAGCGATGATGAAAAGAAAGCTATGGACAAGGAAGGCAAACCGGTTGTCATAAGGTTTGCCACACCAACTACCGGTGAGACAGTTTTCAAGGACCTAATAAAAGGTGGAGTCAAGTTCATAAACAAGGTGCTGGACGATTTTGTCATTTTAAAGTCGAATGATATACCGACATATAACTTTGCGGCGGTCATAGATGACCATGATATGCAGATCAGTCATGTAATAAGAGGGGATGACCATATATCAAATACTCCGCGTCAGATCCTATTGTTTAAAGCATTGGGATTTGATAACATTCCTCTATTTGCGCACTTGCCGATGATCCTTGGTTCGGATGGTTCAAGGTTAAGCAAGAGGCATGGAGCAACCTCTGTTGTTGACTATGAACAGCAAGGATATGATCCTGATGCGCTGGTCAACTATCTTGCGCTACTCGGTTGGTCATCAGGCACAGAACAAGAGATATTTAGCCTGAAAGAACTGGTCAAAAAGTTTTCACTTGAGCGGGTAGGCACGAGCGCTGCTGTTTTTGATCCGGAGAAGCTCGAGTGGATGAACGGTGAATACCTAAGAGACGAGGACGTTAATACCTTAACAGAAGGTATCACGCACTATATTCAAGTCAATACACAAGTAAAGTCTTTAGCAGGGTCATGGTATGAAAAGGATCCTAGCTACTTTAAACAAGCGGTTCAATTGCTTCAAGAAAGAATAAAGACCTACCAGGATTTCATAGACCAGGGCAAGTTCTTTTTCGAAGATCTCAAAGACGATGATTTCGATGAAAAAGCTTGGAAGAAGATCATGACAAAGCCGCAGGTTGTACCGGTTCTAGAGCAGCTAAAAGAAAGAATACCAAAGATGGATGAATTTACAGCTGATGCTTTAGAAAAGATGATGCGTGAGTTAGCTGAAGAAATGGAACTCGGAACAGGTAACGTTTTTCATCCGTTAAGGGTATCTATAAGCGGTAAAATGGTCGGACCAAGTCTATTTCACATGGCAGAAGTTCTAGGTAAAGACCGTGTACTAGACCGAATAAACAAAGCACTTACACGTTTAAGTAGATAGTCTTAATATCGATTTACGATTCGCGGCTTGCGGTTCGCGAGTTTTGGGGCGTGGCCAAATGGTAAGGCGCCAGATTCTGGATCTGGAAATTGGAGGTTCGAGCCCTCCCGCCCCAGCCATAGCATCTGATAAATCCATAGTCTCATATTGGTGGGTTTATAAGATGCTTTTTCTTTGGACTAGGAGGGATCGAACGAAAAAGGTTATATTAGCGCAGGGAAAAGGATTTTCCCTGAGTCTAGCGTATGGAAGGGTGGTATTGGCGGGAAACCGTGAGGTTTCTCGTCCAAAAAGCGAGCTGATGCGAGCGCGTGAGAGGCCCTCCCACCCCAGCCAATTGCTGAAAGCAATTGGCTGGGGTGGGAGAGTGTGAGAAGTGAGAATGTGAGAGTGATAGGATCTTACTCACATGCGGTCTCACATAATAATCTCGTTCAATCTCACTTCTAGAGACATACACACTTTTGTATATACACTGGTCAAACTTTAATATCGAAGCAGATTGAGTTTTCTACGGCTTATATATCAAACGTGGTTGATATGTCGATGGAATCTTTTCTAATCTGCTGTGTCAAATACGAATCGCTTGTTGTAATATCAGCAATGATTGATATGTAAATAATCAGATTTCTCTGAAAACTGAGAAAATAATATCTGACTTGTTTGCTTGATTAACGTATGTAATCTATACTAAAGCATAGTGCTCATGCAAGGGTATTATTTTCAATCCCATGAAGGAGAAATCTGTGACAAAAATGATTATCATAAGTTTATTTATTATATTCGTTGTTCTGTCTATGACCGGGTGTACTCAGGATCAAAAAACAGAAGATAAGAAAGATGACGGTAAAGATGCTCCCAAGAACGTCACTGTTACTATTGAAGACTTCTCTTTTAATCCATCGGAGGTCACAATAGCTGAAGGCGGAACTGTTAAGTGGGTAAACGAGGACGATGCTGCTCACACAGTCGTAAGTGAAGGTTTTGACAGTGACGAATTTGGTAAAGGTGAAAGTTATAGTTTTACTTTCCTAACGCCTGGAGAAGTAGAATACGGTTGTTCCATTCATCCCTACATGGAAGGAAAAGTCATAGTCAAATAGGTTTCCCCAAGCTTGTGACTAGTCCTTTACTTGCTTTTTAACAATTCATATTTTAGAATATTTTCCACATGGCGCATTCGTCTAGTGGCCTAGGATACCTGGTTCTCAACCAGGAGATCACGGGTTCAAATCCCGTATGCGCTACCAACTCCGAGCAGTATTGTTGTGATGCTGTTCGGAGTTGTTTTGTTTACAAAGGGATTTGAACCAAAGGGGAATATTAGCTACAGGGGAAAGGATTTCCCCTGAGTCTAACGTATGGAAGGGTGGAATTGGCGGGAAACCGTGAGGTTTCTCGTCCAAAAAGCGAGTCCCTGTTTGCTGGGACGAGTGCGTGAAATTCCCGTATGCGCTACCAACTCCGAGCAGTATTGTTGTGATGCTGTTCGGAGTTGTTTTGTTTACAAAGGGATTTGAACTAGATATCTAATTCGAAATTGCGGTTTGCACTTTGCAGACTATGGCTCTATGGAACTATGGTTCTATGGCTCTTCTGGACTGTTGCTCTATTGCTCTACTTCTCGGCTGGATTTATAGTATGCTATCAGGTAGTCTAGTCCCAGATGACTTACTCGAGGTGATTAGAATAATTGATACTGAAAAACTGACACAGAGAGTGCGTCAGACCATAGATGAATACAGTATGTTTGCTAAAGGTGACACAGTGCTTGTGGCTGTATCTGGAGGGGCAGATTCTCTGGCGCTCCTGTATATCTTAGAAGAACTAAAAGACGACTACGGTATATCTCTCCACGTTTTTCACCTTAACCATATGTTTCGCGGAACTGCCTCCGAAGATGACGCCATCTTTGTTAAGAACATAGCTGATAAACTCAACATTTCAGCTACGATCCTTGAATCTGATGTCCCTGCGTTTATAAAGGATAACAAGTTATCAAAAGAAGATGGAGCCCGGCAGATCCGTCACCGGTTGATGAACGAGACGGCTGCCAAAATCAACGCTGATAGGACAGCTACCGGCCATACAGCAGATGACCAGGTTGAAACGTATCTTATGAGGATAATCAGAGGAGCCGGTCTTGAAGGACTTAAATCGATGCGACCAAAAACCGGTCTGCTCATAAGACCACTGATCGATATATGGCGGGAGGAAACACAAGCTTACTGTCAAAGCAGGAAGCTAAAACACAGAGAAGACGAGACAAATCTTGATCCGTCGTACTTAAGGAACCGGATAAGAAATGAGCTTCTACCTGAACTAAATGCCAAGTATAATCCTTCAATCAAAAAAGACATCTTGCGTCAGATAGAAGTTATCGGAGGCGATCTTGAGATAATAAGTAGCCTGGTTGAAAAAGCGTGGCCCGGAATTGCCAGGGTGGAAGGTGAGGCAATAGTCATTGACCGCGATAAGTTATTAGAAAAACCAAGAGCTATTAAACGCCATCTTATTAGAAGGGCTATCAGCGAGCTACAAGGTGACACTGCCGGTATCACATTTCAACACATCGAGGATGTAATAAACAGGGTCGTTGCAGGAAAAACCGGAAGCTCAATCATGTTGCCCAAGGGCTTAATAGTGAAACGTCAATATGATATGATATATTTAGATTACAGTTCAGACTCAAGATTAGAGGAGCAAGCTGAAGCTGAACCTATTCCGGTCAGTATTCCAGGATTGACAAGAACGGATGAACCGGAATTAATACTTGATGCTCAAATCTTTATCAGACAGGAGATAGAACTGACGACGGCCAGAGAAAAAGCTTTCATTGATGCTGATAGGTTAGGTCAGAACACGGTCATACGTTTTTCCAAAGAAGGAGACCGGTTTCAACCATTGGGTATGACCGGATTAAAGAAGCTTAAAGATTTTTTCATCGATTGTAAGATCCCTCGTCCTTTACGAAAAAAGGCTCAAGTTATTGAATCAGATGGCAGGATTGTCTGGCTTGTCGGATATAGACTTGATGAAAGGTTTAAAGTAACAGACGAGACGGAAAGAGTACTTGTGCTAAGCGCTGATAGGGGGTAGATTTGGAGACCGAGATCGAACATATCTTAATCGGCGAAGATGAAATAAAGGCAAAAGTGGCCGAGTTAGCAGACAGGATATCTCGGGATTATCAAGGGAAAGAGCTTCTTTTGGTTGGGATACTGAAGGGTGCTTTTATGTTCTTGGCAGATCTATGTCGCCATATCTCCATACCGGTAAAGTTCGATTTTGTGGTTGTATCAAGCTACGGGTCCAGTACAAGATCATGTGGTGTCGTACGTATTCAAAAGGATCTTGACGCAGATATCAGTGACCGGCATGTATTGATCGTTGAAGACGTGATCGACTCGGGACTTACACTTAACTACATATCGAAAAACTTCAAAGCGCGGAATCCGGCGAGTCTGGAAATATGTTCGCTTCTTGCCAAACCGGAAGCCAACCACTCAGTTGATATCAAGTATACTGGATTCTCTATTCCATCCGATTTTGTTGTCGGGTATGGTTTGGACTTTGACGAGAATTATCGAAACCGAAGAAATATCGCCGTTTTGAAAAAGAGTCCGGTAAAAACAACCTAAAAATGTGTAAGGAGTATCTGTTTTGAAGAAATATATTAACATAATCGTCTGGTTCTTCATTATCGTATCGGTGATCGTTCTTTTTCAGGTTCTTATGCCACGGGGCGAGGAAACCAAGCAGTTCAATTTAAACGAACTGGTCAAGCACGTTAAATCTAAGAATGTTAAAGAAATCCAAGTCTATGATACCGAAGCGCGGGTTAGCGGAACACTAAAAGACGGCACTGAGTTTGATGCCAACTATCCAGAGGATTATGAGATCTCCAAGCTGCTTTTGGAGAACAATGTCAAAACAGATATCGAGCGTCAGTCTGTTTGGTTGGGTCTTGTTGCCAATTTCTTCACCTATTTGTTCTTCCCGATGTTGATCCTGGTCGTTATCTGGTTTGTAATGATAAGGCAGATGCAGGGTGGAAACAAAATCATGTCGTTTGGTAAAAGTAAAGCTAAAACGATCAGTAAAGATCAACCCAAGACGACTTTTAAGGATGTTGCCGGATTGGATGAAGTCGTCGAAGAGATGCAGGAGGTCAAGGAATTCCTGGAAAATCCGAAGAAGTTTCAAGCCCTTGGGGCAAAGATCCCGAAAGGGATTTTGCTTTATGGTCCCCCGGGAACAGGAAAAACATTGCTTGCACGGGCAATCGCCGGAGAAGCTAATGTACCGTTCTTCCATATAAGCGGTTCTGATTTCGTAGAGATGTTTGTTGGAGTAGGGGCTTCTCGTGTCAGGGATCTTTTTGAACAAGCTAAGACAAACGCGCCGGCTATCATCTTTGTCGATGAGATCGATGCCGTGGGTCGTCACCGTGGAGCCGGACTTGGCGGTGGGCATGATGAGCGTGAACAGACACTCAACCAGTTACTTGTTGAGATGGATGGGTTTGATGCGCGCATTGGTGTCATTTTACTTGCAGCCACAAACCGGCCGGATATTCTTGATCCTGCTTTGCTTAGGCCGGGAAGATTTGACCGGCAAGTGATCACGGACAAACCGGACCTAAGGGGTAGGGAAGGTATTCTAAAAGTCCATGTTCGTGGGAAACCAGTTGCTAAGAATGTCGATTTAAGTGTTCTAGCAAGGTCAACACCGGGTTTTACCGGTGCTGATCTGGCTAACATGATAAATGAAGGAGCACTGTTGGCAGCACGACACAATAAGAAAGAAATAGACATGAAAGAGTTACAGGAAGCGATCGAGAGAGTGATTGCCGGACCTGAGCGGCGGACAAAACTGATAAGTGACCGGGAAAAGGAGATCATTGCATATCATGAGACCGGACATGCCCTGGTTGCTTTTACACTGCCCTATACAGATCCTGTCCATAAGATCTCGATTATTCCTCGTGGACAGGCGCTTGGTTACACGATCACTTTGCCTACAGAGGATCGGTATCTTGTCTCAAAATCAGAGCTACATAATAAGCTAGCACAGTTACTGGCCGGCAGGGCTTCTGAAAAACTGATATTCAGCGAAGTTACTACCGGGGCGCACAACGATTTGGAGATAGCAACAAAGATTGCTCGCCAGATGGTGACCGAATACGGTATGAGCGACAGACTCGGGCCGAGAACTTTAGGACAGAAGACAGAACAGGTCTTTCTCGGGCGTGATTTTAATGCTAATCCAGATTATAGTGATCGGGTAGCATCGGAGATCGACGGAGAGATAAAGCAGATAATTGACGATGCCTATATGGAAGCCACAAAGGTCTTGAAGAGAAAGAAGACCAAACTGGAAGCTATTGCCAAGAAATTGATGGATGTTGAGACGCTGGAAGGTGGCAGTCTAGAAAAAGTACTCGGCAAACAGAAGAAAGCAAACAATGACAAAAGAAAAGATAAGAAGCCTTCGGTCAAGAAAGAAGATAAGAAATCTAAAGAGACGGACAAAGAGACCTAGGAGATAAGTGGATCGAGAAAAGATCGAAGATGGAGTCCGGCAGATATTGGAAGCAATCGGCGAAGATCCCACTCGGGAAGGACTTGTCGATACACCCAAACGTGTCGCTTCGATGTATGAAGAGATATTTAGCGGTATAGACAAGGACGCCGAAGAAGTCATAAAAGCGACATTTGGTGAGAATCATGATGAGATGGTGTTGGTAAAGGACATACCTTTCTATTCAGTATGCGAGCATCACTTGATGCCGTTTGTCGGTAAGGCTCATGTTGCTTATATTCCGGGCAAAGACGGACGGATCACCGGTATCAGTAAGCTTGCCCGAACTGTCGATATAATCTCACGCCGGCTGCAAATCCAGGAGAGGCTAACTACTCAAATAGCCGATACGATGATGAAGGTTTTACATCCACGGGGTGTGATGGTGGTTATTGAAGCCGAGCATCTATGTATGAGTATGCGGGGCATTAATAAGCCGGGTTCTATCACAGTTACGTCAGCTGTAAGAGGCATATTCAAAGAAAGAGCTGTCTCGCGCGAAGAAGTCCTGTCTCTGGTAAGAAAAATGTCCAAACAGATCTGATGTCTTTCAATCCTCGTATTTTAACCATAACCGATCTTGATGAAGCCAGAGAAGAACTTGCCCGAATCGGTGTAGACAAATCCGGTATCAACATCATGGCTCTAAAATCAATACATCTGGCTTTGAAGATCAGTGGTGTAGATGCCCGGGCAGCTAATATTATTAAGCAAGAGATGCTGGCTCGAGGCGGGGAAGCTGCTTTAGCTCGCGGTGTCTACGATTTAAAGAGCAAAGAGACAGATGTGATTTTAATGGGCACTTTTCTACAATATGAGAGTTTTTTAAAGAAGCTGACAGATCAACCATTTGGGCTCAAAAGTCTAGCTGACGAGATCAGCCGGATACTGGAAAAAACCAAACAGACGACTTCAACGATTTCATGGAAGAACTACACTCTTGAGTTTGGCAAGCGCACTTTGATCATGGGTGTCTTAAATGTCACTCCCGATTCTTTTGCTGATGGAGATCGGTTTAACTCACCGGATAAAGCTGTATCACACGCTCTCCAAATGGCAGAGGACGGGGCAGATATTATTGATGTGGGCGGCGAATCAAGCCGGCCGGGTGCCGAAGCTGTAGATACTGAAAAAGAACTGGAGAGAGTAATACCGGTAATAGAAAGATTAGCTGAAAAGATCAAGATTCCCATTTCTATTGACACATATAAGAGTGAGGTAGCTAAGAAAGCCATTGAAGCAGGCGCATCTATGGTAAATGATATCAGTGGTTTGAGGACTGATAAGAATATGGTCGGTCTTGTAAGCGAGTATGGTGTTCCGGTGATCATAATGCATATGAAGGGAACTCCCCGGGATATGCAGGATAATCCGCATTACAAATCGTTAATCGATGAGATCAGCCAGTTCTTGAATAGACGAGCAGAGTTTGCTCAAAACAATGGAATAAAATGCGAACATATCATTATCGATCCGGGAATCGGATTTGGCAAAACTGTCGATCATAATCTGTTGATACTGAAACGGTTGGCTGAGTTTAAGAGCCTGGGATACCCTGTTTTAGTCGGGACATCCCGGAAGTCATTTATCGGTCAAACACTTGATATTCCTGTTCAAGAACGTTTAGAGGGAACAGCTGCCACGGTTGCATACTCGATAGCCCAGGGCGCTGATATTGTCCGGGTCCATGATGTCAAAGAGATGGTACAGGTTGCCCGGATGACGGACGCAATTACTAAGGCCGATCATCATGATGACCAAAAATGATGAAGCAAACCATAACACCAAACGAGATCATCTAGTTTACCTTGGAATTGGTTCTAATGTGGGAAACCGCGAGGAAAATCTGGGGAAAGCGCTCACTGCATTGCACCAATCAGGAGTTCAGCTTTCAGACATATCTTCTGTTTATGAATCATCACCTGTTGATTTACCCGACCAACCGGATTTTCTAAATATTGCTACACGGGCAATAACGGATCTTGATCCTTACGAGCTTCTTAAAATGACTAAGCAGATCGAGCAGAATCTGGGGCGTGAAAAAACCACACCAAAAGGTCCGAGAGTGATTGACATCGATATTCTTCTCTACGATACTCTTACCATAAAGAAGCCGGATCTGATCATTCCACATCCGCGTCTTCTAAGGCGAAGTTTTGTGATGGTTCCATTGATAGAAGTAGATCCGGAGATTGCTTTACCTTCCGGTGAGATGATACGGCATAAAATGGATGAATTGCCGGATGATATGAGCGCTTTGAAAAAAGTTGGGAGTTTGGTTTTGGAATGGCCAAAGTAGTAGAGTCAATCGCAAGTCTTAGGGAGTATCTAAGAGATGAACGGTCAAAGAGTCTAAGCATCGGTTTTGTTCCGACTATGGGCTGGTTTCACGACGGGCATCTTAGTCTCATGCGTATGGCACGAGAAGAATGTGATGTTGTTGTAGTCAGTATTTTTGTCAACCCGATTCAATTTGGACCCCAGGAAGATCTGGATGAATACCCCCGCGATCTAGAACGCGATCGTCGGCTAGCGGAGGATGCCAGCGTTGACTATATTTTTTCACCGGACGTTTCAGAAATATATGGAGAAGGATTTACGACATATGTCGAGGTAGAAGGAGAGCTAACTGATCGTTTGTGTGGAGCTGCCAGACCCGGGCATTTTAAGGGTGTGACCACTGTTTGCGCTAAGCTGTTTAATATTGTTAAACCGGACTATGCATATTTTGGGCAGAAGGATTTCCAACAAGCCTTAATCGTCAAGCAGATGGTGGAGGACTTAAACATGCCGCTTGAGATCGTCATTTGTCCGATTGTCCGGGAATCCGATGGTCTGGCGATGAGTTCTCGCAACGCATATCTTAAACCTGAAGAGAGAAAAGCAGCCGTGGTTTTAAAAAAAGTCCTTGATGAAGCGAAGCAGATGATAGAATATGGTGAGACTGACACGAATACGCTCAAGAAAAGAATAAAGAAGATGGTTGCCCGGCAACCGTTGGCTGACCTTGAATATGTCAGCGTTTGTGATAGGATAAACCTCAAAGATACAGAAAAGATCGATAAAGATATTGTTATTGCCATAGCGGTGCAAATCGGCAAAGCGCGGCTGATTGATAATATCATAGTACGGAAGAGCGGAAAAACAGTAGCATAGAAATACCTAGCGAGGAAGCACTCGTGAGGTTTCTTTGTCACCCTTCGGGCTCCTCGCAATGACTCAACAGTTTGCTGTCACATGAAACAGAAACTGTCATTACGAGCTCCGACTAAAAGGAGGAGCGTGGTAATCTCCCGCTCTTGGGGGTACGTAGAAAGTCCGTTTCGGATTGCTCTGCTGTGCTATTATCGATAGTGCGGATTGTGGATTGCGGTTCCAATCAGAATAAGGATTTATGGAGGATGTTTTGTACCGGACGGTTTTGAAAAGTAAGATACATAGGGCGAGGGTGACCGAGGCAGACCTGCATTATCAGGGAAGCATCACAATCGACGCTGTTCTTATGGAAGCAGCTGATATACGACCGTACGAGAAGGTTCAGGTGGCGGATGTGACTAGTGGCGCTCGACTGGAGACATATGCAATTGAAGGTAAGGCTGGCTCAGGTATTATCTGTTTGAATGGGGCTGCTGCCCATCTGGTTAAAAAAGACCACATCGTCATTATCATCTCTTATAATCAACTTGCTGATGAGGAGATCGATTTTCATTCTCCCAGGGTCGTATTCGTAGATGATTCAAACCGGATTACACATGTTGAGCACAAACTTAAACCGAAAGATGATTGTTGATCATGTTAACTTCACGGTATCTTATGAACTTTGATTTAAAGGATGTTCCCACCTATCATTTTGACACCGTCATTATTGGCAGCGGAGTGGCTGGTCTATCGTGCGCATCTCATCTTAGTAAATCTCAAAACATAGCTCTAGTGACAAAGACAGAGCTTTCACACACAGCTACTCGATATGCCCAAGGTGGTATTGCAGCAGCTATCGGTCCAGAAGATAGTCCGAAGTCTCATTATGAGGATACAATCGAGACCGGTCGGGGTCTTTGTGATCCTGAGGCAGTCAAGATACTTGTCGAAGAAGGACCGGAGTGTATTGATGAACTTGTGAAGATGGGTGTGTCATTTGATCAAGTAGAGGGTGATCTCAGCTTGGGTCTGGAGGCCGGACACTCCCGGCCAAGAGTCGTCCATGCTAAAGACTTCACCGGAAGTGAAGTAGAAGCCAGTCTGGTCAAGGCCGTAAAGAGTCTTGACAATATCCATATTCACGAAAAGGTCTTTGTTGTAGATATCTTAACGGATGATGATGTATGTAAGGGTGTTTTGATAATGGAAGACAACAATCTGGCTGCTTTTATAGCGCCGGTTGTTGTACTGGCAGCCGGGGGTATGGGTCAACTATTCTCAATAACTACAAATCCTCCGATTTCTACAGGAGATGGATTGGCTATGGCATACAGGGCTGGAGCTGCATTAAAAGATACTGAGTTTATTCAGTTCCATCCGACCACACTACACATGGATATGTCTCCCCGCTTTCTTATTAGCGAAGCCGTAAGAGGCGAAGGTGCCTATATAAGGGATGGAAACGGTGTCCGGTTTTTAGTTGACGCGTATCCTGAAGCCGAGCTTGCTCCACGCGATGAAGTAGTCCGTCAGATGTTTTTAACTATGCGTGAGCTAGATACTGATCATGTTTTTCTTGATTGCACTCATCTCGGTAAGGATGTTTTTGAATCTCGGTTTCCGGCGATATACGAAAAATTATTGGAGAATGGTATTGATATGAAAAACGATCTCATCCCGATCTCGCCGGCCGCTCACTATATGAGCGGAGGAGTTCAGACTGACTATAGTGGTACCACGAATATTGCCGGGCTATTTGCCTGCGGTGAAGTTGCCTGTACTGGTGTACATGGTGCCAATCGTTTAGCCAGTAATTCGTTACTGGAAGGTCTAGTGTTTAGCAAGCGTGTCGCCGATGCAGCTTTAGGCTACAGAAAGAAGAACGTGAAAAAAGGAAAGAGCAAGGTCGATATCAAATTCGATCGAAAAGGTGAAATAAGCACAATCGATGCTGAATATGAGAAAGAGAAGCTGGCCGAAGCCATGATCAGAAGAAACGGTGTTCTAAGAAGTGAGGAAGGATTGTCGGTAATTTTTCGATTTCTGGAAGAACGAATGGATGTTTTTAGTATGGACTTTAACTCACCCGTAGGTCTTGAGTTATTAAATCTCCTTACTCTGGCCAAGATTGTCAATTCGGTATCTTTAAGACGAAAAGAAAGTCGTGGTTCGCACTGGCGTGAAGATTATCCCTATGAAGATGATGACAAATGGCTTAAACATCTAGTAGTCACTCGGGATCAGGATGAGATGATTGTTGAAGTAGGGAGATAGCAGGTTTATGGATCCGGTTGAGAAAGTCTTGGAAGCGATTGTCAGCAATGCGTTGGAGGAAGATCTTGGTCTGGCCGGTGATATAACGTCGCAGGCGATTTTTCCGGACGATCAGGAGGTTACAGCTAAAGTTATAGCCAAGGAGCCGGGAGTGATCGCCGGGATCTTCATATTTGCCTCGATTTTTAAGACAGTCAGCGAAAGAACAAACGTAGAATACTTAATTGATGAAGGAATGATGGTCGATGAAGGTCAGGACATTGCTCATATTTCCGGGGACGCTGTAGATGTACTGGCATCAGAGCGGGTAGCACTTAATTTCCTTAGCCATCTTTCTGGGATTGCTACTCTTACACGTCGATTTGTCGACAGAGTCTCTGAATATGGAGTATCGATCAAGGATACAAGGAAGACTATGCCAAATTTAAGGATACTCGAGAAGTATGCTGTCGAGGTCGGTGGAGGTCACCATCATCGTTTTGGTCTATATGATGCTGTGCTAATAAAAGACAATCATATTAAGATAGCCGGAGGGATCAAAGAGGCAGTTGAGCAAGCCAGAGAAAACTTAAATGTTGACATGCCGATTGAAGTAGAAACAGAAAACCTTGAAGAAGTAGTCGATGCACTGGCTGTGGAAGTTGATACGATCATGCTTGATAATATGGATATGGCCATGCTTGAGAAAGCAGTAAAGATGATCAACGGAGATGCTCTTATAGAAGTCTCTGGCGGTGTTAATCTGGAAAACGTTGAACAGATTGCTAAACTTGGTGTGAATTATATATCCATTGGGGCTATTACTCAGTCAGCCAAAGCTCTTGACCTGAGCCTTATTATCGAATAATGTTGTTTCAACCTCGCTTAAGGAGTTCCTAAAGATGAAAGCCGATGATCTAGTAAACTTTCTTATGCCGTATGTTGACAAGTATGGCTACGTGCTCGTCTTTCTGGGTGTTATGCTTGAGAACTCAGCTGGTCTAGGACTGATAATTCCCGGTGAGACGATTCTGATCATAGCTTCATTCTATGCAGCTACGGGAAGTCTAAACATCGGTTATGTAATGGTTATCGCCTTTGTCGGCGCGGTCATCGGTGACAATATAGGTTATTTTATTGGCTCTCGAGGTGGCCGGCCGTTTATCAATAAATATGGCAAGTACTTCCTTTTATCGGAAAAACGCGTGTTGGCAACCGAAGACTACTTTGATCAACATGGTGGAAAGACAGTCTTCCTGGCCAGATTTACGATGTTTCTTAGGGCTTTGGCGGCAGTTACAGCCGGAATATCTCATATGAAATACAGTCGTTTCTTTTTATATGATCTGCTGGGTGCGCTTGTCTGGTCAATTGTGATTTCGCTGCTTGGGTATTTTTTAGGGGATAATTGGCCGGTATTGAGTAAGGTCATTGACAGCATCGGTTTAGGTATCTTTACGGTCCTTGTTTTATTTATAGTTGTCACAGTCTATTATCGAAGGCGGCAGAAGTATAAAGTAAATGGCTGATTTAGGAAATTCGATCGAACGCTTGGGAACGGTTACATCGACTCAGGACCTTGCCAAGAAAAAAGCAGTTGAAGGTATACCTGAGGGAGCCGTTATCATTGCTGAGAGTCAGACTCACGGACGCGGCAGACTTGGTCGTCAGTGGGTTTCTCCTTCGGGAGGATTATGGTTTTCGGTCATCCTAAGACCTAACATTGCTGCTGCACAGGTTTCCAGGATCACACTACTGGCGGCTGTGTCTATTGCCAGATCAATAAACCAAGTATCGGGTTTAGATGTCGGGATAAAATGGCCTAACGATATTCTGATTAGTGGATCTAAAGTTGCCGGTATTTTACTAGAGGCGTCTATAAGCCATAATCGGATCAAGTTTCTGATTCTTGGTGTTGGTATTAATGTTAATGTAGATACGGATAAGTTTCCGCATGACCTATTGATGCCGGCTACTTCTTTGGAAAAAGAGTGTGGGAAAAGAATTGATCTAAATATACTTTTTGAAGTTTTAATAGCCAACCTAAAGAGTGACTACCGGTTGCTCCGGACATCCTTCTCTTCAGTGCTCGATGAATGGCGGAAATATTCAGTCACACTTGGAAAAAGGGTAAAGATCACACAGATAGGCTCAGATATTTACGGCATGGCTATTGATGTTGATAAAAGCGGCGCGTTAATCATTAAAGACACGGAAGGCAAGATCAAGACCGTACGGGCCGGTGATTTAACTATTCTGCGGTAATCGTGATTCGTGACTAGATCTTCGTCACATGTTGCTGGGAACGGTTCTCGGTTCTCGAGCTATGGTTCTATGATATTGTTGTTCAATGGAACTATGGTTCTGTGGTTCTATAGCGCTTCAGTCCCCAGTTTTTCTGTACGCGGTTGACTGGGTTGTTTTTGGGCTGGTATTATTATCTTTCGCATGTTGATAACGAGCTAGTCTTAAGGAGGCAAACATGGCTCAAGTTTATTCGGAACGATATAGAACATTCTGGCTGGATGCTTATAAGTGGAGAGTAGAGCTCTCTTTGTTAAAGAAGATCGCTTTGGCGGTAGGTTTTGCCTGTTTAACGGGGTTGCTTGCCCAGGTGCGTCTCCCACTTCCATGGAGTCCTATTCCGATAACCGGTCAGACCTTTGCCGTACTGGTAGCCGGTGTTTTATTGGGTCGGAACTATGGTGGTTTAAGCCAGGCCATATACGCATTGTTTGGTTTTGCCGGAGTGCCGTGGTTTACCGGTGGGACGGGTGGGATCGCAGCGCTTGGTGGACCAACAACCGGATATATAATCGGATTCATCTTTGCGGCTCTGTTCATCGGATACATAACTGATACTTTTATTGCATCGAGGAGTTTTACACCTATGTTCGCTATCATGCTGATAGCTAACTTTGGTATTATTCACGTATTCGGTCTTACTTATTTATATATTATTCTAGTTGGTGTAAGCGGTATGAATCTGTCATTCATCAGCGTGCTGTGGATGGGCACAATACCGTTTATCATCGGAGATGTTTTTAAAGCTTTCTTGGCGACCTCGATGGCCATTAGCATTATGCCTAAGCAAACATATAGTAAAAGGTAGTGTAAACCGATGCTTCTTGCCATAGATGTTGGTAATACTGAAACGGTTGTCGGCGTCTTTAGGAAAGACAAGATCAATGCCCACTGGCGCATTAAAACACATCCCCTTAAAACATCTGATGAATGGGCATTAGCCCTTTCGGAGCTGATGACCATAGGCAAGATATCTATAGATGATATAAAAGCTGTGGTCATCTCATCAGTTGTTCCTGATGTTTCTCAAGCTTTACTGGCAATGACTCAGCAAACATTGAAGTGTGAACCTCTGTTTGTCAATCCGGATCTTGAGATGGTCATAAGTATAAAGTTAGATAGTCCTGACGAGCTTGGTGCTGACCGTATTGCTAACGCGGAAGCTGCCTTTTCTTTATACGGCGG
>SDBS01000692.1_pt1 | contig 33474 bp, 50 predicted proteins | sample 2277091 | NCBI WGS metagenome assembly SDBS01 (sample SAMN10404972, study PRJNA504765) | marine sediment metagenome | isolation source: marine sediment core GS10_PC15, 163 cmbsf | place: Arctic Ocean: Southern Knipovich Ridge | collected 2010 | reverse complement strand
TAGCCCCATCAGTAGGTTTACTGCAGTGGCGGCGGCCTCTATCGGCTCGAGGCTCTCGAGTGCTGTTTGCACGGTGTCGAGGTTGCCGTTGACGTACTGGTCCAGTAGCTCTTCGTCAGTCATAGGTCCCCATGGTTCTGTGGGCTTTCCACGCAGCGAGACGTTGAGTTGGGATGTTCAGCAACCCGGCCACGGCGGATGTCTCCTCAGTGTCGCAGGAGCGCAGAGCGGTATCTCGGAGGACTTCGTCATCTACCTTCGTCAGGTTTTCCCTTCGTCCTCCACTGATCGTACCGTTCTCTAAGTCGACGTTCATCTCCTTGACGAACTTGCGGACCAGTATCCCCTTTCGTTTAGGCGTCATTGGCTTCCACACCCGCATCAGAGTGACCAGCATGGGGACCCCGTTGCTGTCTCGTGTTCTGCTCTGGTACGCTGCCGACCATTCTGGGAACAGCAGAAACCCTTCTTCGATGGCCTGGATGAACAGCATCGTCTCCAGCACGTCAGCACGCGGTAGCTTCTTGGCCCACTGGTCGAACGGAAGTGCACCTTCCCCTCTACTACTCTGGTCCCTGAAGCTGTTTAGGTAGACTTTGAACGCTTGGTCCCGTTCCCTCCCTCGGAGTACCGCCACCCCAACAACCGAATCGGTGCTGAGGTTGGATCTAGACCATCTGACCACTCGATTCATTAGGTCGACGGAAGTGGGGGAGCAGAAGTCGAAGAAGGCAGACACGATGTTCGTGCTCTTCGCTTTGGCCTTCTTACGCTTCGGGGCCTTGAAGTCGAACACGTCGCCGTGGACGAAGGTTACTCCGTGCTCGTGGTACTTCTTCTTGACGGCGGCTAGAGCGGCCCTGTTGCGATCTATCGCTATGATGTTTGTAGGGTCCACCCCAAGCCAGATGAGGGTGCTTAGGTCTCCACCCTCCTGGCTCGCTAGAACCAGGTGCTTTCCGCTGAAGAACCGTTCTTTCAGTAGGTCTCGTACCTCGCACCAGTAGCGGTAGCGAAGTATCTTCTTAGCGGGGCTCTCCCCCTTGTAGGTGATCATCTCCTAGCCTGTGGTCCTTTCTCCACTTCAGCGCATAGCGCATGCAGTTGGCACAGCTCTTATGCCCGCATTCAGGCAGAGGTGGACTCTTGCGGGCGTTGAGGCTCCACGCCATGCTGTCGGCGCTCACCAGGTGTTGACCGTAGTCACGGATGCCGGTGATCTTTAGGCCGAAGCCGTGGAGCTTGAGCCCATCATCGGCGAGCCACGTGAACAGGTGGCCTGCTCTCATGGTGTGCTGGCGGCGACACACGCTGCCCACACCCACCACTGCCTCCTTGGTGAGGTCGACGCCGGCGGCGGCGTACATCTCAACGTGGTGGAGGTACTCACCCATGGTCCAGCCTTGCAGCACGGGGATCCAAGGCAGCTCGGGAGCTAGCGTCATAAGCTTGCAGTAGTTGGCGAGAGTGAGCGACTGGTGCTGGTAGACGGTCTTGCCGGTCTTCTGTCTCACAGCCGGCTCGCACATCCAGTCCATGGGTGCGGCCCAGTCCAGCATGCCGATGTAGCTACGGTACTGGCGTACCTGCTTGACGTACTGCTCCGGGGTAAGGTGCCATTCCCCGTACTTGGTGAGTTCGGTGAAGCCCCCGCTATCGAGGGCCCACGGAGCAATGGCTCGGGGCAGGCTTCTCCTCGGAGCAAGAGAGCGCCGACTCACGAAGAGTGGTACCCCTGCCTCGGCGAGCCAGGCCGGCTTGTGTGTCCCCAGGTAGAACCTCATCGGACAGCTCCTCCATCTTCTCGATCTTCTCGAGGTCCCCCGCCAAGGTAGGCTGGGGCTTCAGTGGCATCCCGTACTCGAAGCGAGCCATACGGCACGTGATGTCGTCGGGCTCGAAGTAGCGGCAGTTGAATGGGCGCCTACTGTAGATGGCGCAGCTGGGGTTCCTCCTCAGCCTCCCTCGTAGGGCTGGGCATCGGGGCTTCCCTCCTCGCATCACGGCCTTGATCATGTCTTGGCCGTCGCCGTACTTGACGAGGTGCTTGCGGAAGGCCAGGGGGAGCCTCTTGATGTCGTCGGAGGAGATCTCAACCCGCATGATGCCGGCTGGACCTACGAAGAAGGCACCGCAGCATACGCCGCACTTCTTGCAGTCGTAGATAGGCTTACCCTTCTTCGTAGCCTTCTGGATGTACGCGCCTGACGTGAGACTGTCGAGGGTGGTCTCTTGGATGTTCATGGTTTCCACCCCATCTTCTTCTTGCATTCGAGGCATGTGGGTATCCTCTTCTCGCTGCCTATCCGTAGGTGGACGGTGTAGCCACGACGGGTCTCGTCGTGGATGGCATCGGTAGACGGCCGGCGCCCTTGTGCTTGACGCACCAGACGTTCTTCATCGCCTCTTTCCGAAGTGAGGGACGTAGCCGTTCCGATAGCCCCAATCGAACTTGCGCGCCTCTTGTCGGCAAAACTGCTCATCGCTGAGCCGCTTGTACTGCTGGGAGCCGTCCTCCCGGTGCCGCTTTAGCAGCTTCAGGATGTTGTTCAGGTGCCTGTCGCCGAGCTCGTGGTAGCGGTACGTGGTGCCGTCGGTGGATACCCAGATGGGCTCGCCGAAGGCTGCCCAGTGCACCCATGCTTGTGCTCGAGCGAGCAGGCGGATGACCTTGACGGCCAATCGGTCTCTGATCTTCTTCATATGTAGTCCGGCTTGTAGTGTGGAGGCATGTCCACATCGTGGATGCGCTTGAGCGTCTCGAGCCACCAGGGCCAGTTGGCGGGGGAGCGGAACTCGAGCTCGCCCATCCTACTCATGCTGGGGTGCCTCTTGGCCTTTGGGACGAACACCTCGCAGCTCGAGGAACAGAAGCGACCGATGCACTTCTCGGCGGTGTTGACCCATACCGTGCGACCGTCGGTGTCGATATCGACAAGCTCAATCTTGACTGGCATTGTCTTCCTTCGGTGTGACGTCGACGAGCTTGACGCCCGCCCTGTCGAGGTTCTCAGCGATGGTGGGAAACAACACTCGGAATCTCTTCACCATGACCTCAGAGCTGTGCTCACCCTCCAAGATGAAGTTGCTGTTGCACCCGCCCCGCTTGTCACCTTGGTTACGGTCCCACCACGAGATGAGCGTGAAGCCGTTAAGCTCGTGGCGTAGGAACATCCCTTGAGGGCGTTCACTCGAATCGTAGCCGATGCGTTGTCGCTCCTCGTCTGTCGTTCCCTGCCCAGCCCAGCACAGTTTTCTGCGGTACTTGTGGTGGCATGGTGCGAATTGCGCATCGACGTGTTGTCCCAGAAGGTGGGGGACGTAGATGTGAGACGGGTTGCGGCTGCCAGCTTCAAATAGGTAGTGACCTGGTCCATCCCAGGCCCCGAAGTAGAATGCTTTATTCACTTTTATTCATCCTCGCCTTCATCGTTCCCGGCGTCTTGCCAGTCGAGGACGTGGTGGAGGCCACCGGGGAAGAACTCGCAGCTGTCGGCTTTGTCGGTCATCATGGCCCGTAGCTGGTCGGCGGCCAGGCGCTCGAGCACCTCTTCGATGGTGCAGCCCCACAGCCCCGTAGCGTGGAGGCAGCGGAGCAACGCCACCATGGGTTTGGGCAGGGAGCACACTATGGTGTCCAGCTCGAGCAGATTGTTGATGAGGGTGTCGGCGATGATCTCGGGGTGGATCTCCAGCCCATCCCTCTTGAGAGCATCGATGACTACGTCCCGTGTGTCTTCTCGGTAGGTCACTTTCCATACCCCCACTTCTTGAGGATGTTGACTGCCCCATCGAGCACGTCCCCATATGTACGGGTCCCCATTGTCGTGCGGAAGAGGTACTTCTCGAGCTCGTTGGCCATCTGCTGCGCCTCGTTGGCGTTGACGGCATCGGTCATTGCCCCACTGAACTTATCGAGGGTGCGTTCGGCTGGCGTCTTTGTCAGCGAGCCATCGTCCAAGAAGTCAGCGACCTCTGCCAACATCTCGACGTGGCCCTGATCGGTGCCTATGACATTCGGTGCGATGTGCCTCAGCTTGGCCGACAGGATGCGTAGCTGGTCGGTCCACTCTGGCTGGAACTTGGGTCGGTTCGGCTCGTCGCCCATGCAGTGGAGCGGCTTCTCGAAGGAGTCGGCGCCGCAGTCGGCACACTTCATGTGCGCCTTCATGTCCTCGCGAGCGCGCTGTAGGTCCTTGACCACACCCTCACATTCAGCTCGAGCAACCTTCAGTGTCGCTTCGGTCCTGTTGCGGGTGACGAGGGCGTCATCCAGCTTCCTCTCAGCGTCTCGTATCTGAACATCCATCGCGTCGTTGGAGAGGGTGAGGATGGCTGCTGCCTTGGCAGCACACTCAGCGCACTCCCTGAAGTCAACTATTGATGAAGCCTTCTTGGCCTCGAAGGGCCCGCCTACGAGGAACTCAGTGGGAGTGCTGCACATCTTGTCCACGTCGTCCTTCGTGAGCTCTTTGCCACCGTCGTTGTAGAGCTCGGAGTAGCCCCCGATGGCAAAGGTCTTCGTGGAGGGCTTGTCCATCTTCTTCTCCCACTTGCCAAGCACGCGTCCCGTCTTGGCCATGGCGCCCATTAGGTCAGCGCCCTTGTCCTCCAAGACTCGGTCGAAGGAGAACTCCTTCTGCACTTCGTCTCGGAGCTCCTTCAGCATCTCGGTCAGTTCAATCGACTGCTCACAGTTGCATGGTCCGTGATCACTCATTGCTTCTCTCCTCCTGCTCCATGGTTTTTGTTGAGGCAGTTACCTAAGCACTTTCCGTTTGGGTCTACCTGAATGGGACCGCACCCCTCACAGAGGACCACAGCAGCCTTACCCTCAGCAAAATCTTCGAGGGAGGTTATACTTGCCAGGTCTTTGAAGTCCCCGCCGAAGGTTTCCTCGGAACAATCTTTGCAGAAGTCAGCCATTGCTTCTCTCATCCTCCGGCCAGGGGTGAGGACCCAGTGGACAGAATCGGGGTACTAGGTCAAGCCCCCGTCGGCGGTACCAGGCAGGGGGCAGTAGCGCAATCTCACCGACGGCGGCGTGCTCACAGTGAGTCTCATTGCGGTGCTCGCAGTCGGTGCAGCCCTCGAGGTGCTTCTTCACTCTGCCAGCTTGTTGCGCCGCTCGGCTTCTTTCACAGCGACGTCGTAGTAGTTCCTGCCCCGCATCTTCACAGGGCCAATCTTCTTCTTCCGCTTCTCGTTGCGGTAGACGTACCAGTTCAATCCGAACTGCATGACTTTCCAGGGTCCACTCATCTTCTGTTCCATATCTCTAGGGGTGTGTCCTTGCGGAGGTAGAGGGGATGGCGGGGGTGCCCCGCCTTGGTAGTGCCTAGGCAATAAAGTGGTTTGCTCGCGGCTTCGGCCATGAGGGCGATGTCCACATCTCGGTGGCGGAGGTTGGGGTAGGCACCCCAGCCCACGATGATGAGCTCAGATGCTCCTATCTCTGACCTGAGGAACACGTCGTTGTCGGGGCCGATGATGTCGTGACCGAAGGAGGAAGCCTCCTCCAGCTCTTTGGGGCTCGAGGTCCGCCAAGCGTACATGTTCACCACTATGAGTAGGCCATGGCCCTCGCGCTCGGCGAAGTAGATACAACGGCGGATGGTGGGGTCGTTGTGTTCCGCATCGGCTGTGGAGGAATTGAGCATGACGAAGCAGCACGTGGTGCCGCCGTCTTCCTTGAGGTATCTCCACAGCCGGTAGCGGTAGAGCCGACACTCGCTGATGTCAGCTCCGCCGCTCACCCTCTCTCCATCCTTCTGGGTTCCTCCACCAACTCGGCCTTCTTTTTGGCGTCGCACTTTGGGTGACGGGCCGAGAACTGCTTGTCTTCGGGCATCGGTCTCATGCAGATGGCGCACATATGCGTGTTGCAGGTGTTGCAGAAGGAGGTGGCGTACTCAGGATCGCAGTACAGTCCCTTATCGTGGGGACAGGTGAGTGCGGCCGCGATCTTGTCAGCTCTGTTGCGTAGCTCGATGGGGACGTTAGACAGCTCACCAAAGTAATCCACAGAGGCACCCATGATCTGTCGGAGCTGTGTGTAGTCCTCGATGCTGATCATTCCGCCGTGGACCATGGAGCCGATCTCGTTGAGGTCCACCTTGCCCCGCATCATGAGGTATCGGATGACCTTGTTCTCTTTGAATCGGGGGATCCCGGAGTCGTCGAGCTCGATGGGCTGCATGGGGTGTAGTTTGTTCATCGTCGATGCTTGTCCGGTAGTGGGCAGAAGGGTGGGTACTCCGTGCCCTCCTCCGCGATGATGAATGGCTTGAGCTTGCGATCCTTGAAGTCGGGGTGCGTGCACACGGTTGTTTTGCCGTAGGGGCAGATGAGGCAGTGGAGCTCGGGAGCCCCCTTGCCTACGAACTTGACTTCGGGGATGCTAGCCACGGGTGGTCATCCTATCGCCGAGCCCCCAGGCCTCCACGATGACGAGCCCCGCAGCTTCAGGGGTGGCTATGATCTTCATGAGGTAGGTGCCCACGACCAGTGGCTCTCTCTTCAGGTACTTGGGTAGCACCCGAAGTAGAGCCTCGAGGCTCTCCTTGAACAGGGCAACCTCACCCGTCTTCACGTCGAAGTCCTTAAGCTCGGGGAAGTACTCGCAGAGCCTGTCGATGAACTCGACGTTGGGCTCTGCTTCCAGACTCGGGAGTAGCTCCCCCATCTGTACAGAGTCATTGGCGTTCGGTCCCGGCGGGTGAAGCCGGGAGTCATGGGCCAGCGTCACGAGCCGGCCGTACTGTCGGGCCAACTCGTTGGCGCTCCATTCTTCAGTCAGTTCTAGGTTTCTCATTGGTTTCCTCAGAGCCCTTATCCCGCTTTTCGGCTGCGATGTGATTCCAGATCTCCTGGCCTGTGGGGTACTCCTCGCCACCACGGCGAAGCCTAGAAAGAACCACTCGAACCATTCAGGTGTCATGACAGTCTTCCCCAGCCCACGTGGTATCCAAACCACGCGGCGATGATGAGCAGGGCTACGAAAAAGGTGAGCAGGACGTAGGGAAGCCAACGCTTCACTACGCCCCACATGACCGGCCTAGGATCAAACCACACTCGCCCAGCCCCACTCACGAAGTAGGAAGTGCCATAGTTTGCTGAGCAGTATGTTGACGAGTTTCTCGGCAGGAATGTTGGGAGTCTCTTCCCGTTCCTTCTTGATGCGTTCGATGGTGTCCCACAACTCGATGGACACCTCCGACTTCCACTTGCTTCGTGCTCCCTGCTCCTGCCACTTGACGGCAGCAGTGAGGAGCTCTTGTGCTTGGTGTTCGTTCATTCGTCCAGGGTCCTGACGTGTTCGTTGTGTCCGCAGAAGGGGCAGTATGCCTGCCCTCCGATGCCGTCGATGATGTTGTCGGTCTCGACGACGAACTTCTCTTTGCACGTGGAGCAGTAGAGCATGGGCCCGCCATCCCGCACCGGCGAGGGTGCCTTGGCGATGAGCACTTTGACGGCGTACTCCTCGCACAGCTCTTGTAACCGTTCGGCGAGCTCTTTGGCCTTCGCGGTTGGGATTCCTCCTCCGGTGGGGATGATGAGGTAGCTGTAATCGACGAACTTCACTTCTTCTCCTCGACGGAGTTCACCCGATTGCAGAAAAGGCACTCGGGCCCGTCTACGGTCTTCGGCTCTGTGGAGGTGAACGTCTTGTTGCAGTATGCCTCGCAGTAGAACTTGAGCTCGTTGAGCTTCCTCGGCTCGTCTCCCCACTGCTTGCGGACGAGAGCTACCAACATCTCCACCTCATCGTTCTCGTCGGCACCGAACAGCTCGGCGATCTCGGCGTCGCTCTTGCCTTTGCTCAAGAGGTGATGGACTTTGTCCTTGAAGTCTCCCTCATCTGCCTTGCCGCAGCGGTGGACAAGTCCACTGATGGTCTGGAGGATCTGTTCGACGTCTGCGCCGCCCTGAGCGTCATCGGTCTTGGCGTCGTAGTGAGTGGGGGTGAGGGCATCGATGATCTGCTCGGCGAACTCGTCGTACATCCGGATGGCCGTACTCTCTTCTTCCCGCTCGAGCCTAAGCTTCTGAGTCTCCAGTGCGTTCCTGGCAACCTTCATGCGGTAGAGTTCCTCACCCAGGTCGACGTCCTTGCCGGTGGATGTCTGGTGCAGGTACTTCTCGTGCAGCTTCTCGTACTTTTCCCGCCAGGGGCTTTTGGGAGCGCCGGCGGCGTTGAGGTCGACCACGGCCTTGCCCAGCAGCTGCTCGAGCAGCGTGACCTTCTTGAAGGCAATCTCGAGCTCCTCACTTTTGTCCTGCAGCAGGCCGATGTTGAACTCGCTGGTGGCCTCAAGGGTCTTGTACCTCTCCTTCCAGTCATCTTTGTCCTTGCCAAGGTCGACCCAGTCTTTCTTGAACTTCTCGAGTGCGGTCTCAAGTTCGTCCACCCTCACGCGGCTCTCTTGAAGCCTGTTGACGGTGTCCTCGTGGCAATCGTCGCAGTATGCTGCCTCCAGGGCGTTGAGGTTGTCGCCGCATTCGGTGCATTGCACCTGAAACTTCTTGGCGATGCATTCACCGCAGACCATGTCCTCGTGGATGGGGTATCTGGTGTTGCACTCGCAGCACTTCTTCTTTTGCTCATGTTTTCTGAGACGGAGGACATCCTTCTTGAGCTTCTCCAGCTCGTCCAAGTACTGCAACCCGGTCGTGGCCTTGAGCTCGGCTACTCGCTTCTCAAGGTCTTCCTTGTCGAGCTTGAGCTTGGTGATCTCCTCGAGGCGCTCGCTGGCGCTCTGCCGATAGGTATCCATGGTGCACCACAGGCACTTGCCCTCGCCGGTGCAGGTGCACCGACCCGTAGGATGGAGAATGTCCTTGATGTCTGGGTTGTCCCGCTTGGCCTTCCTGAGCTTCTCTTCAAGCTCGGCGTTCTTTATCTGGAGGTCCTGGAGCTTGATGTTCTCCATCTGCAGGTCGTGCAGTTGCTTGCCCTGGAGTTCACAGAGGTCCCGCTTGTGACAGAGCTCCTTCTTCCACTCCTCGGCCGCCATGTAGCGGTCCCAGCCTTGGGTAGGCAGGTCCTTCGCCATCCACTCGAGGATGGCCTGAGCGGAGAAGTTGGCTCCGTTCTTCGAGCGGTTCTCTCGGTCACGACCCAGTAGGATGTAGAGGTTCTGCCGGGTTTGCTCGTCGAAGTTTATCCACCACTTCACGAACATCGGCACGGGGGGATTCTTCAGCTTTTCGAGCTCGTCCTTGAGCTTGGTCCCGCGCTTCTGTAGCTCGGTGACCTGCTCCTGTGCGTGCTTGAGGTCGCCGAGGGTCTTGTGCAGGCTGTGCTGCTCCACCATGATGGTGGGCGGGAGGCTCTTGATGAAGTCGGGGGAGCAGTCCTGGATGATTACCCAGCCCTGGTCGGTGTCCCTGCTCTTGTCGACGTGCAGGATGAGATGAGCATGCTGGGCGATGACGTCGCTGCTGACAACGCTGTCGATACTCTGAAAGACGTGCACCCCGGGCCCTTTTGGCTCGGGGAGGCTGGGGCGGATCTCGTGGTGGTGGTGGAACGCCCCCACCAGGTGGAGGGCCACGTAGTGTCGGCCCTCTAGGGTGCTGAGTAGATAATGTAGGTCAGGCATCTTCCTTCACTTCCCCCGTCTTCAGGTCTACCTCTCCGACGTACTGGTAGCGCCAGTTGATGGCGTTTGGAAAGTCGGGTAGCCGGGGCTTGGGCGGCTTGTTTAGCGTGCAGCCCTTGCCATATTTGATGAACTTGAGGTGACCCAGCTCGGGGTGGCCCAAGTCCATGTTGCAGTAGGCGGCCCAATTGCCGCCCTGCTTTTGCATCTGCTTCAAGGCCTCTGGTGCAGTCTCGTGCTTCTGGTCTGCGCCCATTATGCCTCCGGTAGTACTTTCTCAAGTGCTAGGGAGAACAGGGCCAAGCACAAGGCTGTGGCCACTGCGGCGACCCGGTGCTTCGCCTTCTCTTCGATGAGGCGGTGTTGTGCCTCAGCGCGCTCTTCGGGAGTGGCTTTGGCGTATGCCACTTCCAGCTTGTCCATGAGCTCGCCTGTGACGAGCTCAAGGAACCTTCGGATAGTTCTTCTGCATCGATGCATGTGTCCCTCCACCTCTCTTGTAACCGAATCTGAGGTACACTTTCGCCATGCATCTTGTGACGTGGCGGGCCCTACGGGATGAGCTCGAGAAGATTGCCAAGGGCTTCATCCCTGTGGCCAAGACCGTCGCCCGCAAACTCAGGGGTAAGATGCCTGAGGCGCTCCAACATACTCCCGGCAAGAGCACGGCCGAGATGGCGGAGTGGATGGGCAAGTACACCCCGGGTTACCGACAAGCGGCTAAGAAGGGCGTCGGGCCGGAGATGGGGCAAAAGGGCATTGAGCGGCTGGGGGTCACCAGCTCTCTCCAGCCCGGCAAGACAGGGCGCTTCATGCGCCCTCCGTCTGCTACACAGGCTGCGGAGGCTACTGGGAGCGTTGAGCGCATAGGGCAACTCAACACCAGCCTGACCCGGCGGGTGAGGGAGGCCAATCGGATGATGGCTCAGTCTCGTACCCCGGCAGCTAGGGGCCCTCTGGGCATCCGTAGCGCCCCGGCTGGACGACCCCAGATGACTACGGGCGTAGCCTCCCCGGGCGCTCTGAGGCGTCCTCAGGCGGCTACAGGGGTGGCTACACCACAGGCCTTCCGAACCGCCGGCTAATTCAAGCGGCGGCGCAGTGGCACACGGCGCCATTCCAGCGAGCAGTGAGGCCCATCAGCTCTGCATACACCGAGTCGGCTCGAGCACGCAGAATACGAGTACCGTTGTTCCCCGGGAGTTGCCCCAGGAGAATGTCTAGGTCACGCAGGCTGTAGCGGAGCTCTTCGAGTAGATGGGGGCTGGGATTTGCCATCCCCAGTTCGAGAGCCCGAGCTTCCTGCTGAACGACTTGTTCTTGTAGCTCTTTGAGGTCCATGTCGGTCCTCCTTTGGGTGGGCTCAACTTCATGTCCTACTTCAAGGGTAAGGCTCATCACATGAGCTGTCCATAAGAAACAACCCATGGGGTGGGGAAGAGTCAACCCATGTAGGGCTAGAAGAAGGCGCCCGGGTGGGCGCCAAGTGCTCACCTGGCGATGACTTCATCACCCCGTGAGGACAATCCTCTGCTTCGGCCACCACGGTGGGAGGCTCTCTCGTAGCAGTTGCTTGTACTGTCCAAGGATTACCTCGAAGGACACTTTGTGACTGCTGCGCTTGTGAGCTGCCTCCGGAGTCGCCCACAGGCAGATGACCTCAACCTCGCAGTCGTAGGCTTGAGCCAAGGCGATGTATGGAGCCATCTCCGCCACACCGATGTTGGTGTTGTCCACAACGACGACTTGCTCGTGCCACTCTTCCACGTCTTCGTCTGATAGAAGAGGCTCGTCACATCGTGCGAGGAGTTCGACGAACTTGACGAGGCATTGGGCATGAGCCTTTGGCAGGTCCGACGGGTCGAACACGTGGAGATAGCTCTCCCCCAGCATCTTGGCTCGGTTTTCGAAGAGATGATCTGCAGAGGCGACGATGACGTTCTCCTCGAGCAAGTTGTTCTCGTTGATGAAGACGGGAAGGAAGGTGCTCTTGCCGGCACCAGAGATGCCCCGCAGGATGATGACGCGCATAGCGCTCCTTTCTGCCGACGGATGTCGACACTAGGGGTTCTCCACTCTTATCCCCTACAAGAGACGCTTCTTGCGGTAGGGTCTGACAGGTTCAGACGGAGAAAGTCGGAGGGCGCAGTGATGGTCCTTGCGGCACGTTGGGCATTCGCCAGATCTTCAGCGGCCCCTCGTGACTGATGAAGTGGCAGCGCTTGGGGTCCTGGGCGAGCTCGTACAGGTCCACCTCTTCGACGAGGCCGTTGTGCAGGAGCATGGCCCAGCGGTACATGAGCAGGACCAGCTGCGACGGGTCGATGTGTGTGTCGGGGTGAGCCCCGCCCTCCCGTTGCCACACTCTGGCGTTGCCGGTGACGCTGCGACGATGAGCTGGTGCCTTGGAGCTGTACCAGGAGTAATTGATGGCCTGGCGGTTGACGTAGACGTTGCCCACCTTCATGCGGCTGAACTGGCGACAGAGCATGGCGTTGCACATGACCCAGAACTTACCGAGCGACATGATGATGCCGCCGTTGTCCCCGCCGGCCTTGGCGATGGCAGCCTCGAGCGCCTCGTGCACGTCGTAGATGTTGCAGTCGGCAACGATCTTGCCACCCACCATGGTGATGGAGTCGAAGCGCACGCCGGTCTTGTCTGCCTCATCCCACATGAGGTCGAGGACCTTGGGCGTGGTGAACATGCAGTTGAGCAGGTCGGCTATCTCTTGTAGCTCGTTCGGCGTCGCCGGCGGGCGTAGACCATCGAAGGTTCTGTCATCGCCGGAGATGGGCTTGCGGTTCCAGCTCATCGCTGGGGCGCCGTCTACTTGAAGAGGCTGGCGGAAGACGTTGAGGATGAGGGTTTCATCTCCCTTGACGATGCGCAGTGGCGCGAACTCGTAGTGAGCCCTGTCGTCTCTGACCAGCTGCACGAGGTCCATGAGTGAAGTCTATCTTGATTCGGGTACAAGAGTTGTGGAGAACCAACTACCGATGACGAAGTACATCAGGACGAAGCCCATCCTGGGCCGCAACGGTAAGCCGATTACCGGCAAGGCACTGAAGAAGGCGCTGCGAGAACGTCACCTCCCCCGGGCCAAGTGCCGAATCTGTGGGGGCACGCGAAGGAGGAAAGAGAAGCTCGGCGACATCGAGTATGACGTGGAGTGTCGCTTCTGCGATAAGGACGGCTACGCCAAGTTCATGTGCGAAGACTGTGGGGAGGCTCTTCCCATGTGTCGTTGCCTCAGGGAGTCGGACTATGCCGCAGCCGTACCAGGCTGATGAAAACTCAAAGTTGGCCCAGCCCCCTATCGAGCCAGTGGAGTGGATCGCCAAGCCTGATGGTCGGTACTACGACTACGAGACTGAGGTTGGGCCAGAGGTTGCCAAGAGGCGGTTGGAGGGAGTGACAGTTAAGCACCAAGGCACTCACTCCGCCTTGAGGGAGGCGGGTGTCCTGCTCCAGCTCGCGCCGGAGCACATCGACTTGAAGAGGAAAGAGAAGCAGATGTCCGAAGAGATGAACGTCCACCGGTTCGTGGAGGCGATGAAGAATGACATGGATGCGTTCCTTGCCTATTGGAAGAAGGGCGAGCACACCGAGCCCAGCAAGTTCCCTCACTCCCTGGGCGAGGGGGACTGGTACGAGCAGCTTCTAGCCTGGAGCCCCCTACCCAAGGGGGAGTAGATGAGGCACGTCATGCAGCCTACGGCTCTGCCCCTGTGTGGGCATGCCTGTCTGGCTATGGTGTTGGGGGTGGGTCTCATTGAGGCCATGAAGAGGATGGGCCACTCACGGTCTACGCGAACACGAGAGTTGGTGGAGGCGCTCGGAGACAGAGCTGAAGACAAGAGGCTCATCCCGGTGCGGCAGCGACCCATTCCTGAGTTCGCTGTCTTGAAGGTCACTTGGAACATACGACGCAGGAGTCACTTCGTTGTACGTAAAGGGAGCTTTGTCCATGACCCACTCATGCCGGCGAAGATGCTCTACAAGAGTTGGTCTTCCTGGTTGGAGGGGCGCGGTCGAGTGACGTCCGCACTCAAACTCAAGGAGGAGTAGTGCCCAAGATTTGTTACGTCGGCAAGAACTTCAGCGCTGGGTCGAGAGAGATCATCGACAACGCCAACGAGATCATCGAGGAGTACCAGAAGCAAGGCTTCGACCTCACCCTCCGGCAGCTCTACTACCAGTTCGTGTCGAGGGATCTCATCGCCAACAAGCAGACCGAGTACAAGCGGCTCGGTTCCATCATTGTCAACGCCCGGCTTGCTGGGGAGGTGGACTGGGAAGCTATCGTCGACCGTGGGCGCAACCTCAAAAAGGATCCGCACTGGGATAGCCCCAGCGACATCGTCAGCGCTTGCGCCCAACAGTTCCGATACGACAAGTGGAGGGATCAGGAGTACCGGCCCGAGGTGTGGATCGAGAAGGACGCGCTCACCGGTGTTATCGAGGGCGTGTGCAAGCAGCTGCAGGTGCCCTACTTTTCCTGTCGTGGGTACACTAGCCAGAGTGAGATGTGGGTGGGAGCCCGTCGGCTTGTAGACTTCGCAGCTGGTGGCCAGACCCCGTTCATCATCCACCTGGGTGACCACGACCCGAGTGGAATCGACATGAGCCGAGACATCACGGATCGGCTCGAGCTGTTCATGGAGCATGAGGGGCGGGCAACCCAGTTCAAGCGAATCGCGCTCAACATGAATCAGGTGCAGAGGTACAACCCTCCACCTAATCCGACCAAGGTAACGGACTCCAGGGCTCCTGCGTACATCAGGGTGCACGGCCACGACTCTTGGGAGCTCGACGCACTCGAGCCCAGGGTGCTGGTCAACCTCATTCGCAGAACGGTCATATCCATACGTGAAGAGGACAAGTGGAAGGAGCAGCTGCGGCGAGAGCGGATCGCCAAGGAGGCTTTGGCCTTCGCATCCTACAACTGGGAGCGCATCCAGTTCATCTCCACCGATGGGGACTGGAGTGATGACGGCTGGGATGACTACGACGAACCTGACGATGCCGAAGAAGCCGAAGAGTAAGTGGAAGCTGTGGGTCCGGCTGGGTCAGAACCCGTGGCACTTGGTCAGGCATGAGATCGCTGACAACTACCACTTTGCCTGCGGTAGCTTCCTTGCCAAGGACCTAGCTGAGCTCGCTTTGGGAAAGCAGCCCACCTACGACCGCTGTCCCCGCTGCCTGAAAAGAAGAGTGCGGGGGAAGGCATAAGGACTCTGATGAGTGACCTGATCTGGAAACCTGAGCCTAAGCGTTTAGCGAAGGCACGAGAGATCATCTGTGGTGTGCCCGAGCGTCTCATGGAGATCCTCGAGCATGACTACGACCAGTCCTGTGACGGGCCGGGGGAACCGCTAGAGGTTCGCTACCACCACTGCAACGCGGAGCATTACCACAGCTCGGGCTTTCCGATGAAGGGAGCGGCTTGGCAGCACCTGACTCGCAACCCGCCTATCATGGTGGTGGAGCGAGACGGGGAGGTGGAGCGCTTCAAGCCCGTGTTCGAGGAGAAGTACAATCCGTACCGTAAGACCCACACCTTGAACTACTGGGCTTGGTACGTGTTGAGGTGGGAGCTCATCCCGCCTCCGGAGGAGCAGCCGAAGTACCCAGAGCACGAGAAGCTCAAGGCCATCAGCGCTGACTCCCAAAAGATTGGGGATTTCATCAACTGGTTAGGTGCCAATGAATTGAGTATCTGTGGATGCAGAGAGACTCATAGTGGTGTGGATTGGACCCCCACTATAAAGCCGATCCGTATCATCCTCGCCGAGTACTTCGACATCGACCAAGAGAAGATCGATGACGAGAAGGACGAGATGCTCAAGGAGATGAGAGAAGAGAATCAGGGGGAAGCATGAGTGGTGAGACCTGGCCAACGCTGTACGTGAAGACGGCAGCTGGCAACATCAACTACTGGAAGATCTGGACCGACGGCTGCTGCGTTTTCATGGAGTGGGGCAAAGTCGGAACCGATAAGCCCCTGCACGACACCTACGATGCAGTGGGTAAGAACCTCGGCCGCAAGAACGAGACGACGCCGGCGGAGCAGGCGAAGCTCGAGGCCCAGTCCAAGTACGACAAGCAGCTGCGTCTCAAGTACGTTCTCTCCGTTGAGGACGCCAAGACGAGCATCAACATCAAGCCGATGAGAGCTTACACGCTCGACGCTAAGAGGGAGAAGAAGCTGACGTGGCCGGTGATTGTGCAGCCGAAGTACAACGGCGTGCGCTGTATGGCCTACAACCTGCCCGACGGCACTGTGCGGCTCATGAGTCGGGGTGGGAAGGACTACACCCTGCCTCACGTGCAAGAAGAGCTGAAGGGGCGCATCCCCCTGGGTTGGTGTCTTGACGGCGAGCTCTACGTCCACAACGTGAGCCTTCAGAACATTCGCAGCTTCATCGAGACGCCTTCGTTGAAGTCGTTGATGGTGGAGCTGTTCTGTTACGACTGCACGCCGTTACCGCCGACGGACTTTGTGTGGAGCCGACGCCTTGTTGCTCTACTTGATTGGTTTGGGCACAACCCTGACATGGAGTACGTCAAGATCAGCCCGAGTGATGCGGCGAACTCTATGGAGGAGGTCCGAGCCTGTCACAAGCAGTGGACCGACAATGGCTTTGAAGGAGTGATGATCCGCACCATGAAGGGCACCTACCGCATGGCGGCGAAGTCGGTGGACCTGCTCAAGTTCAAGGACCACGAGGACGCCGAGTTCGTAGTCATCGGCTGGAGCACTGACAAGGATGGGGTCATCAAGTACCGCTGCGTGCAAGAGCAGGGCATCGAGTTTGAGGTGCGCCCTGTGGGCAACGAGAAGGAGCGGGCAGAGCTCTTGCAGACTGCCGACGCCGACGTTGGAAAACTGCTGACCGTACGTTTCCAAGAGCGGAGCGACGACAACATCCCCCTCCACGGCCGGGGCGTAGCGTTCAGGCCCGCGAAGGACCTGGACTGATGCCTGCGCAGGAGAACGAGACCGAAGGCCGGGACTTTAACATCATGTACCTGACTGATGCGAAGGGGATGCAGCACATCGTGGCAACGCGTGGCGTGGCCATCACAGATCGGGACGGTGTTCTATGCCGGATGGAGGAGCGGTCCAAGCTGATGCTGATGGACCCCGACGAGCCATACGATGAGAGCGAGAGGTGCTGCCCTATCTGCAACGCGCTGAGCTTGCTCCTACTGCTCTCCGATGAGGTGAGCCGAGCACACTTCGCAGCGTGCGATTGCGACGTAAGCCACATCTTTCTGGACGGCCGGACCTACTGCTCGATCCACCGTCCAGGTGAGAGCTGTGAGCCGCTGGAGGGCCTCTCTGGGGACGTCCGTATGTGCACAGTCTGCGAAGACCTGCTGAGAGACTGGGCGAAGTATGCCGCTGAAGCTAATGAGGAGGCGTCCTGATGGCGTACACAGTGGCTGCCTTGGTGGTTATCGTGTTGGTCCTCAGCTTCAAGTTGTGGGACCTGTACGGACGAGTGAACCTCCTTGCCGGGAAGGTGAAGACGGCCCACAACGACATGCGGCGGCTAGAGTTTTGGGTCTACAAGTGGACGGGGACGTTCGATAAGGAGGATGAAGACTGATGGGACTGAGAGTGAGCGAGAAGCATGGGGTCAACCCCGCCGTGGAGCAGTGCTTCACCTGCATGAAAGACGTAGGCGTTGTGCTCTTTGGCAAGCTCAAGGGCGATGTTGAGGCGCCGCTCAAGGTGTGCCTCGGGCACGACAGCGAGCCCTGCTACGAGTGTAAGAAGTACATGAAGATGGGGATCATCCTCATCAGCGTGGACGAGGACAAGAGTGAGGACATGAACAACCCCTGGCGCACCGGGGGTTGGATCGTGGTGAAGGAAGATGCCGTCAAGCGGCTGCTTGAGCCAGGCGAGTTCCTTGATCACGTCCTCCGGAGGCGCCTGGCTTTCGTACCGGATAGTCTCTGGGACGGGCTCGGTTTGCCGAGGAACCCGCAGGTGGCAAAGGATGAAGCGCCCTCCGCTCAAGAAGGTTGACCCCATCACCGTCTTCGTGTGTGGTGGCAAGAGCTGCCCCAAGGGCGGTGACCACCAGTGGGACGCCGAGGTGGAAGAGAAGTACGAGGGTGGGGGCGGCATGTGGAGCCAAGCGTGCTCCAAGTGCGGCCTCTCCCGGATGGACTACGACTTGATGACAGGAGATGAGTGATGGAAGTTGAGACGATGAAATCAGACCCCGGGCTCGCAAGAGTTCACTATGAGCGCTACCGAGATAGCGTGAAGGCCGCTCGAGCGGCCCGCCTCGAGGAGGCTAAGAGGAACATCACCGAGACAGGGCGCGCACTGCGCAAGGCACGCAGTGAGCGCACGCTACTCGAGAGGAACGACGAAGAGCTCGCCAAGGCTTACAAGGCGCTGAGTGAAGGCAAGACGCTGATTGACCTGCCTCAGGTGCTCGAGGATGCCGGCGTGTGTGGTCAGAACCTGCCCCTTCTCGCTGTCGCCGGGGCGGATTGGCAGTGGGTCCACCTCTTCACTCCGGACAGCTGGCGGCACAAGAAGCACAGGCAACGGATCTGGTTCGCGGACAAGAACTCCACCTACGACTACCGCGCGAACCAGACGAAGGGCTTTCTCTCCTTCAACCGTGACATCTTCCCAACTGAGCTGTGGAACGACCACTGGCGGCGCAATAACAAATTCCGTGCGCTGCCCGTCAAGGCGATGGTCCCCACCGTTCCGCCGCACCTGCGTCCGGACAAGCTCGGCGACTTCTTCATTCTGTGGGAGGCCATATGGGAGGCGGCGCCGCCCGTCGACCCCATCTTGCTGAGCAAGGTGAACGACACGATGTATGCCGTGGTGGCGGAGTGGGACCTCACCGAGCTCGAGCAGAAGGTGCTGAAGGGTAGACTCAGCTGATGTGCCCCTGTCCCGCCCACCTAGCGATGGCTCTCGCTTTTCTCGCATCCTTCGCCGGGTGGGCTTGGCTCTGGCTGCAGGGCAAGCGTTTTGAGAGAAGGCCCAAGAAGCACAACGAGTGCCACTGCAAAGAACCCCCCGACCGGGCATAATGACCTCGGCACGCGCTACTTTATGACGGGCACGCGTGTGCTTTAGCCCCAGAAGCCAAACGAGACGCAGATGTCTGTAAAGCAGAATCAGATCTACGCCGAGCTCGGAGACAAGCGCCGCTACCTGCGGGTGGAGGAGGTCACTGACACTGAAGCCACCTGCACTGCAGGGTGGAGGGCGCGCCAAGGGATCGTTTGGTCCAAGAGGCGACCCACCTTCGCGCTGGAGGTGCTGACCGACCTATCTCTATTCCGCTTGGAGGCAGACGCATGAGCTGGACAAAGGAGATGCTGGTAGCTCTGACCCTCATCGTGGGGGTCTCATTCCTACCGGGAGCATGCCGGTGCCCCAAGACCCCTGAGCCGGCTTCAGACGCCGGCGTGACTACCTCTGAGCCCGTTCTCCCAGAGGTTGGCCCTGATGGCCCTCAGGAGTCCGTGTTCGAGTGGGTGCATGTGAAGGACCTGCACTCCGTCGAGGGGCTCTGGGGCTCCAAGGATGCTGAAGAGGGGTGGGCTGACCTCACCTCGAGGACGACGGTTACTGAGAAGGGAGGGCAGTGGCGCTACCCTTACCCCTGGCACTTAGTCTTGGCTCCCCCGGGTGGGTATGTCCTCGATTGTGGCATCTTCCCTGAGCCGCAAGACAACGGTGGCAGCTACATCGGTTGGCGAGTAGGATGGTGCGAGGGTGGCGATCTGCCAGAGGGCAAACGCCACGCCAAGAAGGTTTTCTTCACCCGAGCCGATGCAGCTGCGGAGCTGCTCGGCATCGAGATCATCGGTCTGGTCAAGGCCGACTTCGACCGCAACTGACTATGATCCATCGCGAGATTCGCATCTACATGCCCAACATCACCGACACCACGCAGGTGGCGGCGTTGAAGGACAACAAGCCCTTCCTCATGAAGGCCGAGATTCCAGTGGGGTCCTTCTTTCTAGGGGTGACCTCAATCCCCAGCGTCATCGACATGATGGGCTTCAGTGGCGGTGGTGGCCCGCCGGGGTATTCGTACGCTGTCACCAACGCGCAAGCCACTGAGCCTCATCTCTTCGCAGCTGTGCTGCCCAACCAAGAAGTCCCACGGCTGGAAGTAGAGCCGGAGCATGCGCACACTATGGAATGGTTGGGGGTAGCTCAAGCTGTGGGGATCCTCTTCGGCCACTTCAAGATGACCGGGGCCGGGGTGCGGGACGGCACTGTCGAGAAGCTGCTCACCGAGTCAGGCGGGCTCATCATCGACATGATTCAGTATGAGCCTCCCCCTATGCTGCGGACGCTATACGACCCGAAGATGCAAGAGGCTATCTCCCAAAGTGTTCAGGAGGCCATGAAAGATGCACAAGCCTCCAAGCCGAAGTGAGGACCTTGTTCGAGAGCTCGAGTCACACGCCCGCAAGCTGACCGAGATGGGTCTCCCCGAAGAGGGGGAGACTGAGCTGAAGAGCTTCGATGAGATCTTCGCTCACATGCGGGAGCTCTGCCCCGAGCTTGTGGAGCTTGCGCTGGAGAACAACCGGCTCACCGAGCTCAACAAGCTGGTGAAGTACCTGGGCGAGAAGATCAACAACGGCGTCCTGGCAGCACACTGGTTGAAGCTGGGCGATAAGAAGTTCACTCGGCAAGAGCTGGCCCTCGGTGGACTGAAAGACCTTGTTCGTCGGGTGGGGATGAACCTCAGCAGTGACCAGATGGAGGGCTTCGAGGGCAAGCCAGGGGAGCTCCTCGAATGCAGCTTGCCGCCGGCGGTGGCCCACGAGCTCTACCAGATTGCCTACCCACTCATTGTGAGCAGGGGCCTACAAGAGCTGAAGGGCGAGGTGAATGAGGCTCCTCTGCCCCCAGCGAACCTCAACCACGACCGCTTCTTTGGCCGGGTGGCGGCTCATGTGCCAGGCGACATCCTGGTGGTGCTCGAGGACGGCACCCTCAGGAAGCTGACGAGCAAGCCGGAGCTGAGCGAGCAGCGCACTTTCCCTATCAGCGGGAGGCCCAAGTCTACTGAGGATGTCATGGGTCAGATGGGTGTAGCTGTCCGTCAGGAGGTCCTCCGGCAGGGGCATACCGTAGAGCGCTTGAACCTCCATCCAGCCAATGACGGGCGCACCATCGGAGTGGATCTGTCGGTGGTTGACAAGAGCCGCCCCTTCGACAACAAGGCTATGAGGGATGTCATCGACAGGCAACTTTCCAGCTATGCTGACCGAGAGACCTCTAACCGTCAGGTGCTGCTGGACCTCAGCCGGAAGGGCCTTATCTCTGAGAAGGCACTTTTGGAGGAGGTGGGGCTAGGCGATGTCGTCAAGCCCAGCCAAGTCCAGCAGGCAACCGCAGACGCCAAGACAGTGTGCCCAGTTGAGGTAGACCCAAGTATCCCCTCTGCCATCATGAAGAAACTACGGAACATAGGAAAATGGTGAGGAAAACTCATGGCAAAGCAACACTCAAAGACCGTCCCCAAGGTTCCCATCTTGGACATGCTGACGAACGAAGAGGTGCATCGGTCCATCCTTCGCACCGTACTGTCACGGCAGGGGATCGCAGACCCTGATAGCTTCTTGGAGAACCACAGCATCGAGTCGCAGGTTCTTCACCGTGATGTGCGCATGCCCGACGGAACGACTATGATGATGGCTTCTGTGGTCATCACGAAGGCCACTGCCAAGGCCCCTGTGGCCGATTCTCAACCCCAAGGTGAGTGATGGAAGACCGCATCGTTTCTTTGTATGGAATTCTGGGCCTTGTTCTTGTGGGGGTTCTTGTCCTGGCGCTGACCCTCATCCGCTCGCGACGTTCCAAGAGGAAGGAAGAGTCCGAGCAGATGGAGAAGGACAGGAAGATTCAAGAGGGGGTTGAGCAGGGCGTGCTCGCCCGTGACATCCTCACCGATGAGGTCTACTGCCGCTGCGTTGTGTGCGGTGGCAAGGCCGTCGCCTTCACACCTATGAGCGGGGTGAGCTGGATGGATAAGCTACCTCTGCTCAACCGTCTGTTCAGCTTGCCGCCGCGCTACACCATCATCGATGAGTCGGGGCCGGGCCCTTCTTGGTGCAAGATCCACAAGGAGGTGGCAGTCAAGAAGCTGGAGCAGTTTCATGCTGCACTGCGTGCTGAGCGGTCGCAGTTCAATGCTCAACAGGCCGTCAAGGTGGCCCAGATGGACGGTGGAGGTCTGCTCCAGATCATCATCGAACAGCACAAGGTAGGCATGGAGCTGCTCGAGGAGCGGAAGGAGAAGATGGGTGAAGTCCCACTGCTCCCTACCGCAGCGCCCTCGACTAAGAGGGTGCTGTCCACCATGAGCAGCTCTCTAAGTGAGGAGGAAGAACCCGCTCGTCCTAAGCTGGAGGTGGTAAGTGGTTCGTAGCATCGCCCGCACATAGGGTGGGAAGGAGGGCCTCATGTTGAGGCCGGTTTGGATCATCGCTGCTGCCATCCAGCTCAGTCAGCCGGGTATGTCGGCCAAGTCGGCTAGGACGTACGCAACGGTTGTTCAGCAGGAGGCAAAGAAGCGGCATTTCGATCCCTTCAGTTTGGTTGCTATTATCCACTACGAAAGCACGTGGAGATCACACGCCGTCAGTTCGAACGGTAGGGACTACGGCCTGGCGCAGATCAGGGTTCAGTACGTTGGTGCATGCCGCAAGGACAAGGACCCCGTCAACAACCCGAGCAAAGCCTGCAAGGCCGTCAAGGCGACCTTCCTCAACCCCCTCTACAACATCCGGTATGCATCCAGACGCATCACGACAAGCCGGGACTTCTGCAAGAAGCATGTGGGGAGAGCTACCTACCATGGGTGGCTGGCGGCCTGGCAGGGCTCGCACGAGAAGGGCAAGTGGTGCAGAGCGAACAAGCACACGACGCTGAGGATCAAGTACCGAGGCAAGCTGGTGAAGCTAGCCAACCGGGGACGCCTCAAGCTCAAGAACAAGGCCCCAAAAAAGAAGCGCGCCGCCAAGCGACGACCGAAGAGATAAGGGTCCTGCTCCGCAACCGGTACGCCTCGCCGGAGTGGGCCCTGCTCGAGGAGGTCCGAAACCAGACGGGCTACCAGGGCAAGCAGGAGCGCTACGCCGATGCGGTGGCGGTCAACCTGTGGCCCACCCGCGGCCTCGAGGTGCTTGGCTTCGAGATCAAGACGCGCAGGGGCGATTGGACCAAGGAGCTCAAGAACCCATCCAAGAGCGCCGCCATCCAGGAGTACTGCGACAGGTGGTGGGTGATCGCCGGCGGCCGCAACATCGTGCACGCCGGCGAGCTGCCGCCCACGTGGGGCTTGATGGCGGTGCATGGCGGCAACGTCAAGCGGAGGCTGGTGTGCATCAAAGAGGCGCCCAAACTCGAGCCTCAGTCGCTCGACAAGCCCTTTTTGCTAGCCCTGCTGCGGCGGGCCGCCGAGCTCGAGGAGAAGCTCAAGCAGGGCTCGGGTGATGCCAACTACCAGCGGGGCCTCGCTGCAGGTCAGGAGCGCGCCAAGCAGGAGCGGCAGTGGGATGTCGAGCACTACAAGAGCCAGCTCGAGAATCTGACGAGGAGCATCGAGGTCTTCGAGAAGTCCTCTGGGGTGAAGCTTGCTCGGCAGTGGCAGAACGAGAACATCGGCATGGCCGTGCGTGTGGTGCTCAAGCACCTCAACCAGCCCAACGGTCATCGGGAAGCTTTTCGCCGTTCCATGGTTCCGCTCGAGGCTTGCCTCAATGCGATGAAGGCACTAGACCGTACCTTCGAGTTGCTTGAGGAGGAATCCATGGGACGCAAAGGTTGAACCTGACGTGGTATAAGTGTTGTGAGGGCCAACCCGGCCAGTAGGAACCAACACGCACAATGAGCCCCCAGAATGACTCCAGAGCTGTTCCTACTACTCGGGTTGGTTTTCATGTTCGTCTCATACGTGAATGAGGATCGTTCCCAAAAGAAGGGGGACTACCTGCGCCGTGGCTCTTCCCCCCCCAGAGCCCGACGAGGTTGTCCCCCTTCTTTTGGGCCTGATCGGCTTCGACGTGGAAGGAGAGAAGAACTCGCGTGCAGGCAATGCTCAGAACGCCTTAACCAACTGAGCAATCGGTAGTTGCCAACGACAACTCCATCTCTCTTCGGGCTGCGGCCTGAGAGTGTCCCTAGGTAAGGAGCTCGAGTAGCTGAAGGGGCATCAACCCACACGAGCTTGGGCAACGGGGATCGCCAACCACCCTAGCCGACATTGAAGAAGGCTTTGCCCTGACGAGATTCAGGGAAACACCAGTGAGGGACGCCGCTACTGACCTGGTGATTGAACGCAGCGGCTACGCACGTGAACGAGAGTTTCGATTGAGCTTTGCGGACCGGGATTCGATTTCCCGCAGGTCCACCAACTATGAGAAAGTGTGTTATTCACATTGGTTGACTGGGCGAAGGAGATCCTCGCCAAGTACGACCCGGACTCATTGAGATGACTTCAAGATGAGCCCACTCCTGAATGTTCGGCATCGGAATAAGAGGGAAGCGCGCACGGAGATTCTCCGAAACATGTACAGATGAAAACCGAGGGGCATGGGTCGCCATCCCGAACAACCTCGGCAGGCTCCCTTGGGCGTTGGGGAGCTGGCTGCTACGAGGGTGTGCATACACACTGCCCTGTCTGGGGCGGAATCCGGTGTGACTCCGGCCGTGGCGGGAGCCAGCTGACGACGGAGTCCTTCGGGACTAATCTGACGCTGGCTCTTTTTTAGCCCCATGTCGTTTTGTTGTTGACCTGAGATCTGGGGAGAGTACTGTCGCCGAGTTCTCAACGAGCTGCCTGGCCGGCCCTCAAAAGCGGACCAGACGGAAACCGGGAGGGCTCAGGAGACCCTGGTAGGCGAAAGCTTCCCGGGGCTTCTTGTTTTGTGGGGTAGACTTGTCCCGTGGCCACCAAAGACCAGGACAACGAGGAGCAGCGGCTGCAGCAGCTCCACTCGTCGCAGCGGCGGGCGGTCAACAACGCCTTCGCGTCCTTGTTGGGCCAGGCGAACGTTGAGACGTTCCAGGCCTTCACCTTCGAGGAGGCGGTGGATGCTCAGATCGAACGCATCGAGGGGGCTGGCACAGACCTACGCCCTAACCTCCAGGACCGAGTCGAGCGCATCCGTAACAAGATAGTGAAGGCAGCCCAGGAGCTGAAGAAGATCCCACCTGATCAGTTCCTCGACAAGGACGTGGAGAGAGACGTCAACACGTAGCCTGCCTCGGGGATAAGAGCCTCGATGGATGAACTCGCGCCTCCCATGAGGTCGGAGGATCTCCTCTTGAGGAGCTTCCCTTTGATGGGAGGGCAGGGTCCTCAGAGCATTCTCCTACGAGCACTGTGGGTCTTGAGGGACCCCAACAGGTGGGCGCGCACCTACTTCGCCGAGGACGCCCACGGCAACCGGGTGCCGAGCAACGACTCCAGGGCTGTACGCTGGAGCATAGAGGGGGCGGTGGCGGCCGCAAGCAACTCAGAGGGAGTGCTGGCTCCGTACTTCATGAAGCTCCTTGATGAGGCCTCTCTCGGGCTGTATCGGGAAGAGTCTGTCTCTTGCCTCGAGGAGTACTGCAACCACGGTCACATCATCCAGGTGCTGCAGAGAGCAATCGAACGAACTACAGGGTGAAACATGGCAGAGGCTTTGAAAGAAGCAAAGTGCGGTTTCTGCACCACGTGTGCTCGGCGGAAACCACTAGACGAGATGTGCAAGAGCCGCCCCTACCGTTGCTTGTTGTGTGGCCGTAGGTACTTTCGGGAGCGCTACAAGAAGAATGATCAAGTACGTGCGGTGCAGTACCGCTGGAGAGACGAGAACAGGGAGAGAGTCAACGAGCAGACTCGACAGCGTAGAAGGAAGAATCCGGAGAAGAGGCTGTATGAGCTTGCCAAGCGACGCGCCAACAGAACGGGTCTGCCCTTCTCAATCCAGCTTTCTGACGTCGTTGTGCCGGCTACGTGTCCCGTGTTGGGGATTGCGCTTGGATGGAAGGAGTTTGATGGGAAGAGGGGTTTTCCCCATCCGGGAAGCCCTACGCTGGACCGACTAGATTCCTCCAAGGGCTACGTGCCGGAAAACGTGGAGGTGATCTCGTGGAGGGCCAACTCGTTGAAGAAGGATGGAACGTTGGAGGAGCTAGAGAAGCTCGTCAAGTGGATGAAGAGGAGGTTACGTGCCTAAGACAGAAGAGATTCTATGGGGGTCGTATAGAAATTTCGAGGGACCGTTTTGGCCAGGGAAGGGAACGCCTTTTGTCCTGCCCGAGAACCCCACCGAGAACGACAAGGTGTTGGCGGTTGTGACCGCAACAGAAGGCGGTTCTTACTCGGCCATCAACATGTACGACGGCAGCCCCATCCTGAGCTCCGGTCTCATCCAGTTCATCGAGGGCAGGGGTCAGCGGTCCGTCAGCCAGATGATCATGAGTGCGGGCGTTCGTGACGATGTAGCGGATGAAGGAGTGCTTGATCCCTTTGACGACTTTGTGGAGTCCCTTGAGTACGACATGACCACAGATGGCCCAGGAAAGTGGTTCTTCTGCTACGGCGTCGACATGACCTATTTGGTGGATACCCCAGAGGAGCAAAACCTTCTCTTTCGATGTGGCTCCAACGGAGAGAAGGGAACGTGGGGTCCCGCCAACGCAGCGAGAGCCAAGGGGTGGGCAGCGGCTGTGGCTACCATCTGGGAGCACCCTGTGGCGCAGCGAGCCCAGCGGGAGTTCACCCTCCCCCAGCTTGAGATGTTTGCCTTCGGGGGCTCTAGGAAGATGATCACGTACGCCGTGGAGAAGGACACGGATCTCTCCTGCGCGTTCGTGGCGGCCTACCTCAGCTTTGCTGTGAACAACCCCACGAGGGCCAACAAGCACCTGCACATCGGTCTCGAGAAAGCTCGCATGAAGTCCCGGGCGTGCTCGGTGATGTGGTCGTTGGACTGGCTCATCGAGGTGTTCAAGGAGCTCACCTTCGGGCCGAAGATCGCCATCTACCCAGAACGCTACAAGGCCATCAGGCCCGAGCTGGAGAAGCTGTATGGCATCGACCTGCCAGACTTCGCCGACGAGCTCAGGCGGTGGACGGAGGAGACGAGCCTCATCTCCATCAGCACCGAAGAGCTGCAGAAGAGCTTGATGGCGCTGGGGGAGGACCTCGGGCCCAAGGGGGCCGATGGTCAGTACGGGACCAAGACCAAGAACGCTGTGCTCAACCTGGAGACCCGGATGAGGGTGCCTGTACGACTACGAGACGGCATGGTGGATGAGTTCACTTTTCCGGCGCTCGAGGAGGCGCTCAAGAAGGAGGGGCTCAAGAGCCTACGGGAAAGCTCTTGACTCATGGAGCCCCAGGGCCGTATTGATGGGTTGAGACACCACTTGTCCCCATGTTGAGTTGGTAGAACCCGCTGGCCGCCCACGCCAGCGGGTTTTCTTTTAGCCCCAGGTACGGGGACTTGGGCCGCCGCAGTGATAGAATCGCCGCCATGGCCGTCGACTTCCAGGTCATCTTCCCGCAAGAGTCCATTAAGCTCACGCGGATCCGTCTCACGCCGCCGAGCCCGCTAGGGCTCCCGCCCGGTCTCGACGTCTTCGGCGACGACTTCACTGCCGTCGATGAGGTGCTCATCAACGACGTCCAGTCCCCGGACGTCATCATCCTCAGCAAGAACCGGCTCATCGCCCAGTTACCTACCCTCTACGAGAAGAACCGGGTCATCAATTCGGTGAAGGTCCTCTCCCGCAGGCTCACTGTCACCAAGCGTAGTCTCATCCGCTTCCGCATCGGCGACACGCCCGGTCGGGTGCAGGGGATCCTTCGGCTTCTCCAGAAGTTCTTGAAGATCCTCTTCACCACTCCTGGGACTGACATCTTCAGCCCGAGGACAGGTGGCTCTGGGCTGAAGAACATCGGTGAGACCTTCGGCATCGATGAGGGCATCGACGTGGTGCGTGACTTCATCATCTCTGTGCGCAACACCAACAGGCAGATCATCGCCATCCAGGGGCGCGACCCCCGCATCCCACGGGATGAGCGCCTGCTTGCGGCGAAGGTACTCCAGAGCGGGTACAACCAGGAGACGACTGCGCTAGTTGCCAAGGTCGAGATAACATCTCAGGCTGGGCGCGCAGCCATCACGAACGTGGAGATCTAATGGCGTACAAGGATCATGAGGCCTTCCTTCGAGAGAGGGGAGTGCTGTTCGACCCCAGCCTGGACATCAACCCTGGCTCTCCGTTCGACAACAAGGTCGTGCAGCCCATGCTGCGCCGGCTCGGCTCTGACCCGTTCACTACCGACATCACCACCTTCGTCAACGACCGGATGGTGCAGGCCTACCCGGACCTGGCGACCAAGGAGGGAGATACCCTCACCGATTTGCTCAACAAGCCAACCACGCTGCTGTTCGACCCGCTGGTGAGGGAGAACACCAGGGTCATCCGCAACCTGTCCTTCAAGGACCCAGCTTCCCTCACTCTCGATGAGGCAGACGCGCTCGGCGCCAACTACTTCTCCAACCGTCGTACGGGTGAGTACTCCAGGGGTGTGAGCCGTCTCTACTTCAACTCTCCTCAGGACATCACAGCCAGCCCGATCAACTTCCTCACGACTCGAGGAGGCCTGCACTTCTGGCCGCGCACCATCCAGTCCATTCGGTCGGAGGAGATGATCCTCAACTACGACCAAGAGTTCTCCCTCTACTTCCTCGACATCAACTGCATCTCGGAGAACCCAGGCACTCAGTACAACATCGAACCTGGGGAGATGTTCTCAATCGCCAATGTGGACGCGGCCGTGCGGGTGGACAACCTCCGTCGCTTCCAATTCGGTGAGACCGAGGAGACGGCCGAGGAGTTCATAGACCGCATCCAACAGGAGCTCAGCGAGCGCTCCCTGGTGACGCTCAGAGGCATCGCCTCCAAGCTGCTGGAGAACTTCCCGGAGGTCACTCGGCTCAACGTGGTCGGCATGAATGACCCGGAGATGCAACGAGACGTTCTCGTAGGTGGCGGCCTGGGGGAGATCGTAGCTCACGGTGTGGTGGGCTCAGTCATCGCTGATGGGGAGGGCCAGTTGCTCTCGCGGCGTTTCTACACCGCCGAGGAGGACTTCACGGCGCTCATCACTGGGGAAGCTACTAGCTGGGTGCTCACCATCTTCGATGCTTTCGGAGTTTCGGTTATCAAGGCCATGGATCTTGACGTGTCCTCCGTCTATGGCGCCAACGAGCTCGACCTAGATGAGCAGCTCATGACGTTGGGCTCCACAAGCTGTAGGTGGACTCTTAGGAAGAGGGAGTTGACACTTAGCAGCATCCCAGGCGGTATCCTCTTCCCGGATACAGCCAGTGGAACGGTGTCCATCCCCGACGGGGAGGTTCATGTTGGTGGAGCCTATGACGTGCATGTTCGTGGTTCCTCTTTTGATGAGGCCACCTTGGTCCTCAGCAACGTCACCGATGATGAGCCTCTGCTGAACGGCATTGAGCTTACGGTGGAGGCAGGCAGCCCGAACACTGTCAAGCTCAACAGCTTGGTCATGGGTACGGACTATGATGAGTTCGACTCCACCTACGACCTGTTGGCGGGAGCGGAGATCTTCGGCCACACCCTGCAGGTCCTCGAGGGCACAGATGCTGGTAACTACCGCATCTTGTCAGTGACTCAGGCGGCGGCCACAGCTGTCGAGCTCGAGCTCACTCCGGCGCCCACCAACCCCGGTGTCACGGAGTATCGCTGGAGGCTGTTCGATGAGATCAACATCGACCTGATCGAGCCGAAGGAAACCCGCATCGAGGGCAATGACCTGCGGACCCTTCAGGGCAGTGACATCGTCAACTCGCTCACCGGCATCAACTTCAACGATTATGGGGTCGCCGAGGGAGACACGATTCGGATCCTGACGGGGGACGACGCCGAGGACTATACCCTGTTGGCTGACCCCATCGCACCCAGCTTCGACAGCCTGCAGCTTGATGCAGAGCTATCTCGTTCAGCCTCCAACCTGCAGTTTCTGATCTTCCGCCCCAATGAGTCCGGGGGTCTTCTCCGACCGCTGGTGCGCATCTCTTCGATGGAGCTGCTCGATAGCTCCAGCCAGCCGTTGGGCTCCACGGTGCCCTACGCCAAGCCGGTAGACATCCAGTCCCGGGCTTTCCAGAATCCCACTAGGGGCGTGAAGCATGATCTGAGAGAAGCTCGGGTAGGGTTGGTGAGCGAGGCCGCCTCTTGGACTGGCAGCGCCTACGAGTTCACCGGCGCTAGCGCCACCGAGACTCTTCTCTATTGGATGGAGGGGGCGGGAACGATCACCGTGACACTGACGAACACCAGTCCCACGCCGGCGGAGGTCGTTGCCGACATCGTGGCTGAGTTCGGGGCCGATCACCTTCAGGGAGCCGTAGAAGTGGGGGTGGCTCATGTGGGGATCCGTCCCCGTAAGGGTGGAGTCTTCTGCATCGGTGGGACGGCCATGGCCTTCATCTATGTGGATACGGATCTGCAGAGCACCTTTGACGTTCGGGACGAGGGCAACGTTCCTGATTGGGAGCTTGTCGATCCTGAAGTTGACTTGGACTCTGGGCTCGACGTCGTTCAGGTTGTCGACGGCGTCAACGTAGGCTTCTACGAGTACCCCTACTTGGTGGATCAATCCCCAGAGGCGTGGCCCTCTGTTACGGCTACTGACTCTGAGGCTCTCATGGTGAGCACGGGGTATGCTGAGACAACAGGAGTCTATGCCAACGCTGGCTTTGCTCCTGAGGTTGACCGAAGGGTTCAGATTGGGGCCCGTTCTCTGGGTTCCGTCCGCATCTTCTTCCTCGAGCCCACCAGCTTTGAGGTGGATGCTGACACCCGCTTCAAGCTCGAGACGGACACGGGGGACCTGTACTTCCTGCCGGACCCGACGCTGACCTACGAAAGGATCCCCGCAGCGCCGTCGGGCACTCAGCCCGAGGACGGTAGCGCGGTGGAGAGTGCAGACGTTTTCATCTCAGTTAGTCAGGACTTCGTGTTGAGTGCCATCCGAGCTGGAGACGTCCTCCAAATTAGGACCAGGCCTATTGCGGGCACTATCAGCTTGGACAACCCCATCGTAGAGCTCGTTTACAGGACGCTGGTCTTCTCTTTGGATGGGGGGCCTGACCGCACCGTAACGTTCATTCGAGACGATGCGAGCTTGGCTGCTGATGAGGTGAGCCGTACTGGTATGCTTGACCAGATCAACAGCTCCGCCGGCGAGGAGATCTGCCAGCTTACCAGCGGCAACGAGCTCGAGTTCCATACCACTAGAGACCTGGTGGTCCGTGCTACGGGCACAGCCAACATGCCGGATGGCGGCTTCTTGGGCCTGCTGGATGACATGGACGACACGGGTGGCGCTGAGGACTTCAGCGTAGATCAGAATAACGTCTCGCCGATGGCAGGCGACTACACCATCCTTACGGTGTCGCAGACGCAGCTGCAGGTCACGGTGAACCTCCCACCGGCTGCGCCCTTCATTCTCAACCCTTTGACCAGACAGACCTACAAGGTCTTGCGCCAGGGCGTGCAGCGCATCGTGTCTACGGCCATGGCGGACAACGAGGCGGAGGCGGGCCTCTACTACTTCGATGTGGAGCTCCTCAGCGAGGGCAGTGGGGATACCTGGAACATCGACGCTGATCAGCAGCTGACCGCTGAGGGGTACCGCTCCGACGGCTACTACCTGACGACGGATGATGAGAACCTGTCGTTCTCCGACACTGAGTTGGTGAAGTTGGTGTTGAGTCGGTCGATCCTCGAGTCGGGGGTCAACGATGATCCGTCCAACGCCACTCCTCTGTCGAGCCAGAACCTCCAGCTCACCTACGACCGCTCTGGCATGGTGGGGGACGTGCAGAACTTCACTCTGTCCGAGACGGAGCGGGTGGTGTGCTCAAGCCCGCTCAGCCGTCATCTCATCCCCCACTTCGTGCGGTTCGACATGATCTATGTGGGGGGTTCGGATGAGAGCGTGATAGTGCCCGAGATGGAGACCTACATCCGGAAGATCTACCCACAGAACGCTCTTGAGTCGTCCGATGTGCAGAAGATCGCCCTCGACCGCGGAGCTACGTCTATCACCAACCCCCTCGACCTCATCGCCATCGTCCACTACACGGACCGCACAGTCTACGCCACGAGGAGCCAGGACTCTCTGACGACGGGTCGATTGGCTGCCTTCATCCCAGATGTACTGAACATCACCAAGAGGGTGTCATGACCCTAGATGTCGTCGGGCAGGATGAGGGGGCTGGACTCCACGGGGATCTTCGAGGCGTTTCCGAACTCGACGATCATGTTCGTGTGGGGGTCGATGAGGTAGCGGCAGTTGCGGCACCTCAACAGCGCCTTAGGCAGGACCTCGTCCTGGGAGAAGCAGACGCGGGGGTCGAACTCCTTTTCGAGTCCGCACTTGCACCTGGGGCACTGGAACTGGCGGTAGAGGGCCTCTCTTACTTTGAGAGCGGGGGTGATCTCATCGGGGTAGCCTTCGACGAGTCTCCAGATGAGCTCGGGATCCATCTCGGTGAGGGCCATTGAGCTGAGGGTAACAGAATGGCGGCAGTAGCATCCATCAAGTTTGACCAGGCAGACGGAAGCGGCTCCCCAGCAGGGGAGGCGCATCCCGCTATCTTCTACTTCGCCCCTGACCTAGCGAAGAACGTCGTCACCATCACCAACGGCGACAATACCGACGTTGAGTCGTGGAAGATTGAGCTGCTCTACCAGCCTCCGGACAGCGCTCTTGGTGCTGTACCGGGGACGCCTGTTGTTCTGGCCTCAGCCACCTCCCCAACGCCAACGATTGGCTTCATCATGGATGCACCAGATGGCTGCTACCGCATCCAGCTTACGGTTTGGGATGGCAGTGGCGTGAGCGACGTCGACATCCGCAACGTGGGCGTGCCCAACGGTCGAGGGATCATCATTCCGCCGTACCAGAAGCTGCCGGATCCTCTGCCTCTTCTGGGTACCAACTTGCCTGGGGAGAAGGCTGACGAGCTCAACTTCAACGGACAGGTCTATGGCTGGCTCGGGGATTCCAGTGAGGGGTTGCACCACGACATCATCAGGCTTCGTGATGACCTACCTTTCGTGTCCGTTGTCACGACACCCTTCACGGCCAAGGCTACTCAGGACGCTCCCTTCTACCTGGTCAACCTGACATCTCTCGGAACCGACTCTGTGTTCGACATGCCGGTATCAGGCTGGCGGATTGGGCAACGCTTTAGGGTTCAGGCTTACGGAAGCACGGACTACAAAGTCACTCTCAACGTTCCGGCAGGCCACACCATCAACGGTCTGAGCTCCTTCGACTTCAAGCCACCGAACACGGCTGTGCTCGTGTACCTTGGTGGGACGGAGTGGACGTTGGTGGGGGCTAAGTATGACCGCTACGAGCGCAACCTTGTGGCCGGTGTGGAGAATGTGCAGGTCATAGGTTTTCAGAGTATTGGCTCCTCGGCTCTCCTTGACCCGGCTGACTTCCCCAACTCGGTCTTCGATTGGCGGGTGGTGATCGAGACAACAGATGGACTGGATGCAGCCGAGATTCGACTCTTCAATGTGACGTTGGGCAGTGCTGTAGCTGGGACAACCCTGAGTACAGTAAACCTTATTCCCACCCACCTGCAGACGTTGGGGATCACCTTGGAACTCGGTCCTAATCTCTACTCGGCACAGCTTTGGCTGCAGACGACTGGTTCCCCAAACGTGGCGACCTGTCGGCAAGCTCAGATTCTAGCCAAGTGGATGCAGCCGTAGGAGCAACACCATGAC
>SDBS01000691.1_pt1 | contig 33503 bp, 43 predicted proteins | sample 2277091 | NCBI WGS metagenome assembly SDBS01 (sample SAMN10404972, study PRJNA504765) | marine sediment metagenome | isolation source: marine sediment core GS10_PC15, 163 cmbsf | place: Arctic Ocean: Southern Knipovich Ridge | collected 2010 | reverse complement strand
GCCTTTTTCGTGTCCAAATAGCTCACTCTCCAAAAGATCGGAAGGTAGACTGGCACAATCTATGGCTATGAATGGCTCATCTTTGAGGGCACCATTGAAGTGGATGGCGCGAGCAACGAGCCGAGACGACACCCGATACCGAGGTGCCGGTTCTGGTGGTCGACCTGACCGATGATGAGGCGAAGAAAGTGCTCGCGACGTTCGACCCACTCGGCGCGATGGCCGAGGCAAACGCGGAAGCTCTCGGCAAACTACTGGCCGACATCGAGACCAATAGCGAAGGCGTGCAGGCGATGCTTGAGGAGCTGGCCGAGCAGAACGACCTCGACGTCTTCAAGACGGCGGACGAGCCCGTCGACGCTCCCGCGCAGATCGACCAGGCGGAAGAGCTGCTTGAGAAGTGGCAGGTGAAGGCCGGCGACCTCTGGGAGATACCAGGGAAGGCGGGGGTGCATCGGGTGCTGTGCGGGGACTCGACGAAACGGGAGGACGTGGAGCGGGTGATGGGCGGAGCGGTTGTTGGGCTGTGTTTTACATCGCCCCCTTATACGGATCAGCGGATCTACGCCGGAAATGCCGATCTCTCACCGACACACTTGGCGGGGTTTATTCCCGCAGCCGCACCCCACGCTGAGTGCTTCGCAGTAAACCTCGGTCTTGCTCGTGTGGGCGGTTTTGTTAATTGCTACTGGGACGCGTATACATCAGCAGCGAATGCCGTAGGACTCGGCATGCTCTCTTGGAACGTGTGGTCACGCGACGGTTTGCAAATGTCGATCGGGCAGGCTACGGCAATGTTTCCGGTTCAGCACGAGTGGATTTTAGTATACGGCTCGAAGCCAGTTAAACTGGCAGAGACGGTGCCCAACAAGTCGGCGGGCGTCGTATGTACGAAGACGACAAATCGGCAGGCAGACGGAACCAAAAAGAAGATAACTGCACCTGTAACCGTGCGGAAGTGTCGTGAGTTGGGAACCGTCATAAGCGTTGCTCAGGTAGGAGATAGTGGAAGCCACACGGCCGCGTACCCGGTCGACTTGCCTGCGGAGTATATCAAGGCGTTTGACTCAGACGTCTACGACCCTTTCCTCGGCTCGGGCACCACGATCGTAGCCGCGGAGAATCTCGGCCGGGTCTGCTACGGAATTGAACTGGCCGAGAAATATGTGGCGGTGGTCCTCGAAAGACTACAAGACCTCGGCCTCGAACCCCGGAGGGCTACGTAGATGGCAACGGCCGACCTACCCCCGGAGGTTCGCGACAATCAAATCAAGCGACTCGCCTGCCTCGCAAACGGGCGCGACCCAGACGACAAGACCGGCAAGACCCGGGTGCCGACATCGCAACAACTCGAGGCCGGCCGGCAGCTTGAGAAGTTGATGGCAAGCGGCAACGGGACGTCGCAGTCATCTATCGGGCCCGCCTGGGTTGTATGCAAACGGGTTGACGTATCGGTGTTCTTTGGGAACTCAGAAGACACGATCAAGCTGTGGTTGAAGCAAGGATGCCCGGGGAAGCGGAATCACTACAACCTCAAGCAGATAATGGAATGGCGCGATGCGAACGTAGGCTTTACGAATCGACCGGACGGGAACCACGTCGACGCCAGCCGCGCGGAAGGCGAACGTCGCAAGTCTCTGGCCGATGCGGATATGAAGGAATACCGTGCTCTGGTACTCAAGGGCGAACTAATCCACGTCGACGACGTCTCACGCGAATACACTCACAGCGCCACACATGGCAGGGCCCTATTCGAGCAGGTTCCCTTCCGATTTATGACCCACCTGGTCAACACCTGCCCTCACTGCGGCGAAGTAGTTCTCGACGGCGACGAAAAGCGAAGGATACTCTCGGCCGCAACACAAGACATCGACACGGCAATCGAGGCGATGCACGATGGTCTGGAGGGGCGGATAAAGGAAAACGAAGCGGGCAAACCAAGAAAATGGTAACCCCAACGAAGAAACTCCTGATAGCGATGCGTGATGCGTGGGCCCCGCGCGAGCGGGTGTCAATTGCCGACTGGGCCGAGCGCGAGGTTCGCCTACCTCTGACGTCCGGGCCCAATCCTCGCGTTGACTGGGATCGCTTTCCTTACTTCCGGGGTGTGCTCGACGCGGCCGAAGATCCCGAGGTCGAAGAAATCTACATGCCGGCGGCTACCCAGATTGGCAAGACCACGATACTCCAACTTCTGCTTGCCGGCCTTGCCGAGACACGTCCGGCCCCTGCGATGCTCTGCGCTCCCGACCAGGATGCGACAAAGAAACTCCGCGACAAGTTCTACGGGCTTTGCGATGCGACCCCGTGCCTGCGGGACAAGGTCCCGTCAAAGCACAAGCGGAACATGAGCACAATTGACTTCGGCAACTCAGTCTGCCACCTTGCCTGGACAGGAAATCCCCAGCGTGTATCGGCCGAATCGTGCCGCGTGGTGCTGGTGACAGAGACGGACCGGGCCCATGCTGCCATGCACGAAGGGGCCCTTCATAAGCTCATAAGCGAGCGTACCAAGGCGTGGCACGATTGCCTCAAGGTATTCGAGGGAACACCTACGGACGTCGACTCCACGATCATGCGTCTCTATGGCGCGAGCAACGAGCAGACGAACCACTGTCCGTGCCCTCACTGCGGCCATTTTCAGCCGTTGCGATTCTTTCTCCACAAGGAAGGCGAGTATGCCGGCAACGGTGGCGTCGACGGCATGAAGGACGACAAGGGCAACTGGCGATCGTCCGACAAGGCACAAGAGGCGGCTTACTACCGATGCGAGAAGGGTTGTCGAATCGAGAACCGCGACAAGGAAGCGATGGTCCGGCAAGGCGTCTGGTGCCCGAAGGGATGCGAGGTCATCGAAGGCAAGGTAACGGGAACCCCGAAACGGTCGCGTCGACGATGTGGGTTCGGTGGCTTGTGCTCCCTGTACGCCAGCACGATTAGTATCGGCCGGATGGCAGCCGAATATCTCGACAGCCGAGACAATGATGCGGAGTTTCAGAACTTCCTTAACAACTGGTGTGCGTTGGTGTTTGAGGTGCGGACGAAAACGCCGCGCGGCTACGATCTGTTTCAGCGGCTACAGCATCCGCATCGACGTGGTACGGTTCCGAATGCGGCTATCTTCCTTACGGCGGCCGGTGACGTTCACGATGCGAATACCCACTGGATTGTCAGGGCATGGGGCGAGGGCTGTACATCGTGGCTTGTCGACTGGGGTGTACAATCCGCAGAGTATGACTCGGCCGGCAAGGCTGTGCTCGGAAGCCAACTCTCTCCACTCAGGGGTCGCGTGATTGAACGAGAGTGGCCTGTTGCCGACGAGAACCCGCTCGGACAAACGCTCATGGTTTCCATGAGGACGGCGATTGACAGCGGATGGCTACCGGCAATGGTGCATGATTTTGTTCGGCAATTCCACAGCGACCTTGTGCTTGCGGTTGCCGGCGACCCCGCTCCGAACAAAGGCACTCCGTGGACGTTCAGTAAGGTCGATAAGAATCAGCGGACCGGCAAAGTATACCCGGGCGGGCTGAAACGCTGGGCGATCAATACCGACTTCTACAAGACGGACATTCACGATCGATGGGATGCGCCGCTGGACGAGCCCGGAGCGTGGTTCATTACGGATGCCCCGTGGGATGATGCCGGTGCCTACCTCAGGCAGGTGGCAAACGAGGGCAAGGTGTCTGACGTGAACCGAAAGACCGGCTTCACGCGATACATCTGGAAGGTCCTTCGGCCGGGGCTCGGGAATCACTTTCTGGACTGCTACGATGCTGAAACGGAAGTATTGACTCACGATGGATGGAAGCTGTTTTCTGCCCTGTCGTACGATGATAAACTCGCAACGAACAATCTGGAAACAGACTTGCTTGAATATCAACACCCCGAACATCTAATCGCCCGCGAATACGATGGCAAAATGGTTCAGATCGGCGGCGATCCAAGGTCGCGACTCAATCTTCTGGTAACGCCTACCCACCGAATGGTTGTCTATGAGGGCCAGAAGTCGCGCGGGCCCAAAGTCAAGCAGGCCGGCGACTTGACTGTATGGGACAAAATCAAAACTAAGTTGCGATGGAAAGGCGAGCCAGAGGCTGAGTATATCGTCCCGCGGACCGTAGCGATGCCGGAACGACGTGTCAGTCGCGTTGCCTTGGCGTATTTTCTTGGTTGGTACATTGCGGAAGGCTATTGTTTCGCGGGCCAGCATCACAGCCAGCCGGGAAGCACAAAGCGCCGCGTTACGATATACCAAAACCCCGGCGAGAAAAGAGACGCATTGCGAGCCGGTTTGCAGCAGTTGCCGTGGAAGTTTCACGAAACGCCCAGGGGGATCATCCTCGCTAATCAGCAGGTCTATGATTTGGTGAAGGATCTCGGGGATAGCTATACTAAATATGTGCCCGCGTGGATCAAACAGGCTCCACCGGATGTAATCCGAGCGTTCCTTGACGGAGCTGTCCTTGGGGATGGGTGGAGGCATCGAAACAGCGAAGCGTACGCCACCGTAAGTCGACGATTGGCGGATGACATTCAGGAGCTATACCTCAAGGCGGGGTTTTCTTCGTCGATGATCGAGCGGCCGCCGAAGCCATATAGCATGCGCGGGCGATATGGGGCAAACACCGTGAAGCAGTATCACGTCCACCGCAAGACCGCAAAATTCGGCCACCTTCGCAACGCCAATAACAAGCCGAATTTTCGGACCGTTGATTACACCGGAAAGGTCTACTGCGCGACCGTGCCTAACGGAACGCTCGTCGTTCGGCGGCATGGCAAGGTTGCGATCTGCGGAAACTGCGAGGTCTACGCCCGATGTATGGCCGATATGATCGTCGGCGGAAAATGGACGGACCTCGCAAGACGGTTCGCGGCGTACCAACAAAAGCAGAAGACACCACAGCAAGAGAAGGAAACGTTCATTCGGAAACGCAAGGGCGGTTTTATCCGAGGAAGGCGATGATGTCACAGAAACAGCACGAAACGGTCGACTATATCTCGGAATTCACCGAGGTAAAGGGCTATCCGCCTACGAATGTCGAGGTAGGAAAGTGGTTCGGCATCACGGCACAAGCTGCCGGAAGGCGTATTAAAAGGCTTGAAAACAGGGGTTTTGTGCGTAGAACCCCAGGTGTGATGCGTTCCGTGAGGGTTTCAGGGCGGAAACGTAGGTGATTTGAGGCGAATGCTGTAGTATTCATTGACGTAAATGCGGAAGTGTTTTCGTTTCGGCGGTAGTTGGGTGCCCAACCACTCAACTACCGTTTTTTCGTGCGCACATGGCATTCGACCATCAAGCCACCGATACCGGAACGGACCAGGACCTCCTGGACAACGTCCGGGCGATGATCGCGCGCGTGACTGCGAACGGGCAGGAATACCGCGACACGGCCGGCTTCATGGTCAAGCTGCCGGACCTCAGCGACCTTGTCGCTCAAGAGGAGATGCTCAAGGCCCGTATCGACCAGGCGGCCAGCGGACCGGCCAGAAATCTCGTGGAGTTGAGGCGATTCCCCACATGAAACGACAGCCATTCAAGAGAGCGTTGCGTGCAACAGGCCGGGCCATCGGGTCCGCGGCCCTGTTCATTGCTCCGCACTACGTCGGCCGTCGGATTGCGATTCGCGACAAGCTGATTGCCCATAAGAGAGCGCTTGACCGGATGGGGAACCTCAGTAGCCGGGAGATGGGTCAGCGCGACAGGTTCCGTGGCGCGAAGTGGCTCACGTCCAGGCTCTCCCCCGACAGCGAGGCTGAGGATGATCTTGTCACTATCCGCGACCGCTCACGGGACCTCTACCTCAACGACGCGATCGCCGCCGGCTACGTCAAGGGTCGAGTTACCAACGTTGTCGGAACCGGCATCAATCCCCAGGGCCGCGTGAAGGCGACCAAGGGAGTCACCACATCGACGCAAGCCCTTGCGTTCAATACAGATTCAGAGGCACTCTTCAAGCGGTGGGCCCGGAAGGCGGATGTATCAGGCCGCAAAAGCCTTTGGCAAATACTACGGCTCGCCCAGCGGTGCAAAGACCGCGACGGCGAAGCGTTTATCGTGATGTCTGACGTGCCTCATCCGTCCAAGCCGATCCCGCTCGCGCTGGAAGTCGTCTCGGTTACACGGATCAGCACTCCGCCGGAACAAGAGGGCGCCCCGAACATCCGCCTGGGAATCGAGAGGGACGAAAACGATAACCCGGTTGCGTACTACATCGAGACGACGGACCCGGACGACACCAAAAAGAACGATTTCATCTGGCGGCGCGTGCCGGCCGACCGCGTCTGTCACTACTACGAAGAGGAAGAGCCGGGGCAGAGTCGCGGATACCCGGATATGGGGCCTTCGGCCGCAACGCTGAAGGATATTAAGGATTTCGACGAGGCAACCGTAATCGGCAAGCAGGTCGAAGCCTGTTACGCGGCAATCCATAAGACGGCCGACCCGATGGGTGCGGCGCTCGGCGCATCAAGCGGCACAGATGCAAACGGCAATCGACTGGAAGAGTTGGCTCCGGGTGCTATCTACCGAATCGGTCAAGACGAAGAGGTCACCTTCTCTAATCCGAACCGTGGCAGCAGCAGCGATGACGCCTTTACGAATTCCCAGTATCACCGGATCGCTGCCGGGCTGAACTACTCATTCGAGGCGCTGATAAAGAACTTCGGCAAGGCCACCTACAGTTCCGCTCGTGCCGTTCGGCTCGACGATCAGGCGGTATTCAAGACCGGCCAGAAGCTGCTGGTTGAAACCATCCTCGACCGTATATGGGAACGCTTCCTCGTCGAGGCGGTCGTCACCGATCAACTGCCGGTGACCACGGATGAATACCTCAAGGCCCCGTGGGTCTACGAGGCGCACGAGTGGATCCCGACCGGTTGGCCGCGGGTCGACAAGCTCAAGGAATCGCAGGCCGACAAGGTCGCAGTTGCCGAGGGCTTCGGCTCACGAACGCAAATCAATAGGGCGCACGGCGACGACGATGACGAGATTCGCGACCAGCGGCTCCGCGAGAAGATAAAGGATGCGGACGCGGAAAAGGAACTGATGGATTACCGCAAGAACATCGGACTCGACACAGAACCCGAACTGGAGGGGGGCGACGATGGCGACCAAAAAGATTGACGGTTTTCGCTCTCAGAAGCGAGGCAAGACGCTGAACCTGTTCATCTACGACGAGATTTCGCCGTTTGATGTGAACGCAAGGGAGATCGCGGATGCGATTGAAGCTGCGGGCGATCTGAACAAAATCGACGTATTCATCAATTCGCCTGGCGGAAGCATTTTCGAGGCGTTGGCTATCTTCAATCAGTTCAGGCGAGCCGAGCCGACCGTCAATATGTTCATCGACGGCGTGGCTGCGTCGGCGGCTGCGTTTGTCGCAATGGCCGGCGACGAAATTACCATCGCGGAAAACGCTTTCATTATAATCCACAACCCATCTGGTCTTGTGGTTGGCGAATCGAAAGACATGAAGATGCTTGCCGATCGCCTCGACATGCTCCGGGACTCGATAGTGGCGATGCTTGCAGGTCGTTCCGGCCAAACCGAAAAGCAGGTTGCCTTGTGGATGGATGCTGAGACCTGGTTCACAGCCGAGGAAGCAGTCGACCTTGGCTTTGCCGATGTCCTCGGTGACGAAAAAGACGTCGACAACAAGTTTGATTTGAGCGTGTTTAGCAATCTTCCGGAAGCGATGCGAGCACGTTCCGGCGACGTATCGCTCTCGCTAGTAAACAGTGCGGCGTCTTGTGACTCCGCCGATATCTTTGGCGTCTCCAATGGCGCGAAACCAGTTTCTAAGGAGGTGCCCAAGATGGCTACCACATTCACCGAAGCCGAGGTCAACGCAAAGATCGCGGAGGCCAAAGCCGACTTCGCCACGAAGCTCGAAGAGCGATCGCTCAAGGCGAGGACCGAGGCCGAGAACCTCGCCAAGCAGGTGGCCGCCGAAGCGGATGCCGGAACCACAAAACTGGTGGCGAAGGCCGAGATCGAGGCATCCGAGAAGGCTGCCAAGTCGACGACTGCCGACGTCCTGGCTCGCGTTGACGACATTCTCGCCAAGTGCGAGTTGTCGAACATCCCGCTCGCACAGGCACGCGAGATGGCCAAAGGGACGCTCGAAGATGCTAAGGACGCCATCATCGACGCGTTCAACAAAGACCGCACGCCGGTTGGCGGCACTGGCACAGGCGACCTCGCCAACAAGAAGGATCCGGCCGACAAGATCCGTGCGGAATTCAAGGCATCGGGTGGCCAGGCGAAGCTCGGCTGCACCGAGGCCCAGTACGTCGAAAGCTGCCTCTGCACCGACGCGGGCGGGCAGGTGATCGAGTAACTAACACGCGGGACGATCCGCGACAACACCAGAAAGCAAAGGAGCCTATCTAATGGCTGTAAGTGCAAACCAACCGCTCCTGGGGGCAATGAACCCTGGCAAGCGGCGTACCGGCGAAGTCCACGATTCGATCCACCTGTACGAAGGAACGCTCTGTTTCTACGAGCGGAGCAGTGGAGCGGATGAAGGGTTTATCACCGACACAGACGATGGCGGCTCGAACAACTTCGCCGGCGTGGTGAAGAAAGAACAAGACAACTCGAGTGGTTCGTCCGGTGACCTGGACGTCGAGTTCTACACCGAGGGCGGGTTCGTCTTGGCGATGGCCGCTGCCAACAAGGGCTATGTCGGCGACAAGGCGTATGCCACCGACAACTACGTGGTGACTGCCTCGTCTTCGTCCTCGACGTGGATCGGGAAGTTCACCGAGTACATCGACGCGACCCACATGCGGGTGGACCTCTTCCAAAGCGAGGCAGACCCGACGTAAGAAAGCCCGGCCGGGTGTTTGCGCACCCGGCCGGGGAGACCAAACCAGGCAAAGGCGCGCGGTGGGCCTGTACTACAACCCATCTTAGCGTCTTGCCTCCAATCAGTAAGGGGATTACCAATGACCTTGGATACAGGCGTGGCCGTCAGCCGACTTCGCGGCCTGACGGCGATTTTCGACAGCGCGGTGAAAGCACCGAAGCTCTTTTACCCGATGCTCTCCTCGATTGTGCCGTCCGACGGTGCCGACGAGGAATACGGCATGTTGGGCGCGATTGCGAGCGTCCGGGAATGGCTTGGCGATCGTAACTGGAAGACCGAGCGTGCTGCGAAGTGGACGATCGAGAACAAGCTGTGGGAACTCTCCCACCTAATCGATCGAGCCGATCTCGACGACGATCGAATGGGAATGCACCGCCTGAAGATGGCGGATATGGGGAGGCGGGCCGCCAAGCACCCGGACAAACTCCTCTACGCCCTCATCAATGCGGGTGAATCGGACAGCCTCGGGACTTCGTTTGATGGGCAGTATTTCTTCGACACGGACCACGAATGGGGAACGAGCGGCTCGCAGAGCAACGACCTTTCGTATGTCGCCGCAACAGGCACGGTGCCGACCATTGCGGAGTTCAAGGCCGCCTACAATGCCGCCACGGCCGCACTGATGACCTTCAAGGACGATCAGGGCGAATTGCTGAACGACGAGATCTTCGACGCCAATCAGCAGGTCGTCGTCGTAGTGCCGCTGGCTCTCCAGCAGATTGCCCATGATGCCCTGAGTGTCAGGACCGTTGCGGCAGGTGGCGAGAATTTCGTCATCACGTTGCCGAAGATCATCGCGACTGCTGGATTCACCGCCGGCGATGAAAAGTTCGACGTCTACAAGGTCGACGAACCGCTGATGCCGTACATCTTCCAGGCACGCGAGGCGTTGCGTCGGCAGATGAAGAACCTTACGGACATCGAAGAGAAGGCAGCGAAGTTTATGACCGAAGCCCGGTACAACATGGGCTACGGTGCGTGGTGGACTGCCGTGCGTACGACCTTCACCTAACGGCGGTGTGTTTCAATGCGGGGCGGTGTCTGTGTGGCGCCGCCCCGCCCTGCCCCCCAACACGAAAGGCAAAGACAATGTCGAGCGAACACAAGGTGATGCTCCCGAGGACACATCCGGCAGGCTTCCGGCGGACAATCCGAAAGCCCGAGAAGAAGAAAGGCGTTCCGGGCGACGTCACGAGAGTCATTGAATTTAACCCCGGCGACGTCGAGGTCGTATCGGCTGCCGAGTTCAAGTTCCTGCAAAAGGACATCGACAAGGGGATGCTCGTCGAGGTGAGAATTGACGGGAAAGGCCGACCGCGTCCGACAATTCAGCCAGCAGAATTGCGGATCTCCATGCCAAAGGACGAATATGAAGCGAAGATTGCGAGCGCGCGATCTGAAGGCATCGAACTCGGCCGCGACGCGGCTATCTCTGAATTGGCCAGCGAGGAGGCCGAGGCTGAGCTAGCCGACAGTGCGTCCGTATGAACAAGACACTCAAGGACGATATGGCGACCGACTTCGCGGCCCTGGTGTTGAATGACTCAGAGTTCGCGGAGATCGTGACCTATCGTCCCGAGAGTGGCGCGGCACGTCGCGTATACGTTCAGGCAACAATGAATCAGAGCCTCGACCCCGGCGGACCGATTGACTACGACGTGGAAACCCTCCTTGTGCGTGTCCAGAAGGACAAGACGCACGCAAAGGGCGGCATCCCGCAAGAGGAAATATCGAACGGCGCGAAGCCGACGATCATTCGCGACAACGACATAGAGGTAAACAAGTTCGTGTTTGATGGGACCGTATCAGATGAAACGCCACATAGTTGGCGATTGACGTTTACCAGGCCAAAGGGCTACCGCACGGGCGGCGACTCGCTACGGAGGTAGGTGTGTTTGTGGTTCGGATTGCCAAACTGATACCGATGTCGATGAGCCTGTTTCCACGCAGGCTCTTCCCGGGTGGCGGTCCGCAGCGGCAGTACAGCTTTCCCACCCCTGATGCCGACGGCCCGATCGTCAAGCCGCTTGCTACACTCGCAACGATGATTGCATCCACGCCGACATTTCGTGAACGTGCCGGATTGGATGCGGACGATCCATTCGGCAGCGAGAAGCTGCTTGAGGGGAGCAATGGCGGGACGAAGCGCATATTCTTTCCTCTCGTGGACTGGCAGTTGCACGACGTCATGCCATCGGCAGTGATTCAATTCGGCCCCGAGTGGCAGGAGTCGCTTGTGTCTGGCGGGCATCGGAACTTCACCACACCCAGCGGTACGCTCCGCCTGATTTTGACGGATGACGATAAAAACCCAGGCGATCGCGAGGCGTCGCTTCGAGACTTCGGAACCTACCTTGGCCAGTTCTTCGATGACTTACGGAGTCTATTTGCTCTCAACGACGACCTTGCGGCGACGGGGATATCGCAAGAGTTACAACCAATGATGACTCCCGACAACGAATCACGGTCACGCGGCAAAGCGTATTGGTCCGCATCCTACTTCATTGAATGGGCGGGATGATGTTTGCATTACAGACGGAAATGATTGTGCGATCGGCCTTCCTTCAGGGCCAGGAGTCCGTCCGCGCGGTGCGTCGTATCTCGAAAAAGCTCAACCAGGCGATGGGCGACCATTGGCACAAGGAAATGCTGCCACGACACTTCGCGAGGGACGCTGCAACAAAGTACGGATACAAAGAGCGATCTAAGTCTTACCTGAAGCGCAAGGCACGGAAAATGGGCCGTGACCCCGCGCAATTCGAGCAGATGCGTCAGTTTCCCTTAGTGTTTGAAGGCGATCTCCAGAGGTCACTCAAGGCATTTGAGGTCAAGGCGTTTCCGGGGCGGTTCTCGATCAAGATGAAAGGCCCGTCGTACGTTGGCATGAGGCCGTTCCGACGCAACGCGCCGAACATGGGCAAGGAACTCACAACCGTGACTGACGAAGAGATTCGCGAAATGACTGACTTTGCGATCAAGGTACTTCCGAAGATCATGGCTACCGAATCAAAACGAGTCCGCAAACACACCGTTTTCGGAGCATAATAATGACTCTATTCTACCTTCACGGAATCAATGCGAATGGGACGTTCCTCTCGCAACTGAACGACGCAACGCCCGGGCTGAACTCCGATAACCTGATTGCGTACGCGGCCGGGCATCCGTTCCCGCTGCTCAATGCGATCCGGGGACAGCTTCCCTCGGTCCCGTTCACGAGTACGGCGGTCGCTCGGATCCTCGACTTGCTCCTCGCCCTTCCGCCTACCGACAGCATCTACTGCGGAAACACCTCGGCGGGCAACACGGACCTGTACTACAGGAAGGGTCTTGACCTTGGGGTGCGTGTACCAGCCGCGACGGCGGAGCACCATCGCTTCCGTATGGCCGCCGCGTTTTACTATTGGAACACGATCACGGCAACCTTACAGCAAGACGCGACGATCGCCTGTCAGGTTGCCGCGACGTACGATGGCACGAACGAGCCAATCGTGCCGTTGGGGAGTGTAGCCCTTGCCGGAACGCCGCTTGTTGACGAACTCTACACAATGGGGCCGGTCTACCTAAACGACGTTCTTGTTGGAGACGAACAGGATTGGACGTTGTCGTCAGGCATCGCGCTGGAAACAGCGGGCGGGGGCAGCGATGCCGGCGGCGCCTTATGGCCGACGTTCACTGGAGTCCGTGCGTTCGCGCCGACCGTGACGTTCACGAATCTTGGCTCCCCGTGGGGGAACATCACCGCGCTTGCCGGCACGGTAATCACCAGCCTTGACCTCTACCTGAGGAAAAAGGCGCAGGACGGAACGCACGTGGCGAACGGGAGTAACGTGCATATCAAAATCTCCGCAACCAACGGCCTGATCCTTCCGGAAACGACGACCGGCGGAATCAACAGCCCGGCGTCTTCGGCACTCACGGCAATGCTTCGGGCGCCGGACTCAAGCAGCGACGTGCTGACCATCGACACCACTTCAACCATTCCATAGGAGCCCCCAATGAGTCTCGATCACACCATAACCCGAGAGTGGGGCGACGGCACCTCGACGCTCACTCAGAGCAAGACCCAGACGGACGGGCTCGAATCGAACCTGTCGAAAGAGGTCGCCGACGGCGAGGTAGACAAGCACTTTTCATGGCCCATTGATGTCTCGACGCTCAAGTCGTTGCACATGCAATCCGACCAGGACATCACGGTGGAAACGAACAATCCCGCCGGGACGAGTGCGGCGGCAGACCAGACGTTCACGCTGCTAGCCGGCCAACCGATCTCCTGGGGCAGCGGTGACGCGGTCGACAACCCCATCACGGACGACATCACGGACATCTACATCACCAACGCCAGCGGCTCGGCGGCTCAGTTGGAATTCCGCGCGCTGATGGACCCCACCCTGTAACCGAAAGGCAAGAGAGAATGGCCCCCCCGCTCTATTTCTTTCCGGCGGTCACCAGTGAGGAGATCAAGCGAGGTTCGCTTGTGCCTTACCTCAAGAAGTACAAGCTCGACAAGGTTCTCTGTGACATCGGAGACCTGTCGGCCAACTGCTCGCTATTCGATATGACGGGCAAGGGCCCGGGCGGCAAAAGCGGTGCGATGCTGACGACGCTTCCCGGCGGTCGCGCCCCGGTCCGCGTTGGGTTCTATCCGGACTTCCAGCGATGGCAGAAGGTACTCGCCGAACCTGAACTCTGGATCGGCATCGACAAGGAACACCCGCCCGGACCAGAGGACCTCGAACGCCCATCGAAGGTGTCCGGCCACAAGGTCAGGTTGGCCGACGGGAACGAATGGGAACTGCCGGTGATCCGTAGCTGCACGGGTAGGGCTGGACTTCCCGAGGATATGTTCCACGATGCCGACGGCGTGTTCCAGACGCAATTGCAGCCGAAGTGGCAAGAGTTGTGGGACGCGACGGAACCGGTGTGGGATATGGTCTTCTCTGAAGAGGAAGGCGCGAACGCGATGATGTTCTCAAAGATCCTCGACCACTGCATCCGCTTCCTGTTGGTCAACTATCGCTATGGGCACATGGAGCACGCGGCCATGCTGCTGGTCAACACAAGCGAATCAACTTGGAATCGGCTTTTCGAGGCCGTGCTTGATCTACCGCTCGCGAACGAGATGGTCTCGGCGCAAAAAAAAAGCGCCAAGCTGTCGGTGGTCGATATTGCGAGTTCCGAGCCTGGGTCGACGGTCGATACCCCAATCACCAACCAAGCCGGTACGAACTCTTCTTAGCAACGAGGGATGTGACACGTGGCTGATGGCGACGTAGAACTGAAATGGAAGACCGATATCTCGGCCGCGATCCGTGAGATAGCCAAACTCACGAAGGAAATAGAGAATCTGCGCAAGAAGGAAAAGAAAGGCTCTGACGAATCAAAGAAGGCAGCCAAGGAAGAGATATTACTGAAGAAGAAGGCGGCGCAAGTGACCAAAGATATGGCCACGCCGCAAGAGAAGTACAACACAAAGATGAAGGAGTTGAACAAGCTGCTTCGCGCTGGCCACGTCAACCTACAAACCTACGGTCGCGCCACTGCCAGGGCTCGCGACGAAATGGATCGCGCTGGTAAATCCAGCCGTGCTGCGTTCGGCCCCAAGGCATTGGCACACGTCAAGTCAATGGCTGGCGCTCTCGGCGTCGGATTCGGTGTGGCAGGCGCGGTGTCAGCCGTCAATAAAGGTTACGAGGTCTGGAAGCGAAACATCCGAGAGATAGCCGCCGAGGCAAACAAGGCAGCCGGCGATATCATAGCTATGGCTGCGCTGCAAGAGGGTGGCACGAAGGCCGCTCGCGTCGGCCGGGCCGCTGAGCTGGGCGCGCGATACGGTGTCGCCAGGGGCGAGGCCTTCCAGACCGTTCAGGCTATGCAGAGCGCGCTAGGCGGCGATTTCGAGAAGGGCATGGTCGCATCACGTACGATCTTCGCTGCGTCGCAGATGGGCGTTCCGATCGAGCACGCGAGGGAGCTGGAGCTGGTCGGCACGTCATTGGGCCAGGCCCCGGGTGTCACGCTTCGGCAAGGATTTGCTGCCGGGCAATTATCCAAGCGCGACCCGGCATTGCTGGCCACGGCGTCGCCTGGCCTCGCTTATTGGAAAAACAAAGTCACCGGCTTCGCATCGGCCGCTACGCTCGCCGGCCAGTTTGGCGGCGAGACATCGACTTTCCTGAAGGCCAGTGGCGAGGCCCTCGGCCAAGCCGGCCCGCTGCAAAAGAAGTTTGCGAGAATGGGAATGGGGGACGCCTCGCAACTGGCTCGCATCCAAAAGCTGGCCGAAATGGGTATCGACGAACCGGCTGAATTAAAGAAGTTTGGCATCTCGGAGAAGCGTGCCGTCCAGGCGGTTTCCAATCTGGTCAAGAACGTTACTGAGGTTGTGCGACTCGCTAAAGAAATCCCTGAACTAGCGCAGCCTGGAGTCTTCGCTTCGCAGCAGGCTGCCGTTGAGGCCGAGTTGCCTGGCTCGAGACTAGCCCGACAATCAGCGAGGGCAGCGGAGGAAGCGAAGCGTGAATCGGCATTCGGCAAGGGTGCGATCGCTGCGCAGTCGACAGAGCTACTCGAACGCTCGCGGGCCATAGCCCTCCGCCGAATGGGAGTCGAGAGCGCGGGCCCCTTCGGTATGTTTGATGTTATTAGCGAAGAAGGCAGGACGACTAGGGCCGATTGGATGCAGGCGAAGTTCTTTAGCGGCAAGGCGTGGGTGCAGCGCGCCGAGCTTGAGCGTGACCGAGTTCAGTTTGCGTTGAGCCATGATCTGCCGTTATCGCCCGAGGCAGGACAGTGGCCGGTTAGCTTCGACGCCAACCGGCGCGCGACGGAGGTGATCGAGAGGGGGAGGGCTGAAGATGATCCGACAGGACGGCTCCAGACCCACATGCTTGAGATAATACACGGTACGATGGAAAGACAATTGGACGTGATGTCCGAACGAGAGCCAGTAGTAGACTAATGGACAACAAAATCGGCACACACACGTTCATCGCTCTCATCGGCCAGGTCGATGCGCCGAAAGAACGGTTGTCCGCGCCGGTACAGCGTCCTGGTGTCGACGGAACGGGCGTCAGGAAGGAAGCGACCAAAGGCCGGATGTTTCAGCTCACGTCGCGCGTCGATGCGACGGACCTGGAAGACGGCTGGTCGAGATTGAGCGACTACCAGGAACTCATCAAGGAAGACCCCGTCGCACTCATCAAAGACGATCACGAATTCGACGGCGTCGACGGATGGAAAGTCAAGGTTTGGGACGTGAGGCTGCGGAGGCTCGGCCCGATCATCGGGGCGACCGGCGGTCTGAACGATCCAAGTGGAGCATGGCTAGAATGCGTATGGTCTCTGTTGGCCGTAACGAATCCATAAAGGAGGTGCCCCATGGGCGCAAGTGCAGCAATAGTGTCATCGGTTCAATTCGTGTCGATGATAAAAGTGACAGAGGCTCTCGCCGGGGCGCCCGCTGCTGATGGCGAGACCGTCACGAGCAGGACGTTCAACGACGGCCAGCAGATATACAGCCCGACGACGACGATTGCGATCTCGGCCTACTCGGGCGCGCAGTACACGTTGAGCGGTGGGGCTGCGACGATCGACCTGACGAACCTTCTCGGGACCCAGGCGAACATCGATGGCTCCGGGCTGAAGATTCAGGTGATCCGCTTCCAGAACCCGTCGACGAACACGGGCACATTAACGATTGCTCCGGGCGGCTCGAATCCCTATCCAATCTTCGGTGCTGGAAACGAGTTCGACTTGCCCGTCGGCGCCGAGGTGACGTTCCGCACTGACGAGGCACCAGCAATCAGCGATATCAGCGGATCGGCTGCCAGCGAGATCGACCTGTCCGGAACTGCCGACGACGTCATCAATGTCGACATCCTGATGGGATAATAGAAGGCCGCCCCCAATGGCAGAACTCATCATACCCGATGACGGTAACAGCAATATCCGCACCGTGCCCGCGCACACGGTATGGACCAAGAAGTTCTGGTCTGCCGAGTGGGAGGAGCGAGAGCACCTCTATGCCGACTCGATCTCGTGGACCACTGCCCCGCAGATGCCGTCTGCCGGCCTCACGTGGACGTATGGCGACGAAATCAAGCCGGGCGAGACATCGTTCCAAGAGTACGAGAAATTCGACGACCTGATAGACCAGTACGTGAAGATCAAGGTGGACGAGGAGGATGCGTACTGGTACGGCGTGATTACGAAAGTGATCGACAAGCGGGCCGGGGCCATTTTGCGAGAGCAAGCCGGGGGGCAAGCCCCGGTCCGCGTTTTAACTGGCACGCAGGGGTTTCGTGCTCTCGGCCTTGAGCACCTTCTGCGCAGGGCATTCATGCAGACGAGTTGGGTGCGCGAGCCGGACGGCAACGAGAAGGAATACTTCCAGCCGTTCATTTTCAACGATCGCAATGACTTCGCGAATAACGGCAACCGCAATCCCACGGTAGGCGTTCACGGCGAGCCTCTATTCGCTGATGATTACGATACGGCCGTGCCATGGACGACACGAAACATCGTCGGATACCTGTTCAACTACCACCCTCCCAGCGACGCTCTCGGGCTCGGCCTTGGATCGATAGACTGGAAGATCACGGCAGAAACAAACGATGCGCTGCCGTCATGGGACAAGCCGGTCATTCGGCCGGAGGGCAAGAGCCTCTGGACGTTGATGAACCAGTTGTGCGACCCGCGGCGCAATATGAGTTGGTGGCTGAAGCCTGAGGATCAAGTCTCTCCGCGTTCACTGAAAATCTTTATCGAGGTTTTCAACTTCAATGAGAACGCACTCACGCTTCCGAGTGGCGCGATTCAGCAACCGAATTCCGACCAGATAACGATAGACGCAGACCGTGCCGTCGACCTCTCGACCACCGTGACGGACATTGAAGAGAACAAGGTTGAGCAAGTGGTTGTGCGCGGTGCGAGGAAGCGGTCGGTGGTATCGTTGGCAAATTCGCAGGTTCGTCTTATCAAGGATTGGCAGACGGCAGATGAGGAAGAATACGAGCAATGCACGACGGTCAGTCCGGGGAGCTTCGATGACTCGGCGCTACTTGAAGAGCGTGTTAAGAATTACCGGGCGAATGAGCAATTCGAGCGCGTCTATAGCTATTACAAGTTGTCCGTCAATTGGGAGGGGCAAGTAGACGACGGTGTTGGCGGGTCTTTAATTAAGGCGTTTCCTCAGAATGAGGAAGGGGACGAGGAGACCATCTTCTACCCAGGCTTGAGGTTTGAGAAGTATTTCCCCGCGTTGGCCCGGACGCTGAATGCAGACGATACACCTACGCCGCGTTGGCGGCCGTTTGGCATCATTGAACTCGACAATATCGACGCGGGTGATACGAGCACAGATCGGTTTCAGTATCTCGACAGAATAGCCGTTACTTCGGAAGTCGAAATAGCGGGCGACGGTGAAGGACGAAAGTTCTCGTGTTCTTTGCGGATGCGAGACGATGCTCCGGGCGTAATCATTCGCGTCAGTGGAGCACCCCAGCACGCGATCGCCTTGACCAGTTTCGATAGCAGTCAGATTGACGAGGAATGGAATACTGCCGGCCTGTTGGAATGGGAATTCATCATTATCACCGTAATGATCGAGGCCGACGCACGCCACGAGAAGAAATTCCCCGCGACGGCCAACCTCGGCCAAGTGCTCGACGTCGCACGAATCCTCTTCATTGACCTGCCGGACGAAAAGTCACGGCTCGACTTCATTACGACGAAAACCGTCATCGGCATTACGGACGGCGAACTGACCTACCCTGATTCCGCCGACTTCGACTCCGCCGGTGCCTCGTGGTTCTACCTCCAAAACGACGGCGACTACATGGCCGACCTCGCGCAGTTCGCCTTCGAGTGGTACGGCTCCACCCGCAAAGCCCTGTCGATGATGTCCCGACAGTTGACTTCGAGCTACTGGCTCGGCCAGCTTATTACGGAGATTGGCGAGGGCGACACGGCAGAGGAAGTCAACTCCGTGGTAACGGGCGTGCGATTCAATATGCTCAACGCCACTACGCAAATCACAACGTCCTTCCCAAACCTTGACTTCAAGCAGCTCTGATATGAGCCGAATGCCGAAACCAGACGACCGGACAAGCGACCTCGACGTGAGGGTGGAGCGGCAGGGGATCCTCCGTCCGCATGGCGAGACGGACCGCGAGCCGCTCTTGGGTCAACGGCGGAACCCGCGGATCGCTGTTACATGCAAGTTTGACACGGGCACCGCTTACCCGCTGGCCAAGGATATCCCCAACACGTACTGGATCAAATTCCTTGACAGCACGTTTACCGAGGCGCAAGGCAACGAGGCGCGAACGGACCACAAGCGATTCGCTGACGCGACCGACGCTCCGACGGTTGCTCAGGTGATCGACGGCGAGAACGGAACGTACCTTGCGCTGGGTACGGTCGTCAGTGTCTTCAGAGACAACGGCCGTTGGTGGATCGAACGGTTCGACGGGATACGTCGGTTTGAACTCAAGCAGGCATTGACGGCGACGGTCGGTGCGAACGCAACTGCGTACTACCTCGACGACGATGGCGCGCAAAACGGAAGCGTTCAATTCGAGGTCTACGACGAACTCGGAATCTGGCGTGGACGTGCAGAGGGGACGTACAGCCCGCCCCACGACAAAGGCTCGCAAGGTTATGCGAGACTCATGGCGGACTCGGGCAACTGGGAAATCATCCAGATGCAACCCAATGCCCTGATGATTCTCGGACAGGCTACCGCGGATGTAAGTACGCTGGATGCGAACTTTACGATCGATGGCGTCGTGGTGCTGAGCCCATCGGGTGCGATCATTACGCACGCTGACCCGGCCGGCAGTCAAACTATTGTCAATCTCTTCAATTGGGGCCTGGACGACGATGCAAACGTGATCGCCATGTGGGATGAAAACGGCGATCGCTGGCTGCCACTCATGGGAGATTGCCTTGCATGATGATGCGCCGGAAACCGAGGTGGGCTCGTCTGGTATCGGGACTCTACGTCCCGCCCTTCCTTGAAGTTGGCCTTCGCAGTCCAGGTTGTTGCTGTCAGTGTTCCATTTGCACAAGCGCACAGACACCCGAGCAGTTGTCAGTTGTAATATCTGGAATCATAGCATACAACGAACCCGATAATTGCGCTGAGGGATGCGTAAACCTAAACGACACGTTTATCCTCCAGAGGACGAGTAAGTGCCAGTGGCAATATATCTTCCCGTCTACGATATGCGATATTGCTTCAATCAGAGTAGATATATTCAGTGGTCCTACTCTTGGGGTTCTGCTGATAGGGACGTCACCGTTTCTTACCATCCGCTATACCGACAACAGCCCAAACACGGATTGCAAAGGCTGGAGTTCCGAAACGATCGCATGGTCGCAAGGCGGTATCGCCTGCGACGCAACGGGGTCCAGTTCAGCGACAACGGCATTATGAATAAACCTGATTGCCCATTCGACCTTGCCGACGGAAAATGGACGTGCCCTCAGTGCGGTTGGGTGTACCCGCTCGAATCCGCCAAGCCACCGTACCGAACATGCCCCAAGGCCCCGCCGGTCATCGACCGCGTTCTCGCCCGCATCCGCAGCCGCCTCGATAAGGCCACCACTTGCACGGCGGCTGAATGGGACGCCATCGAATCGCGAGTTCGTGTATGCTGCGCGTGCCCGTTCGGGAAGTTTACCGGCGGAACCTGCCGTGAACGCGGAACCGACTGCACGAAGTTCGATAGATGGTTTGAGCGAGTGACGATCGGCAACTGCCTGGCCTGGACCCCGACAAAACGAACATGCAAGGGGAAACGATGCACATCACCGTAATCGGCTATCCCGGCGCCATCGGCGGCGCCTGCTCGGAAACCTGGCACACGATCAAGCTGTGGCGCCTTCACGGCGTCGACGTGACGCTCATCCCGACCTGGAAGGCCGACCCGGAATGGCGCACCAGGTGCGACGCGATCGGCTGCAAGACCGACGCACAATCGCCACGCCAACTGAACATCCCGGAAGGCGAGACGGTCGTCTCGTTCTGCAACCACCCGTTCTTGCACGCCGCCGGCAAGCTGCGCCACTGCAAGACCATCTGGGTGCCCTGCATGGATTACCTGCCGGACGCCGAGCTGACCCACTACCGCAAGCATGGCCTGTTTGACCGGTACGTCTTCCAGTCTGAGTACCAGCGGGATACGCTCTTGCCGAAGCTGCAGGCCCACGGCGTGGTCCCCGACCAATGCCACCTGATCCGGGGGGCCTTCGACGTCGACGAGTTCCCGTTCCTGCCCCGGCCCCACCGCAATGGCGACCCGTTCGTCGTCGGCCGACTCTCCCGGGCCGACCCCCGCAAGTTCTCTGAGCACACTTGGGAGATCTATGGACACGTCCCCAACGTCCGGGCCCGGGTGATGGGCTGGTCGGAAACGATCGAACAGAAGCTCGGGGCGCCCCCAATATGGGCCCGGACGATGCCCAAGGGGACCGAACCCACGATGACGTTCCTTCGTTCGCTCCACGCGATCGGCCACAGCAACGGAGGGGCCGTTGAGAACTGGCCTAGGTTCGCCCTGGAGGCCATGGCGGCCGGCGTGCCGGTAATCACGGATAACGCGGGCGGGCTCCGCGAGATGATCGTACACGGCCGCACGGGCTACCTCTGCGACTCTCCACGCGGCATGGGCCAGTCGGCCCGATTCTTGGCGACCCGCGAGGATGTGCGGCAGGAAATGGCTTCCCGGGCCAGGTGTGCCGTGGAGGGGCTGGCAGACCCCTTGACAATATGGGGCGGTTGGGAGAAACTGTTTGCGGCAATCGGGGCTTCGTGATTTTAGCAGGAGCGTAGTGCCGTGAAGACAGAACGCGAGGTTCGGGCTATTGCCGATACGGTCTCTGTCTGGGAGTTCCAGTGGAATCCCGCCGAACTGGTCTCGCTGGCCGCCTACGTCGGCTCCCCGCGGAGATATCTGGAGATCGGCGCCGGCTCCGGGCTCGTCTGCCACACGTTCAACGCCATCCTTGGCTTCAAGCAGATCCACGTCATCGACGACAACGGCTATGACTTCTCTGGCCCGGGCCGAGCCAAGCGGATACCCCAGGCCGTCGAGTGGGTTGGCGATTCGACCTTGCCGGAATGCCGGGACGCGGTCGCCGGCTGGGGCGTCAAGTTCGACTTCGTGCTGATCGACGGCTGCCACAACGGCGACGCGCCGAGGTCGGACACGTTCCTTGTCCTTCCGTGGCTGGCCGATGGCGCCTTTGTCGCCTTCCATGACAAGGGCTGGGGACGCGGGCAGGGCGGGATCGAGCATGGCGTCAAAGAGTGGCTCGCGGAACTGGCTGCCGGAGTCATCCCGGGACTGACCGAAACGCCTTGGCGCTCCGATAATACGGCACTCTACCAGTACAAGGCAAAAGCATGAAGACCACGAAAGAGATCGAGCAATACGTCGCGAAAAAGGGCGTCTGGGGCCAAGGCTACGGAATCCAGCAATGGCAAAACGAGGTGGCGCCGCTGATTGCCTCGCTACTACCACGAGCCGATCAGTACCGGCGATTCCTGGAGATTGGGGCCGCGGCCGGGGGCACAGCCCGGTTGCTGGATGATTTTCTATCGTTCGAGTCGATCCATATCATCGACGACAATGCCCTCGGACTTCAGGAGCACCGGCATCAGAACATCCCCGGCGCCGTCGAGTGGATCGGCGATTCGTGTAGCGAGGAATGCCTGGCAACCGTCAAGGCGACGGGCCTTGCGTTCGACCTGATCCACATCGACGCGGGGCACAGCTACGATTGCGTCAGTTCGGATACTCGGCTCGCCGTCGGTACTGCTTCGCCCGGAGCCACGATCTTCCTGCACGATGTTTTGTGCTGCGAAGGAATTACGCTATGGGTCAAGGAGCTACGGGAGGGAGCGATCCCGGGGCTGGAATATCAAACCACATTCGGTAACGAACTCGGACTAGGAGTCTTTCAATGGAAATAGAAGTCGCCCTGACGGCGTGGACGAACAACCCGGCTCGGCTCAGTTACTTTGAGAATACGATGGAGGCCATCCGCGATCGCCTGACCGCCAGTCGGCACACAATCACGCGAATCATCGTGGCATCGGAGGAACTCACGGACGAATACCGCGGGCCATTCGAGGCGACTTGCCGCAGGTACGAACTCGAGCTCCACTACCACCCGGCCCCGGCCGAGATTGGCCGCAACCACAACCTGCTCTTGTCGCTCGTCCGGGCCGACTACGTGCTCTCGATGGAAGATGATTGCATGTTGAACGTCGACCTCGACCTGTCCGATCACGTCGAGTTCCTCGAAGACCACCCCAACTTCTTGATGACTCGATACTTCTGCCCGTTCGCGACGCGGCTCGGTAGGTTGACCGACGACCTCGAGGAGCTTGACACCAGAGGCCCCTGCCCATACAGCAACCTTGGCCACCTACGGCACCGGGAGAGGTTCGCGACCCTCGGGCCGTATACTAAGGATGCCGGCTGGGGCGGCCAGGAAATTGATATGGGTGGTGCTGTGGCACGATCCGGCTTTCACGTCGCCGCCCGAGTACCCGACAACGCCTTCAATCACATCGGACGCTTTGCCGTCCACGAGGACCGCTGGCCCGAGGGAGAGACCCCTTGAAGATCCTCTTTGCCCTCAACCACGCCGAGCACGCTGAGCCGCTCCTGCGATCGGCCGGCCACTTCCAGGAACACGGACACCAGCTTATTCCGACCGACCTTGACCCCATCCCGCAGCGGCTGATCGACTCGGCCGACGTGATCCTCCTGCAAGAGCCACCGGTCCGCGAGGCCGTCCTCGATTGCGGTAAGCCCGTGGTTCTCCTGGAGCGGATCGACGGAGCCCAGCTTCGTATGTCGCGACACTACCTCGATCGAGTCGTCGGCGTTATCAAGGGCTACTGCTTCCGTAACCCGGGCGACAATAACAGATTCTACGACCGGGCGCATGTTTCCAAGCTGGCCGAGTACGGAGTGCAAGCTGAGAAGCCCCGGCATATTGTCGGCCCGCCGTCACCTGAGTGGGACGGTGTAACGCTGACGAAGATTCACGCCGGCTACGGATTCGGGGCACTCGCCCACATGGATCAACCGATCAAGACGCTTGTGGACTTCGACGCGGCCCGTCCGATCGACGTCTGTTTCCTGGGTCACGTCGACTACGAGGGGAGCGAGATTGAAACGCACCGACGGCTCGCCTTGCGTACAGTAGAGACCTGGGCATCGAGGCCCGGCGTCTACGGCGCAGGCAGACCAGTATCCTCCCATGAGTTCCTGCTGACGCTCCTGCGATCGAAGGTGGCAATCTCCCCGTGGGGCTGGGGGGAAGCGTGTCACCGGGACTACCAGGCGATGGCCCTGGGTACAGTGGTGCTCAAGCCGGACAGCCACCACGTCCTGGGCTGGCCGGACATCTTCCGGAAGGATCGGTTCTGCGTCACCTGCCGCCCGGACTTCGCCGACGCCCACGATCGCATTACGGACATCGTCCGCAACTGGGGCGACTGCCGGGGGCGCCGGGAGGCTGCCCGGTCGATCATAACTCAAAACTGGCGGCCGGAGGCGATCGCCCAGCGAATGGCGGGCCTCATCGAAGTTTGCACAGGAGATCAATCGTGACACAATCCATTCTCGTTACCGGTGGCTGTGGATTTATCGGCCACCACATCGTGGAGCACCTGCTCAAGAACACCGACTGGCGGATCGTCGTGCTGGATAAGCTGACCTATGCGGCCAGCGGGTTCGACCGACTGCGGGATATCGACGCGTTCGACGATTCCCGCGTGACCGTATTAACGACCGACCTCGCCCATGCCATGCCGGTTGGAATCGCCAAGGAGATCGGCGCCGTCGACTACATCGTCCACGCGGCGGCAGAGACTCACGTCGACAACTCGATCACCGACCCGGAGCCGTTCGTGATGAGCAATGTGGTTGGCACAATGCACCTACTGAACTATGCTCGGACAGTCAAGAACCTCAAGAGGCTGATCTACTTCTCGACGGATGAGGTCTTCGGCCCTGCGCCCGAGGGAACGGCCTACAAGGAGTTGGACCGATATAACTCCGGGAATCCCTACGCGGCGACGAAGGCCGGGGGTGAAGAATTGGCGATGGCCTATGTGAATACCTACGGCTTGCCGGTTCTCGTTACCCATACAATGAACGTCTTCGGGGAACGGCAACACCCCGAGAAGTTCATTCCGATGGTCATCCGCAAGGTCTTGGCGGGCCAGGCGGTGACGATCCACGCGAACGCCGACAAGACAAAGGCGGGCAGTCGGTTCTACATTCACGCGAGGAACGTGGCGGGGGCGATACTGTTTCTGCTGAAGGGCGGACTTGCCGGCGGCAAGTACAACATTGTAGGCGAGCGCGAGGTCGACAACCTGAAACTTGCCCAAGCAATCGCGGGGGTCATCGGCAAGCCACTACTGCACGAGATGGTTGACTTCCATTCGTCACGGCCGGGGCACGATCTGCGGTATGCTCTGGATGGCTCGAAGATGGCTGCGCTCGGCTGGTCAGTCGGGAAGGGCTTTGCGGAGTCTCTCGCGTCTACCGTAAGGTGGACGCTCCGGCGGAAGGAATGGATTAGATGATCGACGTGGTGCTGACGACGTGGCCGAACCACCCGAAGCGGATCGCGTCCTTCGCCCGCACGGTCGGCCTGCTAGATGAGGGACTCCGTGCGAGCCGGCATCGTCTGCGGCTCTATGCCTCATCGGAATCAGAACGAGACCCGGCGTCCTCCTGGCACGGTGGCGAGTTGCGTGCGGTATGCCAGGCGTGCCAGATCAATCTCGCCTATCGTGTGGGACTGCCGGCCAGCGTGGGCGCGAATATAAACGCAGCCCTCCGCATGGGCGACGCCGATCTGATTTTGCTCGTCCAGGATGACTTCGATCTACTCTATCCGCTCGACCTTTCCGATGGCGCCAACTTCCTGAACGCCACGCCATCGGTTGACCTACTGCGGTACTCATGGAAGGCAGGTCGGCAGAGCCTCTACGATCACCCGGATGGCTGGCGGCGGGTTCACCTTGCCGGTCCGTGGCCCTACGGTGACAACCCGTTCTTGTGCCGCCGAGACTTCCTCGCGAAGTGGGGTCCGTACCGCGAGGGCGGCGAGCACGGAATCAGCGAAATCGAGATGTGCCAACGGATGATTGACGGTGACGCTGAGATTGCCGCCGCCGATCGTATCTACTTCGAGCAGGCAGCCGGGGTGTCGTCGGTGCCGGCCAGCAAAGAAACGCGAACCCAGGAGTTCCCACGATGAGAACACTTGAAGAGATCCGGAAAGCGCATCCCGACCATCTGTTGGCGAAGTTCTTCGGGCGTCGGCACTACTGGAGAGCAGAGGCTTCTCGCATTGCCTGGCAGATGGGCCTCGATACATCCCCGCCGTTGCGTATCCTCGACCTCGGCTGTGGCCTCGGGTATTTCGTCGCGGTCTGCCGGGGGCTTGGCCATAATGCCGACGGGGTTGACGCACCCGACGAGGTAGCACGGGAAGCCGCGTGGGCGTCGGCTGTACCCTTTCGCCCCTGCCTCATCCAGTCCTTCATTCCCCTGCCCGAAGACCTCCAGGGCTACGACCTCGTGACAATGTTCGGCGTGTCTCTACGGCATGGGCCTGAACAATACTGGGGCGCCGACGCCTACCGATTTCTCGGCAATGACATCCGGTCAAGGCTCAAGCCGGGCGGGCGATGGGTGCTGAGGCCGAACCGGGCCACGGCCCAGCACGTCTCGCTCATGCACTTGCTTGACGTGAAGTGGTGGCGCCGGTGTCTGCGAGAGGCGACCGTCGAGGTCGATACAACCGAGGGGCAGGTGGCAATCAGATGGGAGACGGCCCGATGAGATTCGACGAACTGAATGGCATGTACTACCCGCACGGCGTCCTACGGCCAGGCGATACGATGGTCGAGGTAGGAGCCTACGACGGCAAGCGGCTACGGGAGTCGGAACTCTGGATCCCCGGAGTCACCTACCATCTTTTCGAGCCATCGCCCGTTCTGTTTCCTGAGTTATGCGAGACGTTTGCTAACTCGATGAACGTCAAGTGCCACAATGAGGCGATCGCGACGGAGTCAGGTCCGGTGACGTTTTACGCAAAAGAACCTCGCGGTACGGGCAATGGGATTTATCTGATTGACGGAGCCGAAGAGTTAACGGTTGCCGGGCTCACGATCCACGATTCCTTTGAGCGATACTTCATTGGCGACGTTCGGATGATGCTGGTGAATTGCGAGGGAGCCGAGTTTGATATTTTCGATGCCCCACTCAGCACTGTTGTGCCGGTAGAGTGGATTGTCGTCTCGTTCCACACAGACAAGCATCCGATGCAGCACTGTGGCCGGGAGTGCGTTGGTCGCGATCTTGCTGGGCAATTCGAGACCGTCGCCTGGTTCAACGAAGAGACCCGCTGTCAAATCTGGCTCGGCCACAACCGGAGGTTTCCGCGATGACGTACCGCGTGAGAATCAACTACGACGTGCCCGGCTGGGCCTATCATTCCCGCGGCCTTGCCATTCAGAAGTACGCCCCGGCAGACTTCGACGTCGAGCTTGCCTCGTGGTTCCGAAATCCCGACCACTCGAAACCATACGATTTGGTTTTTCAGCTTCCTCCGGCCCATGCCGCACTACGAAAGCAGCTCGACGCAGCCGGCTACCGCAAGACGCTCGTCCTTGGCGGCCTGAATGTCGGCTACGGTCACCACGAAGAGCGCCTGCGGATGTGCAGCCAGGCGACCGACCACATCGTGGTCAACAACCGCGACTGCTGGGAGCGACTCGGCAAGCCGGACGGGATGACCTGGATCTCCAACGGCGTCGACCTCGACCACTGGCAGGTCATGCGGCCGATCGCATCGCGCGAATGCAAGGTTCTTTGGACCGGTGCCGATTTCCATTGTCGCAAGACAAATATCAAGGGCTGGCACGAGGTGCTCTTGCCGCTATCAGAACGACTCGAAGCATCAGGCATCGACCACGACTTTCGGAAGGTGAGGTCCGAGCGGCCGGAGTTGTGTTTCAATCGCGACGAGATGCGCGACTGGTACAACACCGGGACGATCTATCTTTGCACGTCGAGCAGCGAGGGGACGCCGAATCCGGCACTTGAGGCGGCGGCTTGCGGGTGTACGGTGGTGACGACACCGGTGGGGAATATGCCGGAGCTGATCGAGCACGGGTTCAACGGACTGGTAATACATCGGTCCGTGCAGTCCGCGGTAGACGGCATCTACTGGGCCCGGCAGCAGTACCTGCGATTGGCCGAGAAGATGCAGGCCACGATCTTGGGATGGAACTGGAAGGACCGGGCCGCCCAGTATTACGATCTGTTCCGGCGGCTGATTGACGCGGGGCGATTAGCCTAGATAACTCGCATCGGGCGGAGAATACGGAGTGTCCGGGAAGGTCGCCTTCATACGATCGCAGAAGTCCTTGAGGTTCCCTGCCGCCAGTTCCGCATCCTCGCGGTCAGCATGTGGCATCGCGTCGACCGCCGCTTCATAGAGATCCATCCACTCCTGCCAGTCCTCTTCGCCCTCGGTGAATTTGAGTAGTACCCTCGCGGCGGTGGCGAGTAGCATTCCGGTGGCGTCCTGTTGGTTGGGTATTGGCATGGAGGTACGTGCGAGCCGAGACTTCAGTTCGCCGACCGTCATCCGGCTGACTTTTTCCTTTCCCGACTCGGTCACCTCGCCGAATATCAGCATGCAGAAGTCGCTGGCGACATCGTCCTCAATCCGCCCCGCGTCGTTATGCGCCCGAAGATCGTCGAGGGCGTCCTTGAGCTTTGCGTATTGGGGATGGGCCTGCTCGCCGATCTTTTTCACGTCCGCTGTATGAAAGTACGCGAATGGAGCCCCAGAGGCAAACCGCACTTCAACTAAGTCTGGGTCACCGTTTAGCGGATACGTGTGAACTACCGCCTCGCCATGGGGTGTACGGACACGCTCGCCGATTGTGAATACGGCTTTTCGTTCATCATTCATCGTTCCGACTTCCTTATCTGAACCCGAACTATTTCCTCGTCGGACTGGAATGTACACACGTCGGCCTCGTCGAGTATTCGGTAGATCGCCCCGGGCACAAACGCATTGGCGTTCATGGCCGCCCTGACGGAACTATAGTTGGCGTTGGGGTCCTGGCGATCGTCCTGTTGGCCGGGCACCCATCGCGGCGTAATGAGCCAGGTCTCTTCTCGCCTCACCATCCGCCACGCTGCGCAGATGGCAATGAGACCGCCCAACGCGAACAAGGCTGCAATTATCCAACCGGCTATCATGGCTCTCGCTTCCTTTCGGGTGGCAACGGCGGCGGCCCGTCCGGAAACTTGTCCGCGAGGTTGCAGATGCTCTGGTCAATCCGCAGCAGGATCAACCCGGTGAGCAATCCGAAGAAGGCGACCACCCAGCCCGTAGACTCCGTCATGCCGACGGCCGCCAGAACCAGGAGCAAAATGAAGATGGTCGCTATGGCGCCGTGACCGGTGCGCGTGAACATGATTCGTTCTCCAAGGTTCAGCCCCACGCTCTACCATACCCTCCTGCCCCAGCCCCGTCAAATCGCGCCCACGGCTTCATTCTGTGCGTCCGGGGGCTGATTGCTTGATTCTACGCACCCGGGGCCTAGGTGGCCAGTTGGCACATCCGTTAGCTTTGATCGGTTTACGATAGCACCCTGGCGGAAGATTACCTTCGCAATCCTCCCTCCCTTGCCCGTCCAATACAATGCTGGATGTGGTCGCCGATAATGCGGCATTGATTCCATCTGTTGGCCTAGATGATAGCCACGTTTCCCTGTTCGCCGTATGGCCCGATCCTCAATCCTGCTCTTTTCGCTATCACTAGCACGCTGATACGCGCCGACATCTCTCGCTAAGATAACCGGCGTGAATAGTTCCGGGTTACGTTCCATTAGAAGAACTGCGATAGCCGCACTGACCATCTTGCTGTGAGTTGGGTCAGTCATCTCGTCCATGTCCCGAAATGTTGTGTCTTCGCGACCAACCTGTATGCCTACCGTTACTGTTGATGTTGGGCATTCTTTGGTCTTCACGTCATCGGGCTGATGTTGCGTTGTTACCATAAGTACGTAGGTATCATTTTTCGTTTTACGCGTCGCAATAATAATCGAGACCATAATGCACATGACGCCGTCCGTTCGGCCCCGCTGAAAGCGTATTCCTATGTGATGATCTGGCGCGGACAGACACGACCGAAACGGAACATGCGAGATATCAAAGCCGGTTAGGATGTCTGTTATCGCTGGCCATGCGTTGTAGTAGGGACGCCCTTGCGCCCACCAATTCCATTCAGCACGCAAATCCATACCATATTCCCATACACGTTGCCTGTCTCCAATGTTGCGTTTCTCGTTTTTACTGATTGCCCGCTCATAAAATGCGTCAACAGATATACCAAGTTTCCTGCCATTCGCAAACGAATAACTGTCCTGAATCTCGCAAAACTCCATCGCTACTTCCTCCCCTCAGGGCTCGCCCGCTTGAAGAGGTGCCGGTCGAATCTGAATACCCTCATTGTAGGCCAGCCTCCTCAAATGCGGTCACGTCGCACAGCCGAAACCGGATAGACCGATCACCCAAGCGAATCTCGGGCGGGAAGTCGCCGCGTTTTCTCCAGGTGTTCAACGTCATCCTGCTGACCTGCCAGTGGTCGCAAAGCTGGCGGACGGTTAGCAGTTCTACTTGGGTCTGGTGTGATTCGTTCATCGTTCGACCTCGATTGGGCTCGGCTGATTGTCACTATGCCTAATTAGACACAATTGTGTAGAATGTGTCAAGCCCAGGTGGCGGCGTGTTCGTTGTTCCACGTCAAGCCGGGCGGCGCCCATAACCTCGCCGGCCGGTAGTGTCCCTGGGCTTTTCTCGTTCGGATCGACACTTTCGGGGGGTCGCACGGGAGTTCGAACATCGAGATTCGTGCAACATCACCCGTTGCAATCTGCAACACGGGCCGTTGCAGCCCCGGAATTCCACCTTAGAACCCCGCTTCCGACGCCGAATCCACTCCCCGCGCACAGCCCGCCAGCGCGGGCTTTTTTCATGCGCCAACCCCACCTGCGCAAAATCCACACCCACTATCAATCTTGCGTAATCTGGAAAAAAGGCTCAAGAATCGGGTTCCTGGGGATTGACTCCGAGACATGACCTGCCATATACTCCCCTACATGAGCAAACGAAAATACACGCCGAGCACAGTAGGGATCAATGCCAAGCGACTACGCAAGGCGAGAGGGATGACTCAAGTGAGAGTCGGCCAGCTTACCGGGTGGGGTCAACAACGTATCGCTGCGGTAGAGACCGGCGCGGAAGACAATCAGCAAGTGAAGACGCTGGAAACGCTGGCGAAGGCCCTCGGCTGCACGTCCGCGGACCTGCTGGCAGAACCTCAACCGGAGAACGGACAATGAGCGATCATACGGAAGGCCCGTGGGCATTTGGGACACCGATTGACGACGATGAAAACGGTGGCCAATACCGCACGCTTCGCGGTCCACAAACATGGATTGGCGACATTCGAGCGAACTCCAAAGAGGACGATGCGAATATCAGATTGATCGCGGCCGTGACGGACTTGCTGGTGGCGTGCGAGGCAATGGTCCATGCCGCCAAGATGAATGACCCAGCGATGGGCGGTGTCGCCGCTACGCTTGCCGCGGCTGCCATCGCCAAAACTAGCGAAGACTTCGCGGAACCTCAAACGGAAGGACAAGACGATGGGTAAAGTCACCTACACCCAAGAAGGTCAACAGCACCCCTATGGCGATTCGATCTACGCCGGCACGATTGCCGCCGAGACGAAAGAGGAAGCCCGGGAACTCTTAGAGGAATCCCGCGACGAACACCAGCGGCTACTGGATAAGCGAGGCCAAGGAGAGGATTGGTGGAAAACATTTCTCGATAGGCTGGAGCCCGACGGCCCGGGGCAATTCGCGTTCCGATTCATTTCCCCGAGCACAAGCTGAGTCGTCAAGCATTCCTTGACAACTGAACCCCAACCGAAAGGATAGAGACCATGGCTTGGTGTAGAATCGTTAGTTTGTATCGGTGCCCATCCTGTGGTTATTGGGCTTTCGACGGCATTGAATGCTTCGATTGCGGATATATCGCAGGGTAACTGACCCCTCCGGAAATCCCGGACAACTGAACCTGGAGAAAATTCATGACGCCGCAGAAAGGAGTTAGCCATGCGAGACCTGATAATCGCAGCAATCGGACTGTCTGCGATGCTGTGGGCAATCGCGTATTCGATGCCCAACTTTGTGGCGTTCTTCGAGTTGTTTTGAACTTGGCACGGCGGGCGGTTTTTCCGCGGCCCGATTGCGACCGGGTGTTTCGAGCCGCCGTGCCTTTTACCTTGCTCCCCGCGGCGTGGCAGCGCCGGGTTGTCGAGGCGTCGGGTATAGCCCGTGTAAGTTGCCTTGGGACCAAGACTCGTGGGACCTGTCGATTGTCCTGCGTGGAGTGTCGGAGCGCCGGTGCCGGGTGGGGAATCCGGCCGGGGAGTATTTTGCAGGCGAATCAGGAATTGTCCGCCACAAGCGGAGTCGGTTCGATGCCGGCCGCCTGCCCTGAGAATCGAGTGAGTAGGAGGCTTCCTCAGGGTGCCGCTGGGGAAACCCCGATGGTGACATCGACGGACAGGCTGGTAATGCCAGGTCGCGAAGTAACGCCGGAGGGGAAGCATAACACGTAGGCGTCGGACCACGCCAATCCTACTCACTCATTTTGATTTTGACTCCGTGGCGGAAACGGCTCGACCGAGCCAGGTAACGCCTATGCGTGAACTGAGCCGGCATAATGGTAGAGCGTTGAGGTGGAATCCAGGACCGGAAATCCAGGAACCCTTGCAGGTTCGAGTCCTGCCGGAGTCGCTTGCTGCTGTAGTGTAACCCGGCTGTAAGTCGGGACGGACGCGGCCCGTCCGTGGTTAGCATTCCGGTCCCTAGGGCCGGTAGTCTCGGTTCGACTCCGAGCAGTGGCGCTTACTACAACAAACCGAAAGGGAGAGCCAGATGGCCAACGAACCAAGCAAGCCACCCAAGGTGATCGAGTACAAAACGGGCGCCTGGTATCGCGAGTCGATCAAACGAATCCAGGACTTTTCCGCGTGGCTGATAGAGATCGCTGATGCTGAAGGCGACACCGCACTTGGGCGCGATATGTTTCGTGCCAGGATGTCGCTGGCTAACATCGGCGGGGCGTTTGCCGCCGAACTGAAGAAGCCGGACCATACGAACACTAGGTAGCTGACCCACGCGGCCCGCGACGAAACTCCGCCTCGTGCGGTGTAGCGACCGAACACGCCCTATATCGCGGGCCGCATTTTACTCAACCAACCGAAAGGGAAAGCCATGAACTACTACGTATTCGTGACGCCTTGGATGGCTCTTGCCTGCTCAAGACCCTGCTGGCTCGCCCGGCTCTTTTGGAGATTCTTCTTTGGATTCCGGTGGGTGAAAGACCCGAAGGCATTCTATCATGCTGTGATTATCAACCTCCCCCAGAACGTCCCACCCTACACCATTTTGTCTGATGAAGAGGTGGAATGACGCAACGAGGGAAATCACGGACG